>PDWI01005171.1_pt1 | contig 16993 bp, 18 predicted proteins | sample 1430891 | NCBI WGS metagenome assembly PDWI01 (sample SAMN01162508, study PRJNA174530) | Oral metagenome, whole genome shotgun sequencing project. | biome: Marine environment; feature: Marine mammal; material: Swab sample of the gingival sulcus; isolation source: swab sample of gingival sulcus...
GGACTTTTTAGCTGGAGCGATGGAAATTAAAAATGCGAGTTTTGCACAAATAGCAAAGAACGTATATACAATTGTTCCTGAAAATATGAAAGTTATGTACGAAGGAAAGAAGAGAGAAAGAAAAATTATAAATTTGGAAAGAGGGGAAAAATAGTTTGGCAAAAAAAATAAGAGCATTAGCTTTGTTTTCAGGGGGCTTAGATAGTGCACTTGCAATAAAAGTGGTACAAGAACAGGGAATTGAAGTGATAGCGCTTAATTTTGTATCACATTTTTTTGGTGGAACAAATGAAAAAGCAGAAAATATGGCAAAGCAACTTGGAGTACAATTAGAATATGTAGATTTTAAATCAAGGCATACGAAAGTTTTACAAAATCCTGTATATGGTTATGGGAAGAATATGAATCCTTGTATAGATTGTCATTCTTTAATGTTTAGAGTTGCAGGAGAATTGTTAGAAGAATTAGACGCACAGTTCGTTATTTCAGGAGAGGTTTTAGGACAAAGACCTATGTCTCAAAATCCACAAGCATTAGAAAAAGTTAAGGGCTTATCTGAAATGGATGATTTGGTTTTAAGACCACTTTCAGCTAAACTATTACCACCAAGTAAAGCAGAAATCGAAGGGTGGGTAGATAGAGAGAAACTTTTAGATATAAATGGCAGATCTAGACAAAGACAGATGGAGTTAATGGAATATTATGGCTTAGTTGACTATCCGAGTCCAGGTGGAGGTTGTTTGCTTACTGACCCGGCATATTCAGACAGGCTAAAAATTTTAGATAAAGATGGACTTCTTTTAGAGGAAAGTTCTTATATCTTTACTTTACTAAAAGAAACTAGGTTTTTTAGATTAGGTGAAGGAAGATATTTACTTGTTGGTAGAAATCAAGATTCGAATATGAAAATACAGGAATTTAAAGACTGTGGGAAATTTTATTTGAAAAGTTCATCAGTTGCAGGACCACATATTTTAAGCAATGTTGTTTTAAGTGAAGTTGAAAAAGAGTTTTCTAAAAAATTATTTTCAAGATATTCAAAAATAAAAGGTAAAGAAAAAATAACAGTCAATGTTTGTGGAAAAATTGAAGATGTTGATGTAGTTGATTTGGAAGAGTTTGAAAAAGAAATAAAAAAATACCAACAAGTATAAGAAATAGGTGAGTTATATTTTATTGATATTTTTAATTATTAAGATTACTAGTTTTTATTGATGTTTAAAATATATATCGATATTTTATGAAGGGTATTTGCTGAAATACCCTGTTTTTTATTGATGAAATGAAAATTTTAAAGTTGTTAAGAAGTTAATCTTAACTATTAGGTTTAGGAAATAAGCTGTAGTTTTGCTTTTTTATTTTATAAAAAAATAGAAATATACTTAACTAAAGGTTATTTTATATTTATTTTATTAGCTTTTTTAATTTTTTCTAATTTAAAAAAAATGCTTTCAACTTCTATATTTTTCTTCTTGAATTTTTTTAATGCTCACACACTGCACACAAATTTATATAATTTTTATAAAGCTTCTTTATACCAAAAGCCCCAGTAAATGATACTGGGGTTAAATTTGCTTTAATCTCTTAATATATCCATTAAATCTGTAAAGAAATACAATTTATTTCTTTTGCTGTCATCACTGAATATTTTACCACTCTGTAATAATTTATTTATGTTGTTTCTGCTTGCTGTATAACTTATATTTAAGTTTTTTTGTATATATTTTATATTAAATATAGGAGCGTTAAAAATCTCTTTTATAAATTCTTGTTTTATATTATTCTTATTTGCATACTCAGTCATAACAGTAAATAGGTTTTCTATTTTATTTAATTTTTCTATATTTTTTTCAGCTTGTTTTATAACAGAGTCTAAAAAGAACATAATCCAGTCTTTCCATTTAGGTGTGTCTGTTCTCAAGTTATTTAACATTGTATAGTATTTATATTTATTCTTTTCTAGTTCTTCACTTACAAAAAATATAGGTTTATTTATAATCTTTTTATCTAATAGATACAGCATTATAAGTATTCTACCAACTCTACCGTTACCATCTAAAAATGGGTGTATGCTCTCAAATTGTCCGTGAATTACAGCTACTTTTATAAGTGGATCTATATTTTCAGCTATTTCATCATTTATGTATTTCTCTAAGTTTGACATATATTCATTTACTTTCTCAGGACTAGGTGGAATATATGTAGCATCTTCTATTTTGTTTGTAGGTCCTATCCAATTTTGTGTTCTTCTGTACTCTCCTGGTGCTCTGTCTTTACCTCTTCCATCTTTTAATATTTCTTTATGTAATTCTAATATTATTCTTGTAGATATAGGGTAAGTTTTTAATAATTGTTCTCCTTTATTTAAAGCGTTTTCATAGTTCTTTACCTCTAGCATATCTATATCATATTTTTGTGTCATATCAGCTTTTATTACTTCGTCAAATGTTGCCTGTGTTCCCTCTATCTTAGTTGACTGTACTGACTCAGCTAATGAAAAAAATCTTATTAAATCTTTTGATATAACATTTCTGTCTAGCAATATTGAAAATTCTGTCAATTTACTTCTAGCTATAATAACCTTTCTGTATAATTCTACTAAAACATTGTCGTTTATATTCAGTGGTAACATTTTAGGATTAAATGGTTGTTTCATTTTTTTACTCCTTTAATAATTAATTATTATAAAAATAAATTATTAAAATAACTATATCATACATTTGTAATTTTTTCAATTAAAAAAAAGTTATAAAAAGATTAGAAGAAAAGTAAATAAAAAGGACACTATTCATAATGTCCTATAACACTTCTTAATTTTACTTAACACTTAAATTCTCGTGATTATATTCTTTATTTTCAATACTTTTTAAATGTTTTCTCGTGATAATCTCGCGATTATTTTTATTTCTACTTTACACTTCCTAATTCTTCTTAACTTTTAGCCCTTTTACTTAACACTTAATTTACTAAATTGTCGCTTTCTTCTAATTCTCTAACTACATAACCTTTATTTGTAACATCTACAAGTTCAAGTCCTATCTCTTTTAAAATGTCTTTACCAAAATGTAACATCTTATATTTCATCAATAGGTTGAATGATTTACATTCTTTAGTTAGCTCAACTGTTTTATTTACATCTTTTGCTATTTCTTTGTAGTTTATATCATTTTCTAAGCAATACAGCATTAGAAAAAATTCAATATTTATTTCTAGCTTATCCCTTTCTTCTAATTTCCTAAACTCTTCTATTTCAATAAAAGGCTTTATGCTTCCTTTAAATAGAATATTAAAAATATTGCTGAAGTATATAAATAGCCTATCAAAATTATAATTTGTATCCTGTAATATCTTTTCAGTTTCTGTATCTAGTTTATAAATTTTTTTCATTTTCTTTGATCTCCTTTTTATTATATACCAGTAGGTTTTATATTGTAAAAATACAATATAGAATTTATAGAACGTACCAATTTATTATTTTATGCTGCTTTGAGTTAAAAATCCCAAGTTCCATAAAGTTTCAACTCCTTTATATATAATTTTTTTACATACATACAGTCATATACTTTCTGTATGTATGTTTTTTATTTTCTATATTAAAGAGTTTTTAAATAAATATAGAACAAATACAACTAAATTATTATTTTATCTTTTTTTTCATGGTGCCATATGTTCCATAAATTTTTTGAATTTCTTCAAATTCTGTAAATTTATTGTATACTAGACTAATAATGTTCTGTATTTTTATGAATTATTTATCAAATTCATATCTGTATGCTCTTTCATAAGCACTGACATAATATCTTTTAGCTATTAACTTTGGTACATTACTTTTTAATTGCCTCATAAATGTATTACTGCTCATAGATTTATAGCCATTGTTTCCGCTCCATATATCATAATTTATATAAATTTCTTTTGTATCTCTGTGATTTAAAGCATTATATATTTCTTTATCTGTTTCTCCTAAAGTTTCTTTAATGAATAATTTAATTGGGTTGTTCTCCTCATCAAATTCTTCCCTTAATAATTCTATCTTATCAGACTTGGGCAATGAGCCAAATATTAAAAGAGTTTCTAATCCACCTATTGCTAGTTTTAAAAAAGCACTTTTATTTTCTTCAGTAATAAGTTTTTCAAGAATAAAAGGATCTAAATTATTATTTTCTAAACTGTAAATATTTTCAAAAGGTAAAGGTCGTACTCTTCTTTTACTTGCTCCAGTAGGGTCTTTTATCTTTGGTATCTCATTACAAGTAAAGAGCATTTTAATTATTGGTGTATATCTAAAAGCCTTTTCACCTTTTGGCTCTACTTCTATGGGGTCTCCAGTTACAGCTTGCTTAAATTTCTCTGAGCAATCTATATATTCATCACTTATATCATCTACAATATTAAAAGGCTTCCCTACTACTCCCATAGCTCCAAATCTTGAAGTAAATTGTTTTAGTCCGACATTAGATATATTTTCACTACCTAACATTTCAACTAAAAATTTCAAGAATGTAGATTTTCCATTTCTGTTTTTACCTTTTATTATTAAACACTCTTGTAAAAAGTTATTGGGGTAAAATAAATAACCTATTGATTGAATAAGGTTATCATACAGCACTATATCATTACATACCAAGTCTTTTAAATATTTTTCAACCTCATCAGTGTCTATGTCTGTTAAATAATCTGTAGGAACCATAAAATTAGTTATAATATTTTTATTATGTTCCTCTAATTTAAAATCTCTATCTTTGAAGTTTATGATCCCGTTTTTAAATGTTGTATAGCCTTTTGTTATTTCTTTTTTAGGTGCAAAACTTTCTGCTTTTTCTGCAGATTCATTCCATAATCTACTTGATATACTTGGTATTAAATGCACTATAATATCTTTTATTTCTTTTTTAGTAATTCTTTCATAGCATTTCCCATTATATTTATGTAGTAAAGTATCTATTTTTATCAGGCTATATTCATTTACAATAAACTTTGCAACTTTTTCAGTTCTTAATTTTAACTTGCCATTTTCATCTATTGCATAAAAATTATCTGTTATCGTTTGCTCCTGGTTAGCTTCAATATTTTCTTGTCTCATAATAGTATTTAATTCTTTATGTTCTAATGGTTCATATAGAATATAATCATTTATAGTCTCCAGTATTAAATATACATCTTTTTCAGCATAACCATATTTTAAGAGCAAATATTTATAACTAGATAAAAAGTTATTTCTTCCATTATCTGCAGTACCATCTTTTATTTCTTCTAATTTATTTTTTAATATTTTGTTATATTTTAAAAATATAGGTAATTCTGCAACATTAGGGGTATCTTTTATAATCTTTCTTTCTACTCCACTAAGCTTTAAACAGCTAGCACCATTTTTATCGCCTAGTTTATAATCTAGAGACAGACCTATTGGACATAATACCCCAACATTAGATTTAATTCTTTTATCAGAATTAGAAAAAAAGAAATGATGACCGTGATCAGTTTCTATTATTGGTGTATCTATTTCTAATTGCTCTAATATATCTATTAAAGTTTTACTTTCAGTTTTATTGCTGTCATACTCTCCGTTGGGTAACTTATTGTCAATATCTACTAAAATATATCCAGGTGCTAGATAACCAACAAAACTATCATTATTTTTAGCTTCTTCATAAACTACAAGATTATTATTAATTTGACCATTCTTTAATACTGGTCTTTTTCCATGGCTTTTATAAAAGCCTTTAAATACTTTTTTAAACTGCATTTTATCATCACCTCTTCGTTATTTTACTTCATAAACTATCATCACAACTTTATTTAGGTAATCATCATTGTTAGCTTCCATATACGTAAATATTGGCTTTATTTCTTTCACTTTATAACCGTTATCTTCTATGTCTTGTAATATTTTATTTACCCTTTGGTCGAACTCTTCTACATCCTCTAACTTTTTACCAAAACGGCTGTATTTACTTTCTAAAATTTTATTTTCTATCGTCATTATTTGTAACATTCCTTTATCTCCTTTCTTCTAATTTATTTTTAAATTTGAGGCTCTAATCCTATTGAATTTGAAGCAAAATAATTTTTTTGATATGAAACTATAACTAATATTTTTATAATAAATCTACTGCTTTTTTAAGTTCCTCTATATTTTTATGGGTGTATATCATTTCAGTTGTTTTATAATCGCTATGCCCCATAATATTTTTTATACTCGTTTTATTTGCTTCTGCATTATTTAATAAGGTTGCAAATGTGTGCCTGGTATCGTGTATTTTATGTTTTATTTTTAAATCTTTTAAAATTTTTCTGAAATAAATCCCATATGTTGCATAAATAAATTTTTTATTCTTTTTATTGGTTAAGAGATAGGTATTATAATCTCTATAAAGGTCTTTAATTAAGGGAATTATTTTATAATTTAATGGTATTATTCTATTTTTACCGCTCTTAGTTTTAATACCAGCCCTTAATATTCTGTTATCAAAATCAATATCTTTTATCTTTATATTTAAAAACTCTGTAATTCTTAAGCCTGTATAAATTAATATTAGAATAGTCTTTATAATTGTTTGGTTTGAATTATCCCATAATATTTGAATTTCCTCTGCTGTAAATGGTTTTCTTTCTACTACTTTTTCTTTTTTACCTATTTCTATAAATTGACTTAAATCTTTAGTTAAAATTTCATATTTAATAGAGTACATATATAATAATTTTAATACTCCTCTTAGAATTCCTTTACTACTGCTTGAGATATCTAAATTATTAAATAAATCTTGTAACTCCATTAATGTTATATCTTTAAAATTTTTATTATATAAAGGCTCTAGTTTTTTAAAATTGCTTATATAATTTATCTTTGTAATTTCAGATATTTTATTAAAATGTTCCTTACTCCATTGCTCGTAAACTTCTATTAATGTTATTTTGTTTTTATTTAAGTCATAAGGGCTATTATTATATTTAGCTAATAGGTCCAGGGCTTCTTTTTTAGTCCCTGTATATCCTATTGTGGTTCTTTTAATCTTTCCGTTTTCTCCTTTAATGCCTTTTACTACTCTATAAGGCTTTCTTCTTTTGCCTTTCATTTTATAGATACTGCCGTATCCGTTGGGGTTTCTCATAACCTAGCCCCCTTTATATATATTTTTAAATTTTTACCCTGTAAGTGTTGGTAGCACTTGTAAGGATTTTATTAACCTAGATATTGCCAGTATCCAGGTTTTTTATTATAATCACACTCTTTATTTATTTTTTTAAATGTTGGTAGTATTTATTTTCTATTTAATGCTTTTTGATAACTCATACCTTGTATAAATCCTATTTTATAAAATGCTAATGTAAGAAGAAATAAATCTTTTTCTTTATGAAATAATTCACTTGCTTGTTTTATATTCAATTCGTATCTGTCTAATATAGTAGAATGTTTCTCATATAATTCTTGGTACTCCTCTAATACTTTATTAACGTTTTTCTTCATATTTTCCACCACCTAATATATTAATTTTTTCTCTAATATCTCCAGTAAACTGTATCAAGTGGTAAAAGCCCATTTCAAAACTTTTAGGATTAAAGCTATTTCCAAAAAATATTTCTTTCATTGCTGTTAGCAGGTCCTCTAAAGCTTTTAGATCATTCTCAATTTTTTCTAATTCAAATTTATTCATTGGTACCAACTCCTTTTTAAATTATTGATTATTTAATAAGTTTTTGGTATAATGTTTTTATACAAAATACCAAGATGTTTTGTTTTAAAAAGAACTTAATCACTTTGGCGGGTGGGTAGTTCTTTTTTTATTTTTATTCTTGCTCATCTTAACGCTCCTATCTAAAAATTTAATTTAAAATAATTAAATCACTTGCCTCTATCTCTAAGGCTTTAGCAACTAGTCCTATTGTCTTAGGTCTTATCTTATCTGTATCTTTTTGTAATAATTTAGTTATGCTTGACGGAGCTAATCCTGTAATATTTGATACATCTCTAGCACTCATACATTTTCTGGCCATTGTTATTTTTAATAGCTCTCTATTTACTTTCATAATTTTTATATCTCCTTTCTTCTAATTTATTTTTTAACTATGATTATACTTTTAGAATTAATTCTGAGCTTCTAATCCTATCAAATTTGAAACAAAATAAGTTTTTTGATGTAAAACTATGACTAATGTTTTTTTATCTTTGTATTTAACGACAGAAATATTTCCTGCGTTGATTTCTTCTTTAAATTAGAAGAAATTACTCTTGTATTATTATGTCTTGTACTTCTACATTTAAAGCTTTTGCTATTAATCCAACTGTTTTGGGTCTCATATTTATAGCAGTAGTACCGCTTTTTATCTTTTTTAGAACTCCTATTGAAATATCTGCTTTCTTTAAGAAATCGTTATTAGATAAACATTCTCTAGCTTGATATAAATTAAATTTCTTTGTGTCTATTCTCATTTTTACCAACTCCTTTATTATTAATATATAAATTATTTTCTTTTTCATAAGGTTTTAAGTTAGCTAGCCTCATTATTGTTGAATTCATTATATTTATTAACTCATTACCTCTTAGTTCGCATATAGGCTGAATATCTTTGTAGTTTGTACCCTTTTTAATTTCTTCTATAATCAAATTAGAAAAAAGCAACTCTATTTTTATAATTAAATCTTGTCTTTCTGTGTCTAATAAATCCCTTTCTTTGCTCCTAACTCCAACTAATTTATTAATTAATTCACTGTAATGCTTATATGTCCATTGTGGTTTAGTACTTCCATTAGCTACCTTATACGGTATTAAATAATCTTTGATAACATCATTTAGGGTTTTGGTTGCTTCTTTGCTCTTGGCTCTTTGTTCCAGCCATAAGGGGTTGTGATGATTTTTGATTATTTCTTCTAATTTCTCTATATAATTAAATATTGCTTTTCTTACTATCGTGCTTTCTTTTGTTAAAATTTGTCTAGCTTGGTTGAATGTTAGCTTATACATTTTTCTAAATTCGCCCTTTTTATCTTTATATTTAACCGCCACTATTTTGTGGGCGTTGATTTCTTCAAAAAATTCTTTTTCTATTGTTCTTATAAGTGTATCGTGCCTTAATTTTTTTCTGTTCCCCTCTTGCTTCCTAAAATAATTTATCTGCTCCAGTAATTCCAAACTTGTTATTTTCTCTTGTCTGCTTATATTCGCTAAACTTCCCATTTTATACCTCCTTTCTTTTTTTATTTTATTTTTAATTTTTTTTGTGGTATTATTTTTGTAAATAGAAATAATATCACTTTTTAAATAAAGTAATTAAATAATACTTTTAAGTAACTAAATAATGCTTTATATTTTTTTTACTGTCAAGAGATTTTTTTATTTTATTTTTTAATGATTATATAGAGTTAGAAAAAATGAGGTGTTTAATAGATGAAAAAAAATATTCCATATATAAATCAAGTTATAAAAGAAACTAGAAAGAAAAAAGGGCTTACTCAAGTACAGTTTGCAAAAATGATAAATAAGAGTACTGGAACAGTAAAAAGATATGATACTGGCGATATAATACCAGAAAATACTTTAAGGGTTATTTGTAATTTATTGAATATAGATTTTATTGATTTGTTAGAAATGGATTATATTTTAAATTCTCCTAAAATAGATGACTATAAAGAAATTATTGAAAAATATATAATTTATGAAGAAACAGAAGAAGAAAAAAAACTTTTTTTAGAAGAAGAAAGAAAAATAGAGGAATTAAAAGAAAATAGGTTAATAGAAGAGGTCCTTTATCTGTTTGAAAATTATTACAATGTTTATTTTCATTATGAAAACACTAAAGATGTTGAATTTCCTAGAAGAACGGTTTTTGTAAAATTCCGATATAAAAAAATGAAAGATAACAGAGTAAAATTTTATTATGAATTTGATGACTTATCTAAATATGAAATTGAATTTAAAAGTAATACTATAGGTATTTTTACGATAGAAGAAATTAAAAATTTAAAAGAGCGAATAGAAGAATATTTTAATTTAGAACTTATTTTATTAAATCTTAAAAAAAAGAAAACGCTATAATAAAAAAGCCCCTTACATAAGGGGTTTTAATTTAGTAAATTTTTCTCCTACACCAGTTAAATGGTTTTAAGAGTAAAGATTTTGCAACTGTCACTCAAAAAAGAGTAATAGCTTATTTTTAATAAAATGATAAAATCAAGCATTTTAACTTAAATATTTATGATTTTTTCTCAAAAACTAAAAGCTATATTATGAATAAAAAATTAGAGGAAAGCTACATTTAACATAACTTAAGTTATTCTATATATTTTAAATACTCCTAAAATTTTTCATTTCGGGGGATTTCTCCAAAAAATAGAGGAAAGGCGGTATCACACTACCTTAGTCTAAACTTTTAAAACTACCCCCCTATATAGTGATTATAGTAATTTTGAAGGTTAACATTAGTTAACATTCTATATTTTAAGTTTCAACATTTTTCAACAATTATATAACTTTATACCTTAGCATTTTAATTTTTAATTAAAGCTTTTAACTCCTCAGTAGTTAAATTTTTAAATGGGTTTGTTTCTAATTCTCCTTTAACTTCTATTTTATTTGTATATTCTCCATCCATTTTATTTAATATATCTAAAGCTTTTAATTTGTCGTTTATTTTACTTTCGTTATCTCTTATTATTCTAGTTAAAAATTCTTTTCTTTCTATCGCTTCCATTATATTATTGGTTTTTGTTTCTTCTCTTAATTCCTGTATATGCTTTTGTATATCAACATTTGTCAACAATCTTTGACCTAAACTTCTAGCAGTTTTTTTACTATATCCGGCTTTTATTGCTGAACTTGTAGCATTAAAAGTATTTATATAATATTCACAAAATAGTTTTTGTCTTTCATTCATTTATGATCCACCTCATTTTTATTTATATTATAACAGATTAGAAGAAAGTTAAAAAACACCTAGAATTAACTAAGTGCTTAAATATAAAAAATGCACTCCTAAAAGTGCACTCTAAAATTATTTCTTAACTATAAATAAAAAAATCTTTTAGGTAGGTCTGGGATTCCCTACATCTCCTTCCACTTACTTGAAATAAGGGGGCGATAGTCCCATAGTATCTCTATCCTCTAAAAGACTTTTACTTACTTTAATTATACCACACTACTTTTTTTTGTAAAGTATTTTAATCAAGGGATACAATCCTAAGGCTTATATCTTTTTTGCTTCATATTTTCAGTCTAGTGGCTTCATTTGTAGCTTAATAATATAAAATCAATAGTGAAAATTAGAAGAAAATAAAAAAAGCCTTATTATTGGCTTTTCTCTAATTTACCATTCAAATACTTCAAAATCATCTTTGGTTGCTTTCTTAGCTTCTTCAATTCTTTTCTTTAAGTTTTCTGCTTCCTCTTCAATTCCTAGTTCTTTATGAAAATATTGCAGTGTAGACATTTCACATAGCTTTTTATTTCTTTGTATATCTCGTCTTATATATGCTTTTTTATAAGTTTTGATATATGCTTCCAGTTTTGTTTTTATTAAATAGGCTTTAGAATATAGAACTTTATATTCTTCTTTATCAATATGAACTTCATCTTTTCCAACATATTCACCTTTTAAAATTACAACAGCTTTTGTAAAGTCTAATCCTTGATTATCAAAAGTCTTTATTGAGTAGTTGTGGCTTATATTGTGCCTCATTGGAATAGCAAAAGTTAAATTATTTAATTCAAGCAAATAAATTGTATAAGGTCTATTTTTCTTTTTTAATATTTCTTTGCAGTTTGCATAATCTTTATAAAATTCTTTTGTCAATAAATAAAACTCCATAAAGCACACCCCTTTATTTAAGAAAAAAAGCCCTTATTTAAAAGGCTTTTTTATGTCATCAAATCCCGTGTATTTCTTTATATTACCTTGCTTGCTACACTACAAGCAAATCATCAAATCCCGTGTATTTCTTTATATTACCTTGCTTGCTACACTACAAGCAAATCTTCTAACTAAATAATACACCTTTATTTTATAAAAGTCAATTAGTTTTTTACTATAAGGGTTATATTTCTTCTTCTATTTTTTTATTGAGGTTATTTTATAGTATTGTTTTAGTACAGTTATACCCCCCTAGCTTCTCAACTAATTTGTGATTAGCTATAAATTTATAAAAACAAACTCTACTTATTATTTTATGTACCTTAGAACAAGATTTTTCTATTTTTTTATATAAATATTTCTTTCTTTTTAGTACCCTTAAGGGTATATAACGAGTAAAATTATTATTTGATTTTAGAAATTAGAAGAAACTAAAAAAATATTCTCTTTATTTTCAATAAAAAACTAAGAAAAATTATTTTTCGTAATTTTTATGCATATAATACCAGTTATATGCAGTTATTTTTTAATCTCAAATCTGTTTTAATTCTGTAATCATTTTTGTATACTTTTGTTAGTTAAAATTTGTTGATTTTTGTTATTTGACTTTTTCCAGTTGCTCGCCTATTACTCGCAAATTATAAAAAATAACACCTTTAACACATTATTTATATACACTTTGAAAAAAAACTTTAAATTTTATAAAAAAATAGAAAAAAATTAAAATAAATGATATAATTTTTTACGTAGAAGAAATACTTTGGAGGAAAATAATGAAATTTGTAATATTTTTAATTCTAACTTATTTGATAGGAGCAATTCCGACAGGAGTTTGGGTAGGAAAAACTTTTAAGAATATAGATGTAAGAGATTATGGGAGTAAAAATAGCGGAGCAACAAATTCATATAGAGTTTTAGGATGGAAGTTAGGTTTGGTTGTTTTGATAGGGGATATATTAAAAGGCTATCTTCCTCTTTACTTAGCTTCAAAACATATAATCAATTTTAATTATATAGTATTCTTAGGTTTAGTAGCAATACTAGCACACACATACTCAGTTTTTATCTCTTTTAAGGGTGGGAAGGGAGTTGCGACAAGTGTTGGGGCTTTTTTGTTTTTAGCACCAAAAGTTATATTTTTGTTGATAATTGTATTTTTGGCAATACTTTTTATTTTTAGATATGTTTCCTTAGCTTCTATTGTTTCGGCAGTTGTTTTACCAATTGCAGTGTTATTTATGAATGGAAATATGTTTATGTCTTTATTGGCTTTAGTTATAGCGATTTTTATTGTTTATAGACACAAAACAAATATAGATAGATTAGTTAAAGGAACTGAAAGAAAATTTAAAATATAGTTTTTTAAAGGGGAAAAATGAAGAAAGTAGTTGTATTGGGAGCAGGTAGTTGGGGAACGGCTTTAGCGACCGTATTAGCAAAAAATAATGAAGAAGTTATATTATGGGACAAAGATTTTGATAAAGTACAAGATATTCAAAAGAAAAGAGAAAATGAAAAATTTTTAGCAGGAGTAAGATTAAAAGAAAATATAAAAGTTACATCAGAGGAAAAAGGTTTATTCGTAAATGCTAAATGTGTTATTTTTTCTGTTCCTTCTCAGGTTTTAAGAGGAGTAGTTAAAAAATTTTCGGATCAAATAAATGAAAATATGATAGTTGTTAATACCTCAAAAGGAATAGAAATTGAAACAGGCTATAGACTATCAGAAGTTATAAAAGATGAGATATTGGGCAAATATCATAAAAATATAGTTGTTCTGTCAGGACCTACACATGCAGAAGAGGTAGGGAAAAAAATACCTACAGCTATAGTTGCTGCTGGTTCCTTAGAAAAAGCTAGAGAAATTCAGCAATTATTTAGCAATTCATATTTTAGAGTTTATATAAATAATGATATAATTGGAGTTGAGATAGGAGCCTCTGTTAAAAATGTACTAGCTATTGCTAATGGGATAACTGATGGACTTAGATTAGGAGATAACACTAAGGCGGCTCTTATAACTAGAGGTCTAGTTGAAATGATTAGGTTTGGAGAAATGTTGGGAGCTAAAAAAGAAACTTTTTATGGACTTTCAGGAATGGGGGATTTGGTTGTTACATCTATAAGTAAACATAGTCGAAACAGATATGTAGGTGAAAGATTAGGAAGAGGTGAAAAGCTTTCAGAGATTTTATCGTCAATGCATATGGTTGCGGAAGGTGTAGAGACTGTGAAGGCAATTAATAAGATAAAAGAAGAAAAAGAAATTTCAATGCCAATATTAGAAGGAGTATATAAAATTTTATTCGAGGAAGCAAATCCAGAAGAAATAATTTATGAACTTATGAATAGAGTTGTAAAAAATGAATTTTAGAGAGGTGAAATAAAAATGAAAAAGATACATATTGTGGTAAACAGACAAAATTTTTTATCAGCAATGAGGACGGTCGAAAAAGCCGTAAAGGAAAATAAAATAAAACCTATTTTATCTTGTGTTTATGCAAAGGTAAAAGATGAGAAACTTTATTTTTGTGGAACAAATTTGGAAACTACAATAAAAACTTCTGTGGACATAAAAGAAGTTATTTCAGCAGGAGAAGTTGCGTTTTTTCATTCTTTGCTTGATGAATATTTGAAAGAAATAAAAGATGAATATATTACACTAAAAGTTGAAGATAATAATATGTTGTATATTGAGACTGAAGATTCTAAGACTGAGTTTTCGGTTTTTGATGCAAAGGATTATCCAAATAATTTTGAAAATATAACTTTGGGAGAACCTAATTTAAAATTTCAAATGCCGTGTCATGAGTTGGTAGATGTATTTGAGAAAACTATATTTTCGGTTGATGGGAGTGAAAATATTGCTTTAAATACAATAAGAATAGAAAGTGCATATAAACATTTGCATTTTGTTTCTACAGATACGTATAGATTAACTTATTTATTTAAAAATATTTCAAAAGACATAAAAGACTTTGCTGTTAGTATACCTGCTGACACTATTTCGGCTTTAATAAAAATATTAAAAGGTGAAGTTGATAAGGAAATAAAAGTTTATCAAGAATCAAATCATTTATATTTTATTTGTAATGAATTGACAATAATAACTAAGTTGGTAGAGTTAAAATATCCAAATTATGAAAATATATTAATAAATAATAAATACGATAAAAAAATGATTATATCAACTGAAAGATTTATACATCTTTTGAAAAGAGTTTTGATTTTCTCGAGAACAAATTCTGAGACGAAAAATTCAGCTACTTATAATTTTAAAAATGGTAAAATGGAAATAAGTGGTTTGAATGATATTGCGAAAATAAATGAAGAAGTAGATGTTAATTTTATGGGTGAGGATTTAAAAATATCTTTAAATATTAAATACTTGCTTGATTTTATTCAAAATATTCCCAAAGATAAAAATGTAGAATTAGAATTTATGAATTCCAATTCTGCTGTAAAAGTATATGAGGAAGGAAAAGATGATTATATTTATATATTAATGCCGTTAGCTCTTAGAGATTAAAAGAATAAAAGGTTGTATAATTCACTCTAAATTTAAGAAATAAAATTTGGAGTGTTTTTTATTTTAAAAGTTATATTTTGCGAAAAAAAATTAAAATGTTATAATTATCTGGAGATTTTTCAAGAAAAGGAGAAAATAAATGAAAAAGATTAGTTTAGATTATTCAAAAATAAATAAATTTATTTCTGACAATGAAATCGAAAAAATGAAGGATGAAGTCATGACTTCTGTGAAAAAAATAGAAGAAAAAACAGGGGAAGGGAGTGACTTTTTAGGTTGGTTAGACTTACCTCAAAATTATGATAAGAATGAATTTTTAAAAATAAAAGAAAGTGCAAAAAAAATAATAAGTGATTCAGAAGTTATGGTTGTTATAGGGATAGGTGGTTCATATTTAGGTGCAAGAGCTGTTATAGAATGTTTAACACATAGTTTTTATAATTATCTTTCTAAAAATAAGAGAAAAACACCTGAAATATATTTTGCTGGGCAAAATATATCAGGAAAGTACTTAAAAGATTTAATTGAGATAATAGGAGATAGAGACTTTTCTGTAAATGTTATTTCTAAATCAGGAACGACTACTGAACCTGCGATAGCTTTTAGAAATTTTAAAGACTTATTGGAGAAAAAATATGGAGAAAAAGCAAAAGAAAGAATATATGCGACAACGGATTCTTCAAAGGGAGCTTTAAAGAAATTAGCGATAGAAAAGGGGTATAAAAGTTTTATAATTCCAGATGATATTGGAGGAAGATTTTCGGTTCTTACAGCAGTAGGATTACTTCCTATAGCAGTTGCAGGTTTGGATATAGATGAATTTATGAGAGGAGCTAAAGAAGCTAGAGAAGATTATAAAGAAAATTTTGAAAAAAATGATTGTTATAAATATGCGGCTTTGAGAAATTTACTGTATAGGAAAAAATTTGATATAGAATTACTTATTAATTATGAACCAAGACTACATTATATAGCTGAGTGGTGGAAACAGTTATTTGGAGAATCCGAAGGTAAAAATGGGAAAGGAATTTTTCCTGCAGCTGTTGATTTTACAACAGATTTACATTCTATGGGACAATATATACAAGATGGAAGAAGAAATCTGTTTGAAACAGTAATAAATGTAGAGAATTTAGGGAAAGAAATAATAATAGAGGAGACAACTAAAGATTTAGATGGCTTAAATTATTTAGCTGGGAAAGATTTGTCGTTTATTAATAAAAAAGCATTTGAGGGAACTTTGTTGGCACATATTGATGGTGGAACTCCAAATATAGTTATAAATATTCCGAGACTTGATGAGTATAATATAGGTTATTTAATTTATTTTTTTGAAAAATCTTGTGCTATAAGTGGTTATATATTAGGAGTGAACCCCTTTAATCAACCTGGTGTAGAATCATATAAAAAAAATATGTTTGCTTTATTGGGTAAAAAAGGTTATGAAGAATTTACAAAAGAATTGGAAAGAAGGCTGAAGAAATAACTTTTTTTATTGAAATCAAAAGAAAAATTGGGATGAGAGAAAAAAAGAAAAAAAGCAGAAAAAAAATATTGACAAAAGAAAATAAAGATGTTAATATAGGTGATGTCCACATAAGAAGTGGGAAGGACATTAGC
>PDWI01005172.1_pt1 | contig 16993 bp, 17 predicted proteins | sample 1430891 | NCBI WGS metagenome assembly PDWI01 (sample SAMN01162508, study PRJNA174530) | Oral metagenome, whole genome shotgun sequencing project. | biome: Marine environment; feature: Marine mammal; material: Swab sample of the gingival sulcus; isolation source: swab sample of gingival sulcus...
TGTATTTCATCATAGAAAACATAAAAACAAAAAAGGTACTGAAGTCGTTGAGTCCACGGGAAATATCATTGCCCCCATTCCGGGTATGATTGTGGAAGTGAAAAAAGCTGTAGGCGATGCTGTTGAAGTAGGAGAAACGGTAGTTGTGCTTGAAGCTATGAAAATGATGAATAATATTGAAGCTAAAGTAACCGGCGTAGTGAAACAAGTGAAATTTGAATCCGGAGATTCCGTTTCTAAGGGAGATGTGATATTAATTATCGAATAGTATTAGCAACCTTTGAATAACCCAAAATATGAGGCGAGTCTGAGGCTAGAGAAAATTTTAACCCACAGCAACCTTTTGGTTGTGAAGACTTAAGATTTTTGATAACGAAAAAATCGTCCATAGTTTGGTTTCTTCTTCTAATACTTATTCAAAGATTTCTCAAAATTGATGTACTGTGGAGCAAGTAACCTTAATTTTAACGTACATCCCTCTACTTGCTTTCAATTTCTTTGCTTGGTATGCTCTTTGGGAGAAGAGAAGCCGCATGTTTGATTCAAAAAATTTTAATTTGGCTGCTGCTGCTTTTTTCATAACTAACATGATGATGAATAAATTAGATGATAAAGTTATGGGAGATGTTTATACTCCTTTTACAATTACTTTAAAGATTGTATTATTTGTTATTTTCATTTATATCGCATACTTAGTGTTTGCAAGAAAAGCCACAACTATCAGATAAACAATTTTTTATAGGCGCATTTGTCTGTGAATATTTCGCGTATAAAATTTGGTTACTTTGGATAAAAGACTTATCTTCAAGGTTTTAAATAGATTGAATTGATTTATATTCGTTCACAAATTACAATACATTGGTTTATGAGAAAAAGATTCGAACAACAACTCGCTATAGGTAGAAAATTAATTGAAGATACACTTACTCCTACAGCAAAAAGAGGTGGAGCATTGCCCGGTTTGTGCCCTGCTCTAAAAAAGATTTTTGTAACACCGCAGTGGAACGAGCAAATATTTGAAATATTAGAACAAAAGATATATCCTAAAAATAATAAAACGGGAAGACCGGGCATGAACTTGTGACAAATATTTGTATTATCTCAAGTTAGACTTTGCCAAAACATCAGTTACAATGAACTTCATCATCTAGCCAATTATGATAGTTTGGTTCGTCAAATAATGGGAGTGGAGTCAGATTCTGGTTTTGAGAGAATAACATTTAGTTATCAATGTATAAAAGATAATGTAGGCAAGTTAGATGATGCTACGGTAAAATCCCTAAATGAAGTGATAGTAAAGTTTGGACACGATGTGTTCAAAAAAAGAAGAGGCAGCATTGCGCTTAAAAACAGATAGTTTTGTAGTAGGAAAACAACGTACATTTTCCAACGGACTATAATTTATTATGGGATTCAGCTCATAAATGTATAGATATGGTAATGAAGCTACAAGAGAGTTATGATTTACCAGGTTGGAGAAAAATAAAATCGTGGAGAAGAGCACTTAAAAATAAAATGCGAGCTTTGGGTAGAGCTGTGTACTCTGGGGGCAAAGGCAAATCGAAAAGAGTAAAAAAAACAACAGAAGAGTATCTAAAAAAAGCAAAAAGCTTATACTCAAAATTGGAAAAAGGAAAGAGAAAATTCCCTGTGTTAGCCCTTAGGGATCGTTTCATACTAAGGGAATTAGAGTACTTTATGAGCTTCTTGCTGAAGCACATAGACTTATTGGAAAGACGCATTATCAAGGGAGAAACGATACCGCACGAAGAAAAAATATTTTCTGTTTTTGAAACCTATACCGAGTGGATAAGTAAAGGGAAAAAACGTCTGGGTGTTGAGTTGGGTAAAAGAACAGCTATCACCACTGACCAATACCATTTAATAGTAGATTATGTAGTTATTGAAAAAGAATCAGACTCGGAAATAGTGCCAGAGTTATCAAAACGTCTCTTGTCATTGTATGGAAAAATTGCAAGTTGGAGTTTTGATAAAGGTTTTTGGAACCGCTCGAACAAGGAACTTTTATCAGAGCAGGTCTCCCTTTTGGTACTTCCCAAAAAAGGTAAATGCAACAAAGAAGAGTACGAAGAAGAGCATCAGGCTATTTTTAAAAGATATCGCCATAAACATAGTGTAGGGGAATCAAATATCAATGAGTTAGAACACAGAGGTTTAAATAAATGTCCCGACAAAGGATATAGACATTTTAAAACCTATGTTGGTTTAGCAGTATCAGCCTATAATTTAAGAAAAATAGGCTCGGAAATAATTCGACTTGCCCGCGAAGAAAAAACAAACGAATAGAGGCGCGAAAATCTGCCGCCTAATTTATAAACGGTTAAAAATGAGATTTTAATAAAATTTCAAATGGATAATTATGTCTTTTTTGCAAAAAAATCTACCGTTCTTACACACTTTACTCTATATTAGCATATTTTGGCTAAAGAAATTGCGCCAAAAAGAAATTTTGTAAAAAACAGTCAGATGTAAATAATACAAATGTGTCATTTTTTTTTCAAAACCCCACTTTTCTGGCAGATACTAATTATAAAAGAAGTGATTTAAAAACTATATTTATGGTTTTTAAATCACTTCTTTAAGAAAAATGATGTCTATTTTATAGAGAATAGCCCAAAGTTATGCCAAGAACTTCATTTTGAAATTTATTATAATCTAATAAACCTTCGTCTTTATAAATATCGTTTAAGCCGAAACTATAAAATGCTCTTAAGTTAAAGTGATTAAAATATAAACCAACACCAAACTGAGCACCATAATCTATCTTATTATAATCATCAGGATTGTCCTTAAAGTTATCATTAGAATATGAGGTACTAATTAAGTACGCTGCATAAGGACCTCCAAAAGCCGCTATACTAAAGTTCTCTCCTAAATGAAATTTTAATAATAAATCCATAGGGACTTCAATATAGTTAAGATTATAAGTGTTTTCTATTTTAATAAATTCCCCACTGTATTTAAGACCAAATCCTTTAGAAGAATAAAGAACAGCAGGGTTAAAATGTAGAAAACCAAAAATTTTAGCCTCATAATCAGCACCAAAAGAGTATGCAATCTTATTTTCAAACGTACTAAATATGGACTCCTTACCTGCAATGACATTAGATACACCGATGCTACCTCTAAAACCTAATCCCTGAGAAAAGGAAACGCTTGTTACAAAAATAAATGCCAACAAAATGAATAATTTTTTCATAATTTAACTTTTAATTTAATTAATTTAATTAACATTTTCGAAATATTACGCATTGTAAAGTATAGGAAACGATGCAACAAACAATCTATTTTGCAACGGTACAGTTTTTGATACAAAAATAATTAAATCACATAAAACAATGGCAGATGTATTCTAAAGATGATGAAATAAAATACTTTGAAACGACAAATAAATTACTGGAAAAGGATATTGAAATCTTGGATTTGGATGTCTTGAAAGATGTTATAAGATATCACGAATGGAAATATTATATTCAAGATAATCCGGTTATATCGGACTACGATTATGATATTTTATTCAAAAAACTCCAGCGATTGGAGGCGCAAAACCCCGATTACGTAACTGTTGATTCTCCAACCAAAAGAGTGGGTAGTGATTTAACCAACGAGTTTCAATCCGTCAGTCATTATTCGCCTATGCTGTCTCTCGAAAACTCTTACAACGAAGAAGACCTGTGGGACTTTGACAAGCAGGTAAAAAAGTTATCCGAAATAGATAGTAGCCAAAAAGTGGAATACGTGATTGAGCCGAAGTATGACGGCAGCACCATTGTTTTGGTTTACGAAAATGATGTATTGATAAGAGCAGCTACAAGAGGCACAGGACAAGCCGGCGACGATATTACCAACAATGCCAGAGTTATAAGATCTATTCCTCTCAAGGCAAAATTTAGCAAATTCAATATACATAGGGCGGAGATAAGAGGCGAAGCTTTGATTGGAAAAGATGTTTTTGAAAAATTAAATTCTCTTAGAGAAAAGGAAAAACAACCCCTTTTTATCAATCCTCGAAATGCCGCCTCGGGAAGTCTTAGAATGAAGGATGCATCTGAGGTTAAAAATCGTAATTTAACGGTATTTAGTTATCAGTTAGCTTATGCTGTCGATAAAGAAGGTAATAGCTTATTGCAACGATTTGACAAACATAGTGACTTTATCAAAATGCTAAGTTCTTTGGGATTTAGAGTTCCTCAAAAAGCAACAAAAATATGTCAAGGTATCGAAGATACAATACAGTTCTGTAAAGATGTAGAGGGACAAAGAGCTGGACTCAATTTTGAAATTGACGGGTTAGTAATCAAAGTTAATGACATTAAGATACAGGAGCAATGTGGATATACTTCCCATCATCCCAGATGGGCTATTGCTTTTAAGTACAAGGCTCAACAAGCAGTTTCGACCTTGGAAAGAGTCGAATATCAAGTCGGGAGGTTTGGGACTATAACTCCTGTGGCCAAAATAACGCCTGTATTTATTGGTGGTGTAACCGTCAGTTCAATATCTCTTCACAACGAAGATTTTATAGTGAAAAAAGATTTACATATTGGTGATAAAGTTGTAGTAGAGCGCGCAGGTGAAGTCATTCCTTACATAGTGAAATCCTTACCTGAATTGAGAAAAGGCACGGAAGAAAAAATTATTTTTCCGAAATATTGTCCTTCCAATCATTCAGGACAAGAATCGGTGTTGCAAAAAGCTGATGATGAAGCCGCGTGGTACTGCTCTGACAGTTCTTGCGAGGATACAAATTTGCAAAAATTGATATTTTTTGTGTCAAAAAATGGTATGGATTTCGACGGATTTGGGGAATCTTATGTCAGCAGGTTTGTAGATTTGGGGTGGATAAAAAATCTTTCGGATTTTTACGATTTAGATTATGAACTAATTGCCAAATTGGAAGGATTTGGAGCCAAATCAGCTTCCAATATAGCAATTGCGGTTGAAAAATCTAAGAAAAATCCTCTGTGGCGGGTAATGCACAGCCTTAGCATAAAACATCTTGGCAAGAGAGCATCTAAATTGATAGCACAAAGGATTAAGACTATTTGGGAATTGAAAAATTGGAAGGAAGAGGATTTTATCGATATAAAGGATATAGGACCAAGTGTTGCAAATTCTGTTATTGCTTGGTTTGAGTCAGACGAAAACATCAAAGTTTTGCAAAAACTAGAACAATTTGGTGTAAATACTCGGCAAACCGAAGAGGATAAACCAGTTGAAGTTATAGAGGAAACGCCCTTAAGTGGCAAGACAATACTTTTTACAGGAAAATTATTGGAATTGAACCGAAAACAAGCTCAAGATCTTGCAGAAAAAGCAGGAGCTAAAAATACAAGCAGCGTTTCTAAAAATCTGAACATCTTAGTTGTAGGAGAAAAAGCAGGATCGAAGTTGAAAAAAGCCCAAGAAATTGGCTCAATTGAAATTTATGATGAAGAGGAATTTATTAAGATATTAAAAGAATTAAATTTATTTAATTGAAGCAATTGATTAAAATATTACACCTACATTTTGTGTTAGTTTTGTGTATATCAAATTTTTCTAATGTGGTTTGAAGGAATTGATATTAGTTAGGTAACTTTTTTTAAAAAAAAGTTGAAATTATAAATGAAATGTAAAATAAATACTACTTTTATCCATTAAATGCAAAGAGGATTGATACAAATACTACCGTTTTTGCATCTATAGAGTTGGTTTTAAATAATTAAAATATGAAAAATATTAAGTACTTATTCGTCTTTTCAATTTTGTTGTTATTGAATATGAACGCAAGGTCTCAAGATATTCACTTTACTCAGTTTTATATGTCCCCACTAAATCTCAACCCTGCTATGACCGGAGTGTCAAATTGCACCTCTAGGATTATAGGTAATTTTAGAAATCAGTGGGCACCGGTATTAAAATCTAATGCTTTTAATACGTTTTCGTTATCTTACGATCAAAAAATGCCTGTTGGTAGGTATGATTACTTTGGAATAGGAGGTACTTTGTGGGGTGATGTCGCAGGAACTCACCGGTTTGGCACTATGTTGGGTAAAGTTTCATTTTCGTATTTAAGAAAGATGGGAGGATATAGGCAAAAAGCTCACTTTTTGGTAATTGGAGTTGAGGGGGGACTTGCCAGGAGAGGACTTAACACGGATAAATTCAATTTTTTCCAAAATGGGGTTGAGACTATTAGCAATCCTAATTTTTTCTTTGGAGACTTGTCTGCCGGTATTTTGTGGTACACAATTCTCGATAAATATTCCAATTTCTATATCGGTGCAGCATTCCAACACTTGAATCAAGCAAATCAGGCTTTTAAAAGGATAAGAAATTCTAATGAAGAGTTCAGAGAAAATGACAACCTTATTTCAAAGTTCACCATACATGGAGGTGGAGAATTTGAGTTACGTCCTCAACTTTCAATATTGCCTTACTTTGTTACATTTTTACAAGGACCTCACGTAGAAGTTAATCTCGGTACGAGTATGAGATTTGCATTGGGGAATAGCAGATATGACAAAAGAGCTTTTCAGATGGGAGCTTGGTTTAGATTTGGTACCCAATATGAAGGCAAGTTGTATGGCGATGCTTTGATAATTACAACTAAATTTGATTATCAAAATATAGGTTTTGGATTGAGTTATGATATTAACGTTTCAACTCTTAGGAGTGCTTCAAAAGCAAATAATTCCTTGGAGTTATCCGTTATTTATAACATTTGCGGACCTGAGCATCGGGGCGTTTATTGTCCTAGATTTTAATGTTTTTACTTTCTGGTTATTTGATTAATTCTTTTAGTATGAAAAAAGTAGTTTCTTTTATCGTTGTCGTATTGGCGTTTGGTTGTGCTTTATTTTTGACACCTTCAGTTGCTGTCGCAGAGAATCCTCCCCATTGCGAGGTTCCTTGTGGTATATACGGGGATTCTGTAAGAATAGCCTTGATATATGAGCATATTGAAACTATTGATAAATCTATGAAGATGATTGAGGAGCTGTCTAATCAGTCAAAACCTAATTACAATCAATTGGTTAGGTGGGTTGTTAATAAGGAGGAGCATGCTGAAAAAATTCAGAAAATAGTGAGTCAATATTTTCTGCATCAAAGAGTAAAAATTAAGAAAAAGAGTGATGGTCAACAAGCTTATCAAAAGTATATAACACAATTACAACTTTTGCACCAAATCTCTGTATATGCTATGAAAGCGAAACAATCTACAAATAGGGACTTGGTAGATACACTAAAAGCAAAAGTTCATGAATTTGAACACGTTTACTTTGGTGAGCATCATCATCACTAATGTTGTAGAATATAACTTGCAATAATTTCGGAAGCGTATTTTTCTTTCCTCAATGTTTGCTTTATTTGACTGTAATCCGTTAGTATATTTTCGGCGTAGTCTTTTTCTAAAAGTAAGTTGAGTTGTTTGTCTAGTTCTGAGGTATTCAAGTCGTGTTGTAATAATTCTTTTACTGTTTCTTTGTCCAGTATTAGATTTACCAGAGAAGCGTATTTTACTCCTTTTATGAGTCTTTTGGCGATGATATAACTGATGTAATTTACCTTGTAAACTACTACTTGTGGCAATTCGAGTAATGCCGCTTCTAGAGTAGAGGTTCCTGATTTTATGATTCCTGCATCAGCTATGTTCATTATTTTATAAGTTTCACCGAATATTATTTTTACATTTTTTACATTTTTTAACTGTTTAGAAATATTTTTTTCCAAAGATTTTCTACCTGCGATTAAGAAGAATTTATCCTTATTTTTCTCAATTACAGAAACTATTACCGGCATATTATTTTCAATTTCTGAAACTCTACTTCCGGGCAGAACTGCTATCAATTTTTTGTTGGTTGGTATTTGATGTTTTGATAAAAAATTATCCTCTACCTCAAAATCATCTATTTCCTCCAAAATTGGATGTCCTACATATTTTGCGTCTATTCCGTTTTTCTTAAAAAAGTCTTCTTCAAAAGGCAAAAGCACAAATAACTCATCAATATATTTTTTCATCTGTTCAATTCTGCCCTTTGCCCAAGCCCATACTTGAGGGGCAATATAGTAATATACTTTGAAGCCTTTGGACTTTGCCCACTTTGCCATTCTTAAATTAAATCCCGGAAAATCTACCAATATGATTGCATCGGGATTTTGTTTCAATATCTGTTTTTTAGCAATATCAAAATTGCGTTTTATGGTAGGAAGATGTTTGATTACTTCCACAAAACCAACTATCGACAATTTATCGAGACCAACGTGAATTGTAGCTCCTGCATTTTTCATTCTTTCGCCTCCAAATCCCTCTATCTGTATAGTGTTATCTTCTCGTAGTAAAGCCGATACAAGATTAGAAGCATGTATGTCGCCAGAAGCTTCTCCGGCTATGATAAATAATTTTTTAATCACACGAAAAGGCTTTTGTGGTAGTATATCACCCAAATTATAATCACTAAAATAGTCATAGAGACAACACCATTCAGTGATTGGAAATATTTTTTATACTTAAAATACTGAAATGGAATAAGATTAAAAAGTATTCCTATTACATATATTGTGCGTTCTTGCGTTATGGTGAAATCTCCCAAATAAGATTTCATAACTCCTAATTTTACAAGCTCTTCAAATAATATCATCGTCAATGCAGCCCCAACAATAGGTACTGATAAACCTATTAGTATGCCTGTTAAAATGTTATCTTTGTAATTCTCCATTTTGTTATTTAAGACAAATTTACATTATAATTTTCAATTATCACCCATACAGGTAAAAAACCAGAGAAATGTATGGAAATAGCATAATATACACAATGTGGATTCCATTGTTTTCAAAAAAATTACTTCTCCAAAAACTTTATCTTGTTGATATGCTCATGTTTAGTCAAATCAAAACAAGTAGGTACTACTGACACATAACCGTTTTTCAAAGCCCAAAGGTCAGTGTCAGTTGCATTTTCTTCTTGGTTTTTAAATTTTCCTGTGAGCCAATAGTAAGGAACTCCGCGTGGATCTAAAGATTCGGAGAATTCATCTACCCATTTTCCCCTAGATTGCCTACAAACTTTTATTCCTTTAATATCTTCTAGGCTTAGTTTTGGAACATTTACATTTAATAGAATCGGATTAGGAAAATTACCGTTCAACACATTATCAATAAGTATTTCAGCATAGTGTTTAGCTGCTCTGAAATCAGCTTGTTGCGAAAAATCATCAAGAGAAAATCCTATTGAATTTTTGCCTTCAAGTGCGCCTTCCATAGCTGCTGACATAGTTCCGGAGTACAATACATTGATGGAAGAATTGTTGCCGTGATTGATCCCGGATAACACCAAATCTACATTTTGATCTGTTACTAAAACATCTTTTGCTATTTTTACACAATCTGCTGGCGTACCGCTAACAGCCCAAGACTCAATACCTTCAAATACATTGACTTTTTTTACGCGAATAGGGTTTTTTATAGTAACGGCATGTCCCTTAGCAGATTGAGGTATCTCAGGAGCAACAACTATGACATCTCCAAATTGCTTTGCTACATCTACTAGTTCTTTTATGCCCTGTGCCCAAATACTATCATCGTTTGAGATAAAAATAAGTGGCTTACTCATACTTCATTGTTTGAAGTTAAATAAATATTTAAAAATGAAAACATACCTAGTATTTTTTATACTAAGAATTAGAACCTCTAAGTTACCAATATTATTTAATTTTTTGATAGTCTCGCTGCAAATTTTTTGTATCCTTTTCAGTAAAAGTATTGAAGGTTCTTAAAGATAATACCATTTATATGCGACAATTTATAGTTAAAATGGTATAAATAGGGCAAACTACGTGTTTTCAATAATAAAACTCTTTTTATTTATGAGGATTATATTTTCTCTGATATAAATCGGTTCGGCTTCGGGAAAAATAGGTTTAAATACTTCCTCGAAGTATGTAAGCGTTTTTCTCTTTGACTTTTCATCAATATTCAATCTGTTGAATAGCAAAACGCCATTATCATTTAATAATTCTGAGGTTCTTTTTAGAAAGCTATTAAGTTCAAACTGGAAAGGAACTATATCATTTTCAAAAATATCAACGATTATCATATCATATTTTTCTTGTGCTATTTCCACATAAACGGCAGCGTCCATCTCCATAATCTGGATATGCGATTCAAGATTTTCTACAATATATTTATGCGCCAATCTGATTATTTCATCGTCTATTTCAACAGCGTGATATTCAAAATTTTTCTTGAAGTTTTTTTCTAACATCTGTGGAATGGAAGCAAGTCCTAAACCTAATAATAGAACCTTTTGGATATTCAAATTATCCCAATTTAAGGCTTTAAATACTTCAAAGAAATTCACATACTTATCTTCGTAAGAGTAAATAGCTCCCGACGTACACAGTTGGTATCTGCCTTTACTTAGGTATACATCCAATACATCGTTGTAATCAGAAGATGTACTTTCCAGTAAAATATCTTTAAAATAACTCAATGTTTTTTTAAGGATAGGTTTGCGCATATCAATTATTTTCCCACTTACGATATTTTGATGTTATGGAATAAATATGATTTAATATATTGATATCTTTGTCGTCTAACTTTAAGCCTCTTCTCATCATCATGGCTTTTGCTGTCTCCAGAGACTTATCAATTTTATAAGTAGAAAAGCCGCTACTTCCACCCCAAGAAAATGAGGGAATAAAAACTCTTGGAAATCCACCGCCAAATACATTCGAACTCACTCCTACGACCGTGCCCGTATTAAACATCGTATTTATTCCTACCTTAGAGTGGTCGCCCATAAATAATCCGCAAAATTGAGAACCTGAATCTGCAAATTTTCCATACTCATAATTCCAAATTTTTACATTGGAATAATTGTTTTTTAAATTGGAATTGTTGGTATCTGCACCAATATTACACCACTCTCCAATTACAGAATTTCCCAAGAATCCGTCGTGTGCTTTATTAGAGTAAGATATAAATATCGAATTACTAACTTCGCCTCCTACTTTACAATGTTTTCCTATCGTTGTAGCTCCATATATTTTTGCCCCCATTTTCAAAACGGAATGTTCTCCCAAAGCAAAAGGACCTCTAACAAGGCAACCTTCCATTATTTCAGCATTTTTACCTATGTAAATATCACCTTGAGTGGTATTTAGAATAGAAGCTTCAACCTTTGCCCCCTCCTCAATAAATATACATCCATCTCCGATTACAGTGTTGGATTTAGACAACGGAGCGGATTTTCTTCCTTTGGTAATCCTTTTAAAATCAGCTTGTATTGCGTCTCCATTTTTTTGAAATAAATCCCACAAATTATTGATCTTAAAAAAACTTTCACCACCACCTACTTCCTTGTATGAAAAATCATCAAAATTTTCTCTATCCCTTAGTAAAGTAGCGTCATTTTTATCCATTCGGATTGCTATTATACTGTCTCCACAAAACAGAATCTCTTTCATTTTAAGGTTTTCCAGATAATGTATTAGTTTTGGAGTAGGTAAAACAGCTCCATTTATAAATAAATTATCTTTTTCAATTTTTAGAGGATATTTTTCTGACAGATAATCTTGAGAATAATAGCTTATGTTTTTGTTAAATGTACTTTGCCATTTTTCAGTAATTGTAGTAATTCCTACTCTCAACTCACTGACAGGACGAGTGAATGTTAAAGGGAGCAAAGCCTTATATGCTTCGGCATCAAATAAAACGACATTAATATTATCCATTTTACTGTTATATTTTTATACCTATAATAGAACCGGCAATAGGTGGACTTGATAAGCTAATGTTATTAATTGTAAGTAAGTCTATCATGCTGACACTATAGATGTTAGCTATCTCATCCAGCGTCTCTCCCGGTTTTAGTATGTGGTACTTAACAAAATTTGATTTTGCATAAGAGTTGTAATTAAAACGCACATTAATTGAAGACTGCTCCAATTTAGATTGTACTTTACTATATATTAAATCAATTTTATCAATTGATGTATTTTTCAGTTTGTACTTATCACCCAATATATAGGCTATGGTTTCTCTTGAAAAATTGTTTTCAAAGTATTTCAAATAATCATAATTGTTTTCTTTCTCAAAGTATATGGATTTATCTCCTTCGTAATGTATTAATTTGTATATGGCATCTTCAGGTAATGTCAATTTATATCCTCTTGAACTCGTTGGTATATAATTTTTTCGATATTCATTATTTAGGTTTTTTATTATTTTAATGTCCAATCCTGTTATTTTGGCTATTTTACTAAAACTTAAATGCTTAAATACTTTAGCATTGGCAGTGTGGAAATATTCTTTTCTCGGAACGTATAGTTCCAAATTATAATCTTTGTAATGTTTCAATATATACGAAATGGCTATAAATTTTGGAACATATTTGCGTGTTTCTTTGGGCAAATACTTTTTTATTTCCCAAAAATCAGTTTTTCCTCCGGATTTTCTTATGGCTCTTTTGACTCCTCCCGGTCCACAATTGTAAGCTGCTAGAGCCAATGTCCAATCTCCAAATTCTGAATACAGGTCTTCCAAAAAATTCATCGCAGCTTTTGTAGATTGTTCTACCGAATATCTCTCGTCAATATTACTTCCCACATTTAGTTTATATAGTTCTGCTGTTCCTTTTATCATTTGCCAAAGTCCTGCTGCTCCTGCACTTGATTTGGCATTCACTTTAAGATGTGATTCTACAATAGCAAGAACTTTTAATTCCTCAGGAAGATTTTTGTTTGTAATAATATCTTCAAAAATGGGGAAATATATAGGAACATTACTTAGAATATTACTGGTACTTACTTTATATTTTTTTGTGTAAATATCAATATACTCTTTAACATCCTTGGTGAATCTGAAATCTATATTGTTACTCAATTTCAGTACTTTAGATTCCAATTCCTCTTCGGAAATATCACCAGACACACTTGTTCCGTACAGCTCAACAGTAAATATCGATAAACATAGATACATTAGTAGAATGAGTAATCCATGACAGTATTTAGCCTTTCTATTCATAGGATTATTTTTAATCAATTTTTGGGTTTATTACGTAACTTTAAATAAATCAAGCTACAAAGCATATTTGAATTTTAACTTAAAAAAATATATTAAAATTAATTATTTATTATAAAATGCTATACATCAATATTCGTGCCAGTTTTAAGAATGTTATCTTAAACAGGTAAAACCAAATAAATTTATAAGAAATTAAATAAAAGAGTTCAAGGTACTACTCATGATTGTCATTAAAAATGAAACTAACAGGACAGTCATCACCCCAATTACATGTGGTATTTTATGGTATAATCGGTATTAATTCATTTGTATTTTCCACAACAAAAGCATCTGCGTCAAAAAACAATTAGGTGATTTCAAAATAAAATTGGTACCAAATCAAATTTTAACACAACAAAACATTCACTTTTCTGCAAAACAAAAAGGGTGTTTACAAGTAACTTACGTTGAAAACAAAATAAATATTTTAGGGCTAAAATATTATGTTAACTTCCCCAAGGATAATTTTTTCTTACCACACAAAACTTACCTTCATCATCGTTCTTTAAGTCAATATCAAAAAGTATTTCCTTTTGCTTCTTCACATAGGGTTCCACAAATTTAACATGATATTTTTTTGTATCAAGTCCTGTCAACTCAATATTTAAATCATATAAGCATTCGCATTTGCAATTATTACTTGCCTCAAATTCTTTTATTACGATTGTATCACCGTTTAAAGAGGCATTAACATACAAACTGTCAGGACAGCAATTAAATCCGGCATTGATGTGTTTTAACTTTAATTTGTTATTATCAAATAAATATTTAACACAGGAAAGAGTATCCGCGGTATCTTCACGAACCGAAATAGGTCCTCTTTCTTTACATTTGGAATGCTTTATTAGTTCTCCGGAAAAATTAGTATTTTCGGAAGAATTATCATCTTTTTCGCAACTCGGGGTAAGTATTATAATTAAAGAGTAAGCCAAAATTAGAAATAATGTCTTTTTCATGAATTTATATTTTTTATTTACATAATGTTTTTATTCTATAAATAGATGCAAAAATATGTTTTTTACAAGTTTATTTTACAATATTTAACACACATATGAATCAATTCCTCCAAGGATAATGATTTCTTATCATACAAAATCTATCTTCAACACTATTCTTTAGGTCGATATCAAAAAATATTTCTTCTTTATCAATAACATAAGGTTCAACGAACTTTATATGATATTTTTTTGCTTCAATTCCAGTCAATTCAATATCCAAATCATATAAGCAGTTGCAGTCACACAATTTACTCGTTTCATATTCTTCAATTACAATCGTGTCCTTGTTCAAGAAAGTATTCACATACAAACTGTCAGGACAGCAGTTGAATCCTGCATTGATATGTTTTAAAATTAATTTGTTATTGTCAAAAATATATTTGATACAGGAAAGAGAATCCGGCGTGTCTTCACGAACCGAAATAGGCTCTGAATCTTTACACTTGGTGTGTTTTACTAATTCACCTGAAAATTCAATGTTTTCTGAAGAATTATCACCTTTTTCACAACTTGGAGTGAGTATTACAATCAAAGAATAAATCAAAATTAAAATTAATATCTTCCTCATGGTTATATTTTTTATCTACGTTATGTTTTCACTGTACAAACAGTTGTACGAGTCATACATTTGTATATATTATAAACTTTTTTCAACACATTTTTATTTTTTATAGATAACTCTTTTTACTGGTATCTCAGTCAGAATTGTTATAACTTATATAAAAGTGGTAAATTTGGCGGCAATTTTGAGTTTGTATTTTGTTATTTTTTTGATTTAAAAATATTATAGATTTTTATAAAACAAGATAGAATGGCGATTAATAGAAATAAATCATTTTACAGCACGGTCGGTCAAACAAGTCCTTTCCCATTAGGATTGGAAGTAAGCAAAGCTGATGGAATATACATATATGATATCAATGGGAACAAATATATAGACCTGATATCGGGAATAGCAGTCAGTAATCTCGGACACAACAACAAAAAGATAGTAAAGGCGATACAAGAGCAAGCTGCAAAATACATTCATACGATGGTTTACGGTGAGCATATTCAATCGCCTCAAGTTGACTTTGCACACAAACTTTGTGCGCATCTGCCTGATAATTTAAATACCGTTTTCTATACTAATTCAGGTTCGGAGGCTGTGGAAGGTGCTATCAAATTGGCAAAAAGATATACTAAAAGATATGAAATAGTGGTATGTCGTAATGGTTATCATGGCAATACTCATGGTGCACAAAGCCTTATGGACTACGAATATTTATCTATGGCTTACAGACCTTTTGTGCCGGGCATAAGATTTATAGAGTATGATAATTTAGAATCCTTAGAAGGCATTACGAACAGAACTGCTGCCGTTATTACTGAAACTATTCAAGGGGATATAGGTATAAAAGTGGGTAGTAAAGAATTTCTCAAGGCACTTCGCAAAAAATGTGATGAGACAAATTCTCTCTTGGTTTTCGACGAAATACAAACAGGATTTGGACGTACGGGAAAGCTTTTTGCTTTTGAACATTACGGGGTTACACCTGATGTGCTTCTTATCGCTAAAGCTATGGGAGGAGGAATGCCTTGTGGTGGATTGGTTGCTGATAATAATATAATGAAAGTTCTTTCAGATAAGCCTATCTTGGGATTTATAAGCACATTTGGAGGACATCCTGTATCGTTGGCTGCTGCAGTTTCTTCGTTTGAGCAACTAACAAAATCAAATTTAATTGAACAAGTAGAAAAGAAAGAGAAATTATTCTTAAAAAACCTTAATCACAAAAGCATCGTAGATGTTAGGAGCAAAGGACTGTTCATTGCAGTAGAATTTGAAAATTCTACGATTGTAAAAAACATAATGAGTGCAGCCAAAGACAACGGAATTCTAATTGACTCATTTTTATATAATGACAAAAGCATAAGAATAGCCCCTCCGCTGATAATATCGGAAGAAGAGATATTGGAAGCCTGTGATAAATTAAATAGGACTTTTTCTGACTCAAAGCAGAATTAAAATAGATATACCAAAGCTAAGTTTCCGGCTTTTGTATTCCCATTTATCTACTTGCTAATATCAGAACCTTACATTAGAAAGTCCTGTGAGTTCTTTCACACTCTTGATGGTGTCTTGGGCAATTTGTCGAATTTCCCAACTGGATTTTTTTATTTCGTTTTTTACCTCTTTCTTGTTTTTTAGTATTTTCTCTTTATTTTTCCTAAATTCTCTTGTTATTTCCAGCAAAGCCTCTGAAACTTCATTTTTCAAATCAACGTATTTCAGTGTTCCCGAATTGAAGTCTTTCAAAAGATTATTATAGATGTCTGTTTTGCCCGAAGCCTTTAGCAACTCAAATAGATTCTTCACGCCTTCGCTCATCTCTCCGTCTTTAGTCTCACCGGTGTCGGTAACTGCCGAGCGAATTTGCTTTACCAATCTATTCTCTTCTGAAAATAGGCTTATATAGTGTTTTTCACCGGCACTTTTGCTCATTTTTCTTTGAGGATCTGCCGTAGATTTAATACTTGGTGTTTCTGTATAAAGTATTTCCGGAAGTCTAAAATACTCTTTTCCTACAGAATTGTTAAACCTTTGCGCAATATCTCTGGCAAGTTCAAGATGTTGTTTTTGGTCTTTCCCCACCGGCACATATTTCGGTCTGTACAGCAAAATATCTGCTGCCTGCAAAACAGGATAATTAAACAGTCCACCTGATACGAAATTGTCTTTTGTTTCGGAACTACTTTTTTGGCTTTTATCTTTGAACTGTGTCATACGTGTCAAATGTCCATAAGACGCAAAACAACCCAGAATCCAACACAATTCAGCATGTTCTGGAACCAATGACTGTATGAACAGATTTTCTTTTTTTACGCCTATTGAAAGTAAATTGAAGACCATTTCCCAAGTGTTTTCCCTCAATTTTTTGTAATTG
>PDWI01005174.1_pt1 | contig 16987 bp, 13 predicted proteins | sample 1430891 | NCBI WGS metagenome assembly PDWI01 (sample SAMN01162508, study PRJNA174530) | Oral metagenome, whole genome shotgun sequencing project. | biome: Marine environment; feature: Marine mammal; material: Swab sample of the gingival sulcus; isolation source: swab sample of gingival sulcus...
TTGAAATTATAGTGAAGCTATATTTTCAGCTTGTGGTCCTTTAGGTCCTGCTACTACATCAAAAGAAACTTTTTCGCCTTCATCTAAAGTCTTAAAACCCTCTTTTTGGATCTGAGAATAATGTGCAAAAACATCATTACCGTCATCTCCTGTAATAAATCCATAACCCTTTTCTGCATTAAACCACTTAACTGTGCCTTCCATATTAACCTCCAGCTTTTACCTTTAAGTCAAGGCTGCGTAAATAACAAACGATACACAAACTAAACCTTAGCTTTAAAGATAATAGTGTAATGATATACCAAAAAGTCAAAAATTGAAAGACTTTTTAGCAATTATCTTATATTAAATTATTGTATTTTCGTAATATGTTGTAATTATGACAATAATTCTTCTAATTTTGCTTTATCAAAACCTTGAACTACTTCATCACCAACATACATTACAGGCACACCCATAAATCCATTTTTAATAAGATGCTGTCTAGCCTCTTTATCTTCATTTATGTTACGCTCTGTGATTTCGCAACCTTTTTGTTCTAACCATTCCATGGCTTCATGACAAAAGTGTCAAGTGTTTGATGTAAAAATTGTTACTTGTTTCATACTAAATCCTCCATTTTCATGTTTCAACTCGATAATTGTATACCCTTTTCTATGTTTGTTTTAAACGCTTACTTCTGATTTATGTCAAATGTTGGATAAGGAATATTGATATTTTCTTTATCAAAACGTTTTTTAATGTTTTCTAATAAAGCAAAGTGTACTGTCCAATAATCCTCTGACTTACACCATACCCTAACCACAAAGTTAATGCTACTATCAGCATGTTCAGCTAAGGCAACAAATGGTTCTGGACTTTGTAAACTTTGTGGAATAGCATCAATTTCTTCTCTAATAACTCTTTTTACAGTGTCAATATCACTTTCATAACCCACACCATACATCTGGTCTACACGCCTTGTCTGCATCATGCTGTAATTAACTAAATCTGAATTTAAAACAGTAGAATTTGGTATAAATACAATTTTGTTATCTAATGTTACTAATTTGGTTGCAAAGAATTGGACAGCTTCAACAGTACCAATTTTTCCGCTAACTTCTATAAAGTCACCTATTCTTAACGGCTTAATAATAATCAAAATAATACCACTTGCTAAATTTGCCAGTGTCCCTTGAAAAGCTAAACCAATTGCCAGTGAAGCAGCACCAAGTACAGCAATTATACTACCAGTCTCTATGCCAACTATGCCAACTACCACTATAAATAAAAATACCTTTAATAATATACTAATTGTAGATTGTAAAAACGGCTTTAACATAGCGTCCATTTTAGATTTTTCTAAAAATTTGCTAACTAACTTCATAATGTGCTTTATGACAAAAAGCCCCACTATCAATACTATAATTGCCCCTAGTAAACTCATCGAAAAGTCTACCATCACTTTGTAAAAATCTTGTAACATGTTTTCTCCTATCTAATGTTTAAAATGACGTACTCCTGTCATTAACATTTTTATACCCAATTCGTCAGCTCTCTTAACAACTTCCTCGTCCCTAATAGAACCACCTGGCTGTATAATAGCAGTAATCCCCGCCTCATGAGCAAGGTCTATTGAATCTGGGAATGGGAAAAAGGCATCTGATGCTAACACCCCACCCTTCACAGGAGTAACCGAATTATTGATAGCATTTTGAGTAGCCCACACTCTACTAACTTGCCCTGTACCAATACCAAGTGTGGCACCATTTTTTGCTGTAACAATGGCATTCGACTTGGCGTGTTTTACTACTTTCATAGCAAAAATCAAATCTTTTATTTCTGCTTCGCTTGGTTTATTTGCTGTCACACAATCTAGATTTTCGTATACCCCCTCATCTTGCGATTGCATCAAAAAACCACCAGAGACAGACTTTAATTCCATTTGACCTAACAAATCTTTTACGTCTATTTTTAACACTCTTAAATTTTTCTTAGTTTTTAATAATTCTAAGGCATCCTTCTCAAAATCTGGAGCAATAACAATTTCACAAAATATTTTTTTAATTTCTTCAGCGGTTTTTAAATTTAGCGTTCTATTTAAAGCAATGATACCACCAAAGACAGACACTGGATCAGCGTTATAGGCATTGATATAGGCATCATATATACTATCAGCTTCGGATACACCACAAGGCGTAGCATGCTTTAAACAGACAACTGCAGGCTTATCAAATTCTTTTAAACAAGCAAGAGCAGCACTAGCGTCAGAATAGTTGTTATAACTCATCGCTTTACCGTTTAAAACCTCAGCTGCAACAATACCACCTTTTGACATAGCCGAAGTGTATACACCCGCTTGCTGATTAGGATTTTCACCATATCTTAAATCCGCCTTTTTAATGAGCTTTAATTCTAAAATTTCAGGCACTTCTGTTTGACTTTCATCATTACATATTTTTGCTAAATGAGAAGATATCACCGTGTCATACTTTGCTGTATGAGTATAAACCTTTTTAGCTAGACTTAATCTATAATCCATATCTAAAGTATCTGACTTTATTCTATTTATTATTTCTTCATAATCTGCACTATCACATACCGGAATAACTGAAGCATAGTTTTTAGCTGAAGAACGCAACATACTCGGACCACCGATATCTATGTTTTCAATCGCCTCTGCTAAACTACAATTCGGATTAGCAACCACTTTCTCGAAAGGATAAAGATTAACACACACCAAGTCTATTGTGTCTATATGATGTTCTTCTAAAACACTCATGTGTTCAGGAATATCACGTCTAGCAAGTAAAGCCCCGTGAATATTTGGATGCAGTGTTTTTACTCTACCATCAAGTATTTCAGGAAATTTTGTAACTTCACTAACCCCCGTTACATCAACACCCGCTTCCTCTATCGCTTTTTTTGTGCCACCAGTAGATAAGATACGATAGCCAAGTTCACTTAACTTTTTAGCAAATTCTACTACACCAGTTTTGTCCGAAACACTAATTAACGCTGTTTTCATTGCACTCATTCTCCTTTTCAATTCTGCGTAAACTTATTTTTACTATAACTCGATTACTTTTGCGATTGCTTCTGAATATAGTTCGTGTTCTATTTTTAAAACACGTTTTTGTAAAACTTCCGCACTATCATCTTGATATACAGGACAGGTCCTTTGCAAAATAATTTCGCCTGTATCAACGCCTTCATCCACAAAATGAACTGTTGCTCCCGTTTCCGTTTCACCTGCTTTGATAACTTCTTCATGTACTTTTAAACCATAAAACCCTTTGCCACAAAACTTTGGTATTAAAGAAGGGTGAATATTCAAAATCCTACCCTTATACTTTTTAACCAATTTTTCTGGTAAAATTTTTATAAAACCTGCTAAAATGATGAAATCAACATCATATTTATTTAATAATGTTATCAAACCATCTGAAATCTGTTCAGGATTTAAGCCCTTATAAGAAAAAACAGCGGTATCTATACCGCTATTCTTTGCATATTCTAATCCGCCAGCCTTCACAGTTGACGACAGCACTAAGACAGGCTTGACACCTGTTATTTTATTTTGTTTAATATTTTCAACAATGGCCTTCATGTTACTACCAGAACCAGAAATGAAAATTGCTATATTTTTCACGTTTAACTCCTTATAAAATGCTTCACATAACTCGCTAAAGTCCTTCGACTACGCTCAGGATGACAATTTAGGACTTATTTAATTGTAACCTTTCCATTACCTTTTACTAATTTCCCGATTTTATAAGTCTTAGCATCTTGCTCGTTAAGTATTCTAAGTGCCTTATCAATATCTTTATTCTTCACTATGATAACAAAACCTATCCCCATATTAAATGTTGCATACATACCATCTTCACTAACACTTCCCCAGTCTTTAAGACTGTTAAAAATATCCGGAACTTGCCATGAATTTTTGTCAATCTCACAGTCTAAATGCTCTGGCAAAACTCTTGCTATATTTTCATTAAAACCGCCACCTGTAATATGAGCCATTGCTTTGATATCAACATTTTTCAAGAGTTCCATCACTTCTTTAACATAAATTTTAGTTGGTGCAAGCAATGTTTCACCCAAGGTTTTATCTTGGTAAGCACTCTTTACATCTAATTTATTATCACTAATTATTTTACGAATCAATGAATAACCATTAGAATGTGCCCCACTTGATGCTAAACCTATGACAATATCATCCTCTGCTAAGTTTACACCATCTATGATTTTATTTTTATCAACCACACCAACTGCAAAACCCGCTAAGTCAAATTCACCAGCCTTATAAAAACCTGGCATTTCAGCAGTTTCGCCCCCTATCAAAGATGCCTTGGACTGCCTACATCCCTCAGCGATTCCCTTGACGATTTTTTCAGTATCTTCAGCATCTAGTTTGCCAGTTGCTATATAATCTAAAAAGAATAAGGGCATGGCACCAGAGCATATTATATCGTTGACACACATCGCTACTAGATCTATCCCAACAGTATCAAAAATACCAGTATCAAAAGCTAATTTTAACTTTGTACCAACGCCGTCTGTGCCAGAAACTAGAACTGGTTTTTTTATCCCAAGCTCAGCTAAACCACTTAAATCAAACAATCCACCAAAACCTGCTTTTGACTGAATAACCCTATCTGTATAAGTAGATTGAACGTGTTTTTGCATCAGCTCAACAGCTCTGTATCCTTCTTCCACATTAACGCCTGATTCTTTATAGGCTTCTCTTAAATTTTCTGACATTCCGCTTCCTTTCTATCAATTATCTCTACTGGGTAATTACCCGTAAATACATCTAAGCACAAATCCTCTTTGGCAAATCCGATTGATTCAACCAGTTCATCAACTGTTAAATATTCCAAAGAATCTGCACCAACCATATCCCTAATCTCATCTTTAGTCATATATGAAGCAACTAATTCTTTGGCGTTCGGTGTGTCTATACCATAAAAAGAAGGAAATTTAACCATTGGTGAACTAACTCTTAAATGCACCTCTTTAGCACCAGCATTCTTGAGCATACTCACTATCTTACGACTAGTTGTTCCCCTAACAATTGAATCATCAACTAAAACAACTCTTTTATCTTGAACTATTTCTTTTAATACGTTCAGTTTCATTTTTAAAGCTAATTCTCTTAATTCCTGGGTTGGTTGAATAAAAGTTCTACCAACATACTTATTCTTAATCAAGCCCTCACCATATCTAAGTCCCGACTGGTCAGCATAACCAATTGCTGCACTTCTACCAGAGTCTGGCACAGGAATCACGATATCAGCTTCTACCGGATATGATTTAGCCAGTATTTTACCAGCTTTTAGTCTAGTTTTATAAACGCTCTTACCATCTATCACGCTATCTGGTCTAGCAAAGTATACATACTCAAATGCTGAATGGGCTGTGTGAGCTTCATTTGCATACTTAACACTTTGATAAGCCTTGGCATCTATTTCTATAATTTCACCAGCCTCGACATCTCTAATTAAGCTTGCCCCCATTGCATCAAAAGCAACTGTTTCAGAGGCAATCACATAGCCATCATCCAGTTTACCAAATACCAAAGGTCTGATGCCAAAAGGGTCTCGGACAGCATATAATTTATCATCTACCGCCACCGCTAATGCAAAGGCACCTTTGATTGTTGTTGCAACTACTTTAAGCGCTTCTAAAACCCCTTTAGACCAATGTTTAGCCAGTAAATGCCCGATAATTTCGCTGTCTGTATCAGTAACAAAAATTACCCCTTCTTTTTCAAGCTCTTTTCTTAATTTTTTAGCATTCACTAGGTTCCCATTATGAGCAAACGATATTTTTTTATTTCTAAAATTAAAAGCAAAGGGTTGAATATTTCGCTTGGTATTGGCACCAGCCGTTGAATATCTAACATGAGCTATCCCTACATTACCAGTTAGTTTAGCTACACTTTCATCATCAAATACTTCTTGCACCAAGCCTTGATCTCTTAAAAGGTTTATGTTGTCTTCATCAAACATCGCTATGCCAGCACTTTCTTGTCCTCTGTGCTGTAAAGCGATTAAACCAAAACAAAGCCTAGAAGCTAAATCATTCACATTAGGGCATATAGCACCTATCACACCACACTCTTCGTGTAATTTGTCATCAAAATAATTAGTCATATAATTCTTCCAATCTGTCTACTAGTGAGCCTACATATTCCGATAAAGCAATAAACATATCCTCTTTAGATATATCAATATTAACTTTTTTCATTAGTTCAGCAGTACTTAAAGAACCACCTGTTTTTAAAACATCAAGCCACTTTTCAATGGTTCCTTTTTCATCTTCTTCTAACATTTTAAATACCTGAGTTGAGATACTTAATGACGCTGAGTATGTATATGGATACAAACCAATGTAATAATGTCCTTGTCTCATCCATGTTAAGCCAGCATCTTCTTCAACATGAACACTATCTCCCCAAAACTCTCTAATAACTTCCAACTTGGTAGTGTTTAAATAATTAGCATTTACTTGCCCACCATTATCAATATGTTTATATACCCTGTCTTGCAGGATTGCTTCTAAAAAGTGTGTTACGCAATTATGATAATACGATGCTAGGTTTTGTAAAATAACCCACCTTTCCACTTCCTTACTTGTAGCCTTTGATTTCAGATATTTGGCTAAAACCAACTCATTCAATGTAGAAGGTGCTTCAACACAGTACAAAGAACATTCTGAATTCAATGAATTTTGGTATTTATTTGCTAGCATAAAATGTCCAGCATGTCCAAGTTCATGAACTAAAGTAAATGCAGAACGCATCGTGTCAGTAAAAGTCATGTTGATAAACGAATCGGTGCCATGCGGACTACTACAAAACGCTCCTGAAGACTTCCCAATATTAGTAGCATAGTCAATCAAATTGGCATCAAACATTCTTTTGATATTTTCTACGTATTCATCACCATAAATGCTTACCGCTTCTAAAATAATCTCTTTAACATCAGCAAAACTTGCCGCCGGTGCGTACTCTTCGTCTAAAGCAGCTTTTAGATCTGCAAATTTCAGTTCAGCTAAATTCATTTGCTTTTTAATAATGTCTGCGTACTTACGCATTTTAGGTGCCAAATTATTAAATAAAACATCAAGATGTTTATCATAAACCGCTCTATCTATTCCCTGTTCAAAAAGGAGCATGTCGATTGTTGAACCAAAACCTCTTAACTTGGCTTCAACTCGTTGTTTTTCAACTTCAGTAGCATAAACGCTAGCAAAAGTATTTTGATATTTTTTTAAGCCCTTGTTAAAACTTAAAAAAGCCTTTCTTCTGATGTCGGTATTGGCATCATCTTGATATTTTTCTTCAAAAAGGGTAAATGAATTTGGTAAAACCTCTCCATTATCAACTTTAAAATCATCAAATGATAAATCAGAACCTGCACTAATTTCATATATGAATTCTGGTGCCTGTAACACATTATTAAAGGCAGCTAAGACTTCTTCGGTTTGCTCTGATAATAAATGCTCTTTATATTTATAAGTATCTTCTATAAAACGCTCAAAACCTTTTAATTCTGGTTTAGCTTTATAAAAGGCATCTAGCTCTTCTCTAGAAAGTTTACAAATATCCGCTTTGATAAAAGCTATTTTTTCTTGGATTTCAGCATTGATAGATCTTATTTTTGCAGCATCCTCTAATGCTACGTTAGATGTCGCATCCACTGCCATAACTAAAAAGGCGTAAGTTGCTGTTCTTTCCCACGCCGCTTTAAATTTTTCATATTTCAGTATAAATTCATAAAAGCTATTGGCATCCTTAACAAACTTACCCCTATACGTAGATAAACTGTCGACTTCTTTCATAAGCCTTTCCGCTTCCTGATACATAGCATACCTATCCTTAAAAAGCGTTTGTAAATTCCACTTTTGATTTTGAGGAACCTCACTACGTTTCACAAGTTTTACACTACTCATTTATCATCTTCCTTTCCAATTTATACAGTTTTTGAGTATTTATTATATAACAAATATATCTTTATGACAAGGCATGTAAACTGATTCCAGTAGCCACCCCCACATTCAAGCTTTCAGCACTATCGCGCATCGCTATCTTATACATATAATCAGCGTTGTCAATAAATTCTTGATCAACCCCATTTGCTTCATTTCCTATTATAATAGCAAATTTGTCTTCTATTATAAGGTCTTTTAAATCACCTTTAGCTTGTAAAGAACTAACAACAATTTTATAACCTTCTCTTTTTAAATAGTTGATGATATCTTGATTTTTCATGCCTATTTTTAAATGAACAGAAAAAATACCACCCATCGAACTACGTAAAGTCTTTTGTGAATAGGGGTCACAGGTATGTTTACTTAGAATAATATTGTCAAAGCCAAAAGCATCAGCTGTTCTAATAATTGTGCCTAGGTTCCCAGAATCTTGCACAGCATTAACTACTAGAATATTATTAGATTTTATTGTTACATTTTTAGAAATATCTTCTGTTCTGATGATTGCGATTACGCCTTGGGAATTGACAGTATCTGAAATTTGATTAAAGAGAGCTGCTTCTAATAAAATATCTTTTTCATTTTCCCTTAAAGTTGCTGGCATATCAATAGAATTATAGCAAATAAGTTCTGGTTCTATACCAAGGTCGATAGCATGTTCAATGATCCTGACACCCTCAAGTATAATCTTATCCTCTATGATTCGATACTTTTTACTTTTTAATTTTTTAATATATTTAAAAGTATTGTTTTGATTGGAATATATATACTGCATGTTACGCCTTGTTTTCAATTTCTTTGAGGTCTTGATTATTACCTATTACTACCATAATATCGCCACGTTCAATCACATAATCAGCTCTGAGGTTTATCTTCATATCCTTGCCTTTTTTGATACCAATAATATTTAAACCATAGTTTCTTCTAACGTTTATTTCTATAATAGACTGCCCTATCCATTCTTCCAAAGGATTCACTTCTACTATACTGTAATTTTCAGAAAGTTCAATAAAATCAATGACATTAGAAGCCATCAGGTTTTTAGCAATCCTAATACCCATTTCTTTTTCAGGGAACACGACCCTATCAGCACCAATCTTATACAAAACTTTAGCATGAAGCCTATCTTGTGCCTTGGCAATAATGTTTTTCATACCCATTTCTTTGAGCATCAAGGTTACAAGGGTAGAAGATTTAATATCACCACCAATTGTAACAATTGCAGTATCAAAATTACGCAAACCAAGTGAGTTTAAAGCTGCCTCTTGCGTTACATCTGCCTTCACTGCATAAGTTACTTTGTCTGCTAAATACTGCACAACAGCATCATCATTGTCTACTATCATAACCTCAGCACCTAAGTCTACTAATTTTATTGCTACACTGGTACCAAAACGACCAGCGCCTAGAATAACAAATTGTTTTGCCATTTCTCTCTCCTTTTTTAACCTATGCTTATTTCTTCAACCGGATAACTTAGCATCTGATTTTCTATTTTTTTCATTTTACTTGTAGCAGCAAATAACAGTGTTAGTGCTCCAACCCTACCTAAAAACATTGCTAATGATATAATTAGCTTACCAACAAAACTTAATTTAGCAGATAAACCTATTGATAAACCAACCGTTCCATAAGCTGATAACGTTTCAAATACAATTTCAAAAAAGCTAGCATCTGTTTCGCTAATGGATAATAAAACAATACTGGTAGTCAAAAATGTAACAGCAATACCAATTACAGCAATCGCTCTCTTTACATTTTCCTCTGGTATTTTTCTACCAAAAGCTTCCGTGTCTTTCTTTCCTCTTAGTATTGATATTATTGTTATAAAAAATAATGCTATTGTTGTCGTTTTGACACCACCTGCAGTAGAAGATGGCGAACCACCAATAAACATAAAGATCATTGTTAAAACAAGACTAGCATGTCTCATTGAATTTAAGTCAATAGTATTAAAACCCGCTGTTCTAGGAGTCATTGAAGCAAAAAACGAGGCAATAAGTTTCTCACCAAAACTAAAGTCTTTAATAGTATTAGGATTGTTATATTCTAAAATCAAAATAAAAACAAAACCAACAAACAGTAAGAACAAGGTACTTACAATCACCACTTTAGCGTTTAAAGACCATTTTTTAAATTTGTTAAACCTAAAAATTTCAGCAATCACCATAAAACCTAAACCACCTATGATAACAAGTAATGAGACAGTAATAGAAACCAAAGGATCTTTAGCAAATTGGCTAATGCTATTACCCGTTCCCATAATATCAAATCCAGCATTACAAAAAGCTGATATAGAATGAAACACAGCATAATAGAGACCTTTGAGATTACCATACATCGGTATAAATTTAAGAGATAAGATAAATGCCCCTATTAGCTCAAAAGTAAAGGTCATATAAACTGCATATTTTGTAATTCTAACTACTCCTGATAAATGCTTTGTGCCCATAGATTCTTGCATGACTATCCTCTTTTTTAAAGAGAATTTTCTACCTGCAACAAGGGTTAATAGAGACGCCATTGTCATAAAACCTAAACCGCCAATTTGGATGAGTATTATGATAACTGTTTTACCAAAGTAATTCCAATAAGAACCGGTATCTACTAAAACAAGCCCTGTAACACAAACAGCAGAGGTAGCCGTAAAAAAGGCATTGATAAAACCAATACTCTGACCATTATTAGTGACAAATGGCGTACTTAAAATAACAGCCCCTAAAAGTATAATAAATAAAAAACCTAGCACCAAAATTTGTGACGGTTGCAGTTTTTTTACTCTGATTTTAGACATTAAATTCAAATGTTATATCTCCTAACGTAATTTATTATTAAGCTAAAAGTCATTTTTTATTATCGATTAAGTGTACCACAATTTTTTATATTTTTCTAGTTGATTTTATATAAAATTGGGTATATAATGTTCTGTTGTATAAAAAGTAGATAAGGGGAATGAAATGAGTAGAGAAAATGAACATGATAACAATATCATGATGAAAATATCAAAATTTATTATTGATAAAAGAAAAGCGTTTTATCTGTTATTTATTGTAGCTGTTATTTATTCGATTGTTTCTATACCAAAGGTAAAAGTAAATAACGACATATCTTCATATTTACCTGAATCCACCGAAACCAAACGCGGCATCAAAATAATGGATGATGAATTCAAAACTTTTGGTAATGCCCAAATCATGATTTCTAATATTACTTACGAAGAAGCTGACAGAATAGCTGAGCATATCAAAAATATGCCCCATGTATTCAAGGTTACCTTTGATGATACAGAAAAATATTACATTGATTCATCTGCTTTAATTATTGTAAGTTTTGATGATGTAGAAGATGACCCAGAAATTTTAAAAGCCATGCAGGATGTAAGAGACTACCTGGATGGCTTTGATGTTTATATCGTATCCGAAATCGGCGATGACTTTTCCAAGGTGCTAGCAGAAGAAGTTAAAGTAATACTGATGATAGCCAGTGTTATCATCTTAGCGGTTTTAATTTTTACCTCACAATCTTACCTAGAAATTTTAGTGTTTTTAATAGTATTTACAGTTGCTGCTATATTAAATAAAGGAACAAATTACTGGTTTGAAGAAATATCTTTTGTTACCAATTCGATAGCAACTATTTTGCAACTTGCCTTAGCAGTTGACTATGCCATTATTTTATGCCACCGATTTACAGAAGAAGCCCAAACACATAGTCCTTATGATTCCATAGTAAAAGCCTTATCAAAAGCAATTATAGAAATTTCTTCTAGTAGTCTGACTACTATATCAGGGCTATTCGCCTTAACAACTATGCAATTTGGTATTGGTATGGATATGGGTGTTGTCCTTATTAAAAGTATCCTATTCAGCTTACTAACTGTTTTCTTACTAATGCCTGGTTTACTACTAATGATGAGTAAAGGCATCGAAAAAACAGCACACAAAAGCTTTGTACCGGATATTTCTATTTTTGGTATTATAGTTGTTAGAACAAAATATATTCTAATTCCAATATTCTTAATTGCCTTTATTGCAGGTGGTTTCCTTTCAACAAAAACCGACTATGCGTTTTCTAAACGATGTGTTGATGCTGATAGAAAACCACCAAACAGAATAGCCCAAGATAAAATAGATGCCACTTTTGGTTCAAAAAATAGTATCGCCATCATTATTCCAAAGGGTAATTATGCCTACCAAAAAAAGATTATCGAAGAAGTTGAAGCTTTACCAAATGTTGTTGAGTGTGTTGGCTTAGCAAACATTGAAGTAGAAGACGACTATATCACAGATAAATACACCGCTAGAGACTTTGCAGAGCTAACAGATGTTGATATAGATTTGGCAAGACTATTATATGTTTCTTACGGCATATCAGAAGACGAATATGCTGCGGTATTTAACAATGTTGATGAATACTCAGTCCCTTTAATCGATATTTTTGACTTTGTTAGCGAACAAATTGATAAGGGCGTTATCAACTTAGATGACAGCCAACAAAAAGACTTTGATGACTTAAACGACAAATTAGATAAGGCTAGAACACAATTATCGGGTACAGACCACGCCAGAATCATCGTGGTTGCCGACGTATTAGACGAAGGAGAAGATACCACTATTTTGTTAAAGCAAATTAAGTCTATCACAAACAAGTATTATGAACACGTATTGTTAGCAGGTGAACCGACTGTTGCATCAGACCTAGCAGCAACCTTTTCAAATGATAATATAAAAATCAGCGTGCTAACTGCCTTACTAGTTATGCTAATCCTACTATTTACATTTAGGTCTACGGGCTTACCTGTGATGCTAATATTAACGATACAAGGTAGTATTTTCATTAACTTCTCCTTCCCATACCTAACCCAAACAAATATCTTTTTTATCAGTTATTTGATTGTTTCTTCTATTCAAATGGGCGCCACAATAGACTATGCGATTCTAATAACCAATAGATATTTGCAACTAAAAACTAAAATGGATAGAGATAAAGCGACAATCGAAGCATTAAATCAAGCCTTCCCTACTGTATTTACATCGGGAACAATACTGACTTCAGCTGGTTACTTGATAGGCTACATTGCAACCGACCCGCTGATCGCATCAATCGGACTATCTCTTGGTAGAGGAACCTTGATTTCAATCATACTAGTACTTACTGTACTACCTCAAATTTTAAACGTTGGTGACTATTTAATAGAAAAATCATACTTAACGATAAATATCAAGAAGCTTGATATGCAAAAATTAGACGAAATCGAAATGGACGGTTACATTAAAGGAGAAGTTCACGGTTACATTGAAGGAGAACTAAAAGGTAGCATCAAGGGAGATATAAATGCCCACGTTGAAAGCTCAGAAAATAGAATGAATGAAGAAAGTGGGGAAAGCGAAAATGAATAATAAATTGACTAAAACACTAGCAACATTACTTGTTTTTTGCTTGAGCATAAGAAGCTTTACACCTATTTTAACGCCGAGCTTAAAAGCAGACGAAGAACAACAAGTGAAAAGAGCAATCCACATCAAAAACGAAGAGGACTTTATTAAATTTTCAAGAGACTGTCAATTAGACAGCTATTCTAAAGACTTAACCTGTATTTTAGATAAAGACCTAGACTTTAAAGGGAAAAAGTTTATTGCAGTACCTATATTTAAGGGTACTTTTGACGGTAAAAACCATCAAATAAAAGGCGTCAAAATAAAAGATTCAGGTTCTACTTTAGGAATTTTTAGAATAAACGAAGGCAGGATTAGTAATTTAAAAGTAATATGCAATATGGAGCCAACCGAAAGTGGTAATAGACTTGGTATCATCGCTGGTGAAAATAGAGGTAGCATCAACAACTGCACCAGCACAGGTAGTATCAAAGGTGATAAAAACATTGGTGGTATTACTGGTATTAACAAAGAAAACGCCTCAATATCAAATTGTAAAAGCAATGTTTATATAACAGGAACAGTTCATGTAGGCGGTATTGCCGGCTTAAACGAAGGCTATATAGGACAATGTACCAATAATGGTAATATCAATATATCAGAAGACCAAATTAACGAATCAGACATGAGCAACCTACTTAGTGTTAATAGCATGAACACAGTAGAACCAGACTTTTTAGGAGATAATTTAAAGTCCGATAAAGACGTGTTTTCTTGTGTTGGTGGTATCACCGGTAGAAACAATGGCTATATCTCAGAATCTAGCAATAAGGCTAGAATAGGCTATATGCATATTGGTGCAAATGTAGGAGGAATTGCCGGTATATCAAACGGTATTATAGAAAATGCCACAAACTCTGGTAGTATTGATGGTAGACAAAACATTGGCGGGATTGCTGGGCAGTTTGAACCAAATGTTGATATTCAATATGGCGATTCAAGCATTGATGCTTTGCATGAGCAAAATAAAATATTAGTAGCACAATTAAGAAACTTAAATAGTAAAGCCTATGAAACGACAACAAATACACTAGATAAGAGTGAAAAAATCAACAAAACATCGAAGGAATTACAAGAAAACCTACACAATACAGGTACGGATGTCAACGATTTTTCAAAAGAAACAGCTGGTAAAGTATATGAGTCAGCTATCATAATTACCGATAATAATAAAAGTTTAATGGATGACTTTGAAGAGTATTCAAATATGATGCTGGACGACACTGAAAAACTATCAAACGATATTAATAGACTAGTTGATGAAGTCAATGGCATGCTGGAAAATATGAATGACGAAGTAAAAGATACTAATCAAATACTAAGAAGTCAAAGAAGTAATATACAAGTACAAATAGCAAAATTACTAGCTTTACAAAATTCTCTGCAAGTTCTTATAAACGGTGCCCCAGCTAGTAAATTATTAATAGCTCAAGACTTACAAGCAATAGGAGCTGCCATAGCTGGTGGAAATATAATTGCCATCAAAGCTGCTGAAGCTAAGTTTTTACAAGACTATTTAACAATACAAAATACAACAGACGAAACTATTCTACATGTAACAAATTCAAGTTTTGAGATTTCAGAAGACCTTTTAAAAGAGGTCAAAGACTTAAACGATACCTTGCAAGACAGTGTAGCAGACATTACCGATAGCAACCAAGACTCATTAGAAAGCATAAGAGAAGATAGCGATGATTTAGAAAAGCACAGTGAAGACCTTAGAAAACACACAGAAGAGCTGAATAATATACTAAATGACGGCATTCAAAAAGACCATATTGAACTGAGAAAAATAGAAGATTTATCCAAAGACTTATTTGACTTTGCAAATTATGAATTAGGTGAAGCAAACGACAACACTTACAAAAAAACAAGTTCTATAAACGAAGACTTAGCAAACTTAATCAAGGATAGCAGAGCTGACACCAACGAAATAAACGCTATTACCGCTCAAATCATCAATAATTTTGATAAAATGGCAGATATTTTGTATGATTTAAGCAAAAAGCCTGAATATGAAACAGTGAACTTATTTGATTTAGAAGAGGGCAAAGACTTAAAAGGTACCATCATCTTTTCTAAGAATGAGGGCATCATCAATGGCGACCACAATATTGGTGGTATTGCTGGTATGGTAGATATGGAAGTGGCAAATGATACCGAAGAGCAATTTAAGTTGGATGAAAATAAATGGCAAAATACCAATATTGTGCAAAGGGCCATTATCTACAAGAGCCAAAATACTGGTACCATCAAGGCAAAGGATAACTATGCTGGCGGTATCACAGGTAAGTCTATCACAGGCTATGTCTATGATAGTTCCAATAAAGGGAATATTGAGGGTAAAGACTACTTAGGTGGTATTAGCGGCTATACAGAAGGCGATATCCTAAACTGTGATGTGTTATGTGATGTAACAGGCGATAATCACGTGGGTGGTATTGCCGGATATACCAATAATTTGACAAACAATAGAGCAATGGTTAGAGTATTTGCCGATGGCGAAAATATTGGCGCCATCGCTGGTGAAGCAAAAGAAGATAGCGAAATTGTAAATAACATCTTTGTCAAAGAATTAGTAGGTGGTATAGACAATACAAGTTATGAGGGCAAAGCATACCCAATAGCTTATGAAGACTTTATTAAGCTAGATAACTTACCAGTCTATTTTGATAATATATACGTTAGATTTTATGACGGTAAAAATTTAGTAAAAAGTGTCAAAGTCAAGTTTAATGGTAGCATCAAAGAGAGTGACATTCCACCGACAGCATACAATGAAACAACTTATAGTGAGTGGGAAGAATTCAATATGAATAATATTAGTAGTTCAAAAGATGTGTACTTGCTACACAAACCGTGGATAACTACTATTTCAAGCGCTGAAAAAGTACCAATGTTTTTAGCAGAAGGAAAATTTTCACCAGATGCTAAGATAACAGTTGAACACTTTGATTATAATTTTAGAAAAGAAGACTATGAAGCTGCTAAAGGCTATAAATATACTATAACAGATAGCATTAAGGGTGAAAACGAAAAATATACCATTAGAGTAAAACTAACAGAAGGCGAACAAGTTAAACGTATCAATAATAAAAAAGTAGAAAATATACAATACACTATGGATGGCACATACGCTGTGTTTGAAGATGTAAATTCTGCAGAGTTACTTATTGTAACGCCAAACTACGTAGAATATCTAGCCTTTGCAATTATGGGCGGTATATTATTACTCATTGTTTTGATATTCTTTATCAGATTCTTAAAGAGAAGAACTAGAAAAAGATTAGAGAAAAAAGGTCTTATTTAGTATAGTGGACGAGCTTATTTCGTCCACTACTCTTTGCTTCATACAAGGCTTTGTCAGCTGCGGCAATATAAGAATCTTCATTCATCGTTAATTCTTTAAAACTAGCAACACCTATACTAACAGTCAAAACTTCACCAGTTCTAACAGGGTTTTTAATATTCATATTTTCCACTGAGCGCCTTATTAATTCAGCCTTTTTAAAGGATTCATCTACACATTCACCCATAACAACACCTACAAATTCTTCTCCACCATATCTTGC
>PDWI01005175.1_pt1 | contig 16985 bp, 15 predicted proteins | sample 1430891 | NCBI WGS metagenome assembly PDWI01 (sample SAMN01162508, study PRJNA174530) | Oral metagenome, whole genome shotgun sequencing project. | biome: Marine environment; feature: Marine mammal; material: Swab sample of the gingival sulcus; isolation source: swab sample of gingival sulcus...
AAGCTGAAGTAGGAACTAGCGGCACTATTAGGCTGCTAGAGCAAAGTTTTCGTCATTTGCGACTATTTTTTTGAAACTATTTTTACGAGTATGTCTCAAGCTCGGCATGCACCATTAAGTTTCGTAATCCACGTCGAAACCAAATGCGCCCCCGTTAGGGTAGTGATAAAGCCCTTTGCTATGACTTCACAACTATATAATGGGGGAAAAGCGTATAAAGTTCAAGTTTAGTATCACAAATATTGTAACTTGTTACTAACGCCGCCAGAGTTTTATGCTTTTCCAAAGCAACACAATCCATAACGACCAACATATCTTTAACAAACCCCATTGATTTAGTTGGCATTAATAAAAAACCTTAAAACATTCAGAAAAGAAATATTGCGATAGCTCCCTTTGTTTGTTACATTATTGAATTATGTTACAAAAATCATAAAGGTGAAATTATGGCTCCAAGAGGCGGCGCACGTGCAGGTGCAGGCAGACCAAAAGGCGAAGAAACAAAAGTTATGAGAATTCCCGTTGGGAAAGTTCGCGATGTCATGTCAATTATCGAAGGGGAATCTTACGACATTCCCATGTTTTCTGGCAAAGTACAAGCTGGCGTACCCGAAATGGCAGACGATTATGTCGAGGGCATGGTCAATCTAAACACACTACTCATCCCCAACCCAAGCAAAACGTTTTTTGTTCGGGCAACGGGTGAGTCAATGATTGACGCTGGTATTTTTAGCAATGACACCATGATTGTCGATCGAAGCATCGCTCCTAAAAATGGGCATATCGTTATTGCCGCATTAAATGGCGAACTAACCGTTAAACGCCTGTCTATAGAGTCCGATGGACGCATTTTTTTAATGCCAGAAAATCAACAATTTTCACCCATTGAAGTGACTGCTGAAAGTGATTTCCATATCTGGGGCGTCGTCACAAACAGTATTCGCAATTTAGACTAAACTGAAAAACTCTGATGAGATATAGTGAGGTCGATTAATTTTTGGTACAAGGTTTGCTGTCGCAGACAGCATACCTAATACAGCAAGACAGCATAACGCCGTATCAAGAGTTAAGGCAATTCACACTAAAAAGCCTGCCACGATTAACAATCGTTAAGGCAGGCTATAAAATTTACAAATTTTTCAATAAAAAATCACTCAAATAGAAATAACTGAGTTATTTTTTATCGCTTTTTGATTGTTTTGGTAGCGGCAATAAAAATGCAATCAAAATAAATACAACGGCAATACCACCAGCGATAGCAATCGCTGGAAGACCATCAATGAGAGCAGGATATTTTTCACTACCCGTTGCCGCCAAAGTCACTTTTCCACCCAAGCTTTCAAACAAGAATGTGCCTTTTAGCATGCCGTAAACCAACATAAAGACAAACGCACCAATCAATCCGCCAGCAACAAAAACAAAAGCATCTTTACGCCCTGCACCTGCACCGACGACCGCTGTACCAGGACAAAATCCAGCCATTGCCCAGCCTGCACCTAAAATCGCACCACCGACAATCACGCCAACATAAGAAGATTTAACACTAATGTGTCCAACATCGACCAGTCCCAACGCCAATAAGGTAAATAACACAAGGCTACTCAAGCCAATAGCTAGCAAAATTGCCTTCATTAAATGCAGATTTTTAAATTGCAGCATATCAATAATCAATCTGGGGTTACTCGCCCCAATTTTTTGTAAAACAAAACCAAAAAAGAAGCCCAATACAATTGCAAAAATTAATGTCATGACTTACTCCCCTCTTTTATAAATCAGTAATGCAGTAGGAATCGCCGTTGCAAATGCGCCTGCTGCAAACAAATAGCCACTGAGAGACGTTTGCATCATGCCACTCATCATGTGACCGCTGGTACAACCACCTGCCAATCTCGCACCAAACAGTACTAGGAAACCACCAAGAAAAGCCAGTGCAAAACGCTTAATATTTAAATTATCATAAGGATTCACCGAGCTTCCGTAGTAGCTATCGTTTTCCTCTTTATTGGATAAGCGAGCCGCAACAAAACCACCGACCAACATTGCCAACACAAAAACAAAACTATAATTCATCGGATTAGCAATATGTTTAGCATATTTCCCACCACTTTTATTCAGGTAGGCATTGGTACTCGCATAACCACTTTTATTTTCAGGCGAATCAACCACCAGCTCAGGAGAAACTGCGTCCCAAATCACGCCGTCTAAAATCACAAACTGAGTCGAAACCCCAATCGGCTTGACTAAAAAAACAGCCAATAAAAAAGAAAGTGCCAGTGCGATACCACTGGTTTTCCAACCCCAACGTTTTTGTAATAAACAATTCATAAAATCACCCAAGTTAATTAATTCGTTTTTTATTATATAAGAAAATATTTATAATTTAAATATTTTCTAAAAAAATGATTTTTGGTACCGTCATTCTGAGTCTCTATTAAAGCTATAGTGCAATGGATTAACGTCGCTGTCGCCATTTATAAACACCTATTTTTATGAATTTGCTAAAGCAATACTATCTGCTTTTACCACAATCAGACGCTGTTTGTATAAATGACTCACTGCACGCTTAAAATTCTTTTTACTGACACCGAACAACTGATAAATTTCTGCAGGTGGTGTTTTATCGCCCACTCTCAGAAGACCGTGGTTGCGAGCGAGTTTATCTAAAATGGTTTGCTCTAATTCGGATAAATTATTTTTACTCACCGTTTGCAATTTTAAGTCAATTTTCTCGTCGTCGCGGATTTTTTTCACTTGCACGCTAACACGCTGCCCGATTTTCAATGAAGCAAAAATTTCATTGTGGTAGAGCATGCCGGTGTGGCAATGATTAATAATGACTTTATAACCTAAATCTGTTTGTGCCATGACCAAACCGTCAACGACATCACCGACTTTGTACTCTGGAGGCTGTTTATTTAAAAAACGGGAAACTTTAGAACTCGCTGTAACACGCTCACTCTCTTCATCTTGATACAGATAAACCAAACAGAAAGCCCCTTTTCGCATACGATTAGCTTGCTGGTTATAGGGCACTAAGACATCTTTGGCCAGCCCCCAGTCCAAGAAAGCCCCCGCATCATTGACATCTGTCACGCGTAAATAGGCAAACTCCCCTACTTTCGCCTTAGGCGTTTCGGTTGTTGCGATAATTCTGTCTTCTGAATCAAAATAAACAAAAACTTGCAGTTCCTGTCCAACTTCACAATCCGCTGGCACATAACGGGCAGGTAATAAAATCTCACCCCAACCGTTATTTTCCTCATCGCCACCATCTAAATAAACACCAAAATTGACCACTTTAGTTACAGTCAGCTTGTTGTAATCACCAATTTTTACTGAGTTTTCCATTTATTTTCTCTTTGCTATTTTTCTACTAAAAAATTCTACTGCCGTTTTCGCCCCATTATAACAGCCTCCTGACAACAGGCGTAATGTATAGTAAGGTCAATTAATTCTTGGTACAGCGTTACGTCGTCTCGCCGTATTCTTATGCTATTTTCGACGGCAAGACCTTGTATCAAAAATCAATCTATTTCATTACAGGTTTGAGATTCATAGCAAAAAATTTTGACGCGACTATATTTTGCATAATTCCCCCAAATGACTATAATATGCCGCTTGGCAGGGTTCCCTCACCCCTGGTTTTATTAATTAAAAAGGAACATTACTATGTTACAACCTATTGAATACACAAAAAAAGCACTGCTTTTTCTTATTTCTTTTCAAATCTTTATTATTGCAATCAGCAATTATCTCGTGCAAATCCCACTACAAGCATTTGGCTTTACGACGACTTGGGGCGCTTTAACTTTCCCCTTTATCTTCTTAGCCACGGATTTAACGGTACGAATTTTCGGCAGAGAGCTCGCTAGAAAAATCATTTTCTTCACCATGATTCCTGCTCTATTAATCTCTTACTATTTTTCAGTCGTTTTCTACGAAGGCCGATTTGTAGGTCACAGCGGCTTGCTCGAATTTAACTTATTTGTTTTTCGTATTGTTGTGGCAAGCTTTTGTGCTTACGTCGTTGGCCAGTTGCTCGATATTTATGTTTTCAACTATTTGCGTCAAGTAAAAAGCTGGTGGGTAGCGCCACTTGCCTCGACCTTTGTTGGTAGTTTGATTGATAGTTTGTGCTTCTTCTTTATTGCTTTTTATAAAAGCCCTGATGCATTTATGGCAGCAAATTGGATTGAAATTGGCACAATTGACTACTTATTTAAAATGGTCATGGGCATTTTCGTCTTCTTACCTGCTTATGGCGTTTTATTGAGTTGGCTACAAAATATGCTAACCAAACCTAGCAACAGTCAAGCAAGCAAGTTAGTCTCACAAAATTAACATCTTGCTATCATCTCGTTATGTCTTAATCATCTCACCGTACAGAGGGTTCGGTGAGATGATATAACATTATTGGTTATAGTTATTTCCGTGATTCTTCAACTACTGACAGAACCTCATCAACGCCAATATCACTCATCACACCTTTTCCATAGCCCTTGGGCGATTCGATAATCACCAGCGGCGCATCAAAAATAGGATGACAACGCACAGGATTCGTAAAGCCATAAAGACCAATCACAGGAACACCCAGAAGGTTTGCCAAATGGAGACCGCCTGTATCATTGCCAATCACTAATTGTTGTTGAGCCATTACATCAATCAATCCTGCCAGACTGGTTTTTCCTGCCAAATTGGTCACTCGCGTTTTGTCGCCTTTGACACCTGCCTGTATCTGTTGGCAAACATCAACATCGTCAGGCGTACCTAGCAAAACCACTTCGTCAAAATGTGTTAATAGTTGACTCGCCAAATTTTGCCAGTTGTCAATTGCCCAACGCTTTTCGGGCGTATTGGCAGAGCCACAAATCAATCCCACTTGTGATTTTTTGACCTGTTCAGTAAAAAAAGGGGTTAAATCTAATTCATTCGCTGTAATCAAATTAAAATGACGCGTAAAATTTTCCCACAAACGCGTTTGGTGCAGTGCCTGTTCATCAAATTGCTTATCAAGTACATATCGATGCGTCAGTAACTTGCGCGGCTTTTGGGGGCGAGCAATACCGTATCGAGAAGTCGCCCTAGTCATCCAAGCTTCTAAATCACCACGTTCAGAATTAGTGAATAAAATATAATCATCAAACTCACCTCGCCAAGACAGGAAGTGAAAAAAATAACGCCAATTTTTTTTAGGCAAAGCAATAATATCAGCCTCAACACCGAGTTTATTTAATAAAGAAACATACTGCGGCTGAACAAAGATTGTTATTTCCGCACCAGGATTTTCTTGGCTAACTTTGGTTTGTAAAGCCCGAAAAATCGGCAAAACCATACAAACATCACCCAGCCAATTTGGCAGACGTACCGCGATTTTTTTGCTCGATAATTTTTGTTTTTCTGACACGAATTTACCTTGATGATTATAGTGAAATAGATCAGCCTTTGACACAAAGCTTGCCGTCGAAGACTCTATAAGAATACGACAAGACGGCATAACGCCGCAGCAAAAGCTACAGCTATTTTACTATATTTTACTTAAGGGCGACATCATACCATTATTTTTGTTTGAATTTGCTTGGGCATTTTTAAGACAAATCAAAAGAAAATCCAATAATCAGTACCGTCATTCTGAGTTTCTTAAAAACGCTATAGTAAGGTCAATTAATTCCTGTTACAGCGTTTTAACCCTTGCTCAAAACACTGCGTAAAGTACGCTGCTTGCTTGGCTCTTTCAGAAGTTTTAGGGTGCGAGGAAAAGTAATCTAAAACACCTTGTTCCTCTTCGCTTGATGGTTCTTTTTCATGTTCGATTTGAGCAGCCATTTCATCGGTCATATAGCTATCCATTCGGTACAGTATTTGGGAAAAATATTTAGGGTTAATATTTTCCTGCAACATGCGTTTAAACGCGTATAAATCAGCAGCAGTTTCCTGTTGTCGAGAGTAATGCCCTCCCACAACGCCAGTTGCCATACCAGCAGCAAAATCAGAAAACCCATCCGAATTGCCAACAACTAACTGAGTAATCACCGCTATCAACGAACCTCTAATTAACGACTCTAAACCATGTCGATGCACGACGTGTCCTATTTCGTGCAATAAAACCGCGTCAATTTCATTAGCATTTTCGCTTAATTCGACCAATTTATCTGTAATGACAATATCGCCTGAAGGCAATGCAAACGCGTTAGGAACGGAAATATCCCCCATCAACCATTGGCGAAAGTGCAAAGTATAACGTACCTTTGATGTTCCTTGAGCAGGGGCAATTTTTGTCTGAAAACGCTGACGGATGACGGCTTTTTTCTCCTCGCTCAATTGGCTGTCGTCGAGAAAATATTCATCCATAAAGGCAAAGCCTTCGCGACCAATAACTGTACTGACTTTCTGGGGAAGTATTTTGGCAATTTGATGGGTAGCCGAAGGAATCCCCCAACGAACAAACGCAAAGGAAAGAAAAACCATCAAAATAGCCGAACAAATAACCCAAATTAAATGCGATTCCAGATAGTTAATCACTCGCTTAATACGAGACTGAGATAGCATCAAACGATCCACCGCATCATTGTCCATTGTGGCAAAAACTGAGCCATCAGGCAGCGTTAATTTTCTCTCTGTTCTGCCGATGCGGTCGCTGATGACGATTGCATTAGCTTGTCCCGATAGCGGTTCTTTCCCCTCTATCGTCAGCGAAAACAGGTCGTCTTGTACAGAAAGGGAAGCTCGATACTGAGCCGCACTTCCCTTCGGATACCATCTTCCTTGAATCAATTTATAAACCTATACCAACATCAACGTCAAAGACATCACCAATCTCTTCTGCTAATGCCGACTGCTGAGCAGATTTTTGCGTCAAATAGTGATCAAAATCTGCATCACTGTCCACCTGTGTATTTTCTAAAATATATCTGCTCGTACGCACAGCTGCCCAAGGCATAGCAAAACCTACAGTAAAGATAACCGCTAACAAATTTGTCAACATAAGCACGGCATAAGGCACTGCTTTAATCGTCGATTGGAAAGCAATTTTCTCGTCTAATGTCGTGTTCGCCAAAAGATAGGCACGCAGTCTCGAATAAAAATACGCATGCACTAGAATAAATACCATAAAGAAGCCAACGTAAACAATTCCTAAGAATAAAATGACACCACTTTGCATCATAAGGTATTGCATATTTTCTGGTCTCAAGTCAGACAAGTTCAAACCAAGCCCTAACAATAAACTGACCAAGAAAACGAATAGGAAATAAATAACAAAAACAAGCAAACTGATTAAGAAAGTTTTGAAAAATATTTTCATTAAAGGCTTAGTTTCCAACTGAGGTACAAATTCCCCCTGTCCAAAACGCGTATAACCAATAACGTAGTTGTGTTTCTTCTTAGAAATCAGAGCCGACACATATAAACCAAGATAAACAAAAGGAATAGCAATCAACAAACCAACAATCAGAGCCATAACGCCAGAACTAAAATGTCCTACGCTAGTAATAGCCAAACCTGCCACAAGTATCAGCAAATACAATCCCAGCATCATCGCCACAGGTAATACCATGAAGTTCATGTAAGCACCGCCCAAACCACCGTCAAAACCAAAGCGGACATTGCTAAAGCTACTCATTCTGAGGTTAAACTTCAAACTACGCCAAATAATCCAAGGTAATGCCAAAAAGAATAAGACGATGAGAATTAAACTTCCCACAGGAAAAACTTGATCAACCACCACAAAAATAATCATTAGCACTAACGCAATTAAATAGCTTAAAAATAATTGCTTACCTGTCGCGTGGTATTCAAAATTTCTACCCTCAAGCGTGCTGTTTGCGTAAAAGTAACGATAAGATCTGACTTTAGCCCAAGGATAATACAGTCCCAAGGTAACGATAGTTAATAAGACATTGACTATCCAAATTTTAAAGTATTCAAGACCACTGCCTTCAAATTTAAATGCTTTCATTAATATTCCTCAATATTTCTCTATGTATAGTATAAAATTTCAAAAATCTCATTGTAAACGATTATCAATAAAAAGTTATCAAATAATAGGGCTTTAATTGTTTTTATTGTAGCCCCTTGCACTTAGTTTGGGGATTGCATACAATCTACAAAAAGCTAATAACAAATAAAAACTAAAATTATAACCACACACAACCTATAAAAACACGATGACAACTCTAAATAATCCCACTAAAAATCAAACAAATAGCAACCAAGTTGTGGTGATTGGCGGTGGCATTATCGGTATTTGTATCGCGTTATCACTACAGAAAGCTGGTAAACAGGTGGTTTTAATTGAAAAAAACACCGAGCATAACGGGGCTTCTTATGGCAACGCAGGACACATTGCCTCAGAGCAAGTTCACCCCATTGCCTCGTTGAGCATTCTCAAACAAATTCCCTCGATGTTGTTTGACCCGCTCGGACCTTTGCGAATTGAGTACCGTCATTCTGTACACTTAATACCATGGTTTGCAAAACTATTAGCGTCTTTACTCCCCAAGCCTTACGAGCACAGCTGTCAGGCTTTGCGAGCAATCAATCACAAGGCCTTGCCTGCATGGGAAGAACTACTAAAAGCTGAAAACCTGTCCCATTTACTTAAAATCAATGGCTCTTATTTAGTGGCTGAAAAAAACGCTTCTTGGGAAGACTTAAAACAGCAAATGGGGAAATTTCAACGAGCTGGCGTACCCGTCACCGCCATCGAACAAGCTCAACTGCGAGAACAATTACCCATTTTGAATGATGCTCAACTCGGTGGTTTGTTTTTCCCTGAGACAGCTCATGTCGTTAGCCCTGGAATAGTTTGCCAGGACCTATTGGAGAAATTTTGTCAGTACGGCGGACAAGTTTTATACGATGAAGTTTTAACCGCAAAATCGACTGAAGCAGAAGTCACACTAACCCTAAAAAAACAAGACAAGCCATTAACTGCCGAGCAAGTTGTGGTCAGTTGCGGTATTTTTTCTACTTCGTTAGTCCGTGATTTATCGGGAATCAACTTACCTCTACAGGCTGAACGCGGCTATCATTTAATGACCGAACTGCCAAACGAAAATTTAATCGCCCCCGTCACCAGTATTGACCGCCGCTTTATCATGACACCGATGCAACACGGACTGCGCTTGGCAGGGACGGTTGAATACACCAAGCCTAACAGCAAACCCAATTATCAGCGAGCATACAACTTACTAAAACTGGCAAACGGCATGCTAAAAGAGCCATTAAGCCAAACAAAAAATGCAGCATGGGCAGGACTGCGACCAACGCTTCCCGACTCGCTACCTGTTATTGACAGAATAGGACGCGTCACTTATGCACTAGGACACCAGCATTTAGGGCTAACTCAGGCGGCAATTACCGCTCAATGGGTAACTGATTTAATGTATGATAGACAGCCTGAGATAGATTTAGCCAATTATCGGCTTAACCGATTTAAATGAGTTTAAAAAATTTATACAAATCATCAAAAATACTAACACAATCCAAAAACTAGGAGAAAAAATGAACCATTCAATTACACAGGGCGTTTTAGTCCCAATGATTACCCCAACGCATGCCGACGGCAGCATCAATATAGACGGCGTTAAAAATATCGCCCAAGCGTTTATTGACGCAGGTGTTGCTGGCTTAGTGGTTTGCGGCACAACAGGCGAATACTACGCCCACAATGAGGCAGAGCGTGAGCAAGTTATGACGGCTGTCGCTGAAGTCGCCAAGGGCAAAGTCAATTTAGTTGCAGGCATCAATGATTTGTCTACAACAGGCTCTATCGAAAAAGCCCAACAAGCTAAAGCATTAGGCTACGACGGGCTTATGTTAGCACCACCAGCTTATAGCTTACCTGAACAAGAAGGCATTATTGCACACTGCAAAGCCGTTGCGAATTCAACAGATTTGCCAATTATTTTATATCACTTCCCTGCTCGTATTGGCGTAGAAATGGATATTGACACCGTTTTAGAGCTTGCCAAAGAGCCGAATATTGTCGGCATCAAAGAAAGTAGCGGTGATTTCAGTCGAGCATTACACCTTATTCAAGCCGACACGCCAAACTTTGACATGGTTTGTGGCTGTGATGACCAAGCGGCTGATTTCCTATTCTGGGGAGCAACAGGTTGGATTAGCGGTGCAGCAAACGTTTTCCCTGCCGAACAAGTCGAAATGATGCGTCTAGCAAAAAATGAAGACTGGCAAGCGGTTAGAGCTTTAATGCTAAAAATGTACCCTGCGATTTACTCAATGGAATCTGGTGACTATAACCAAAAAGCGAAACTGGGTGCAGGTATTCGTCACGGTATAGAAGCAGGAACAGTGCGTTTGCCATTAGTTGACTTAAGTGCAGAAGCACGCGAAGCGTTTACACAGCTGCTCGCTGATTACGAAAAATAAGACAAATAAATAAAATAATAAAACACCGCCAAGAGGAAAGAAAAATGCAACAAAGTAAAGAAACTATTTTTGAACAGGCCAAAAATTCCCAGCTCGTAGCAGGGCATTTAATCAAGGGTCACGATGAAGGCTTAGCCGATACGCAAGACAGGCTAGAAAATCGAACGCCAATCGACAACAGCCTCATTGGCTATATTGCCAGCGGTGATAAAGAAACCGTTGAAGCGGCGGTTAAAGTGGCTAGAGACAGTTTTGAAAATGGTGAATGGTCGGGTTTATCACCGGCTGAACGCAAAGCAATTTTGCTCAATTGGACTCGCCTTATGGAAGCCCACAGCGAAGAGCTTGCCGCACTCGATTGTATCGATGCAGGTAAGCCGATTGACGAGTGTTTAGAAACCGATATGCCTGGCACATTGGAAACTTTTTACTGGTATGCAGAGTTGGCTGATAAAAGCTTTGGCAAAGTCTCACCAACGGGTAAAAATGCTCTGGGGCTAATCGTCAAAGAACCGATTGGCGTTGTGGGTGCGGTACTTCCTTGGAACTTCCCAGCCATGATGTTTGCCTGGAAAGTTGCACCAGCACTAGCGGCAGGCAACTCAGTTATCGTCAAACCAGCAGAATTAACCAGTTTAAGTGCTTATCGCATGGTACAACTGGCCTATGAAGCAGGTATTCCAGAAGGTGCATTGAGCTTGGTGTGCGGTTTAGGGGAAACGGTTGGCGCTGCTATTGGTCTGCACAACGACATCGATATGGTTTCCTTTACGGGTTCTACAGAAGTTGGACGCTATTTCCTTAGCTATTCAGCACAAAGCAACTTAAAAGAAATCGTCTTGGAATGCGGTGGCAAAAGCCCGCAAGTCGTTTTCGAAGATGCCGAGCTTGACGCAGCGGTTCCACATATTTTATCAGCAGCCTATTGGAATATGGGCGAAAACTGTAGCTGTGGCTCTCGCTTAATTGTTCACGAATCTGTAAAAGATGCACTACTGGAAAAATTAGTCGACGGCCTTAAAGAATGGAAAGTTGGCATACCAACAGAGCATGGCGTTAGCATTGGTCCAATGATTGAGAAACCACATTTCGATAAGGTCGTGAGCTTTATCGATGCTGCTAAAGCCAGCGATGCAAGATTAGTCACTGGCGGCAATATTCGCAGCGATTTAGGTGCTGGTTGGTTTATCGAGCCAACTATTTTCGACAATGTTTCTCGCACGGACAAACTTTTCCAAGAAGAAGTCTTTGGCCCTGTATTGGCTGTAACCACTTTCTCAGATGAAGAAGAAGCCATTAGCCTAGCCAATGACAGCACTTACGGGCTTGCTGCTTCGCTTTACACGGAAAATGTCAAACGTGCACATCGCGTTGCCTCGGCAATTCGTGCAGGTACGGTTTCGGTCAATGCTTTTTCAGAAGGCGACATTACAACGCCATTCGGTGGTTACAAACAGTCGGGCTTTGGTGGTCGAGATAACGGCGAAGAAGCACTAGACCAGTACTTGGAAAGCAAAACCATTTGGTTTGAGAATTAATATGAATACGATTAACACAATTCGTTTAATTGATTCTCACACGGGTGGTGAACCAACTCGCTTGGTCATCGAAGGGTTTCCCGACCTGAGCCAGCATATCACTGGCTCAGGTGATATGGCTGAACAACTTAGCATTCTTAAAACCCACTACGATGTGTGGCGAAAACGCGTTATTTTAGAGCCTAGAGGTAGCGATATTTTAGTCGGTGCTTTGCTTTGCCCACCAGTTAATGAAGGCTCGACAGCAGGCATCATTTTCTTTAATAACGAAGGCTATTTGGGCATGTGTGGTCACGGTATGATTGGCGTAGTAGCATCGCTGGCGTACTTAGGAAAAATTACCACAGGACGACACGCCATTGATACGCCTGTTGGCACAGTCACCGCTGAATTACATTCAGACGGCAGCGTCAGTATCAACAATGTACCAGCGTATCGGTACCGTCATTCTGTCAGCGTTGAAGTGCCTCAATACGGCATAGTCACAGGCGACATTGCCTGGGGCGGCAATTGGTTTTTCTTAGTCAACAATCACGGCTTTGAATTAGACATCAAAAACAGTAAAGCCCTGTTGGATTTCACCATTACGATACAACAAACGCTAATTGATAACGGCATTACTGGCGAAAATGGCGGCGTGATTGACCATATTGAATTATTTGCAGAAAGCGAACTCGCCGATAGCAAAAACTTTGTCCTTTGCCCCGGTGGCGAATTTGACCGCTCACCCTGTGGCACAGGAACAAGTGCAAAATTAGCGTGCTTGGCAGCCGATGAAAAACTCGCAGAAAATACCATTTGGCGACAAAACAGCATCTTGGATACACAGTTTGAAGCGAGCTACCGACTTGATGACGAGGGGAAAGTCTTACCCACCATTAAAGGCAATGCCTACATCTGTGCTGAGACGACTTTGGTCTTTGACGGCAATGACCCATTGCTTGATGGTATTGTTAAAAACTAATACCAAATTCACACCAGAATGACGGTACTATAATCGAGTAAAGACAAATAAATATAGCAAAATAACTTAACAATTGTTACGGTGTTATGCCGTCTATAGTAAGGTCAATTAATTCCTGGTACAGCGTTACATCGTCTCGCCGTATTCGTTATACTGTCTTCGACGACAAGCCTTGTAACAATTACTAATTCATTCTGCTATAGCATTTTAAGTTTAATGTGAGATAATATCTTAAATTAAACTTAAAATGCTATTATGTATATCGAACGCCATGTCCAAAAAATACTCAACGAATTACTTCTGCAGTTTCCTGCTGTTTTACTGACGGGTGCAAGGCAAGTGGGCAAATCAACACTTTTACAACACAGCGCACCACAACATAAATACCTTACTTTTGATGACCCTTTACTTTTAGCACAAGCAAAACAAGAACCAAGATTATTTTTCTTAAACCATCATTGCCCTATAACGCTTGATGAAGTGCAGTACGCACCTGAACTATTTAGTTTACTGAAGTTAGAAATAGATAAGCAGAAAAAAAATAGTTTATTCTTATTATCTGGCTCACAAGCATTCGAACTCATGAAAAATGTTAGCGAAACACTTGCTGGTAGGATAGCTATTTTACAGTTAAAAGGATTGTCTTTACGCGAAATTAAACAAGTACCTTTTTACCAACCTTTTGTGCCAACTAATGAATATATCAAAAAGAGAGGAGAGTCTTTAGTAGACTATAACAATATCTGGAAATATATACACAAAGGTGACATGCCGCGATTATATGAACAAGAAACAAATTGGGAAGTCTACTATGCCTCATATGTGTCTACCTACATAGAAAGAGACGTTAAACAATTGACCAATGTTCAAGATAGCAATCAATTCGCTCGTTTTATGGTATCGATTGCTGCTCGTAGTGGCGAGCTGCTCAATTACAGTAACATTGCACAGGAAGTTGGTATCTCTATCGATAGCGTCAAGCGTTGGATAACTATTCTACAAACCTCAGGCATTGTTTATTTATTACAACCTTTCAGTAATAACCACCTTAAACGAGCTATAAAAACCCCAAAAGTGTACCTAATGGACACAGGACTAATGGCGTATTTGACCAAATGGCTTACTGCTGAAACCATACAAAATGGGGCAAAAAATGGGCAGTTTTTCGAAACCTTTGTCATAAGCCAAATTATCAAATCATTTAGCAATAATGGAATAACTCCCCCACTGTATTTCTATCGAGACACAAACCAAAAAGAAATTGATCTAATTATTGAATATGATAGAACCATTTATCCCGTTGAGATAAAAACCACGGCAAACCCGAATAAAAATATGGCAAAGACCTTTAGGTTGTTGGAAAAATCACTCAATAGTGACAGTAAATTTGGAAATGGTACCATCATCAATCAATATCCTGATAAATTATGGCTATCAGATAATTTACTGTCGCTACCAATAACCTATATTTAAAATTACGTCATATTTTGCCATGGCGAAATAGTTTAATTTTTGATATGACCATGATGATTTTGGTACAAGTTTGGTACACTCATTATAGCTTTTTACTAGATTTTGTACGTTTTGCGCAGACAAAAAATAGGTAGCGATTGTTTTTATTAAACTTTTCACTACCTACTCTTAAAATTTGGTGCCTCCGGAGAGAATCGAACTCTCACTCTGTCACCAGAACCGGATTTTGAATCCGGCGCGTCTACCAATTCCGCCACAGAGGCTCTGAAACAACTTGACTCGTTGATTAGAGAAGCTGCATTTTACGCATCATTGCGACTACTGACAAGTATTTTTTTATTTTTTGCTCATAAAAAATAAAATTTTTGTGATAAAGCAATAAAATCTATTGCTTTTTGACTTGTCGACATTAGAATTACAAGATTATAAAAAAATAACCAGTTATAGTAGCGTGAACCAACTCACTTTGCTAAAAAGATAACAATTAGGGGCAACCAATGAGCAACAAAAAAGACTACCGCAGCAAAACCTCAACGCATGGCAGAAATATGGCTGGTGCGAGGGCTTTGTGGCGAGCGACAGGCATGAAAAATGACGACTTCCAAAAGCCAATTATTGCCGTAGTCAACTCTTTCACTCAATTTGTGCCTGGACACGTTCACCTCAAAGACATGGGACAAATGGTTGCTAGGGAAATCGAAAAACACGGTGGTGTTGCCAAAGAGTTTAACACCATCGCCGTTGATGACGGCATCGCCATGGGACACGATGGCATGCTCTATTCCCTACCGTCACGCGACATTATTGCTGACAGTGTAGAGTATATGGTCAATGCTCACTGTGCTGATGCAATGATTTGTATTTCTAACTGTGACAAAATCACCCCTGGTATGTTGATGGCTTCAATGCGCCTCAATATCCCGACAGTCTTTGTTTCTGGCGGACCAATGGAAGCTGGAAAAGTTCAAGCGCCAGAGGCAAAATCAAGTCTAGACAATATCAAAGTCGTGGACATTCGCAACATCACCAAACTGGATTTAGTTGATGCCATGGTCGTTGCGGCTGACCCTAATGCTAGCGATGAAAAAGTCGAAGAATACGAACGCTCTGCTTGTCCTACTTGTGGTTCTTGCTCTGGCATGTTTACCGCCAATTCTATGAACTGTTTAACTGAGGCCATTGGTTTATCGTTGCCTGGAAATGGCTCATTACTGGCGACCCACGCCGATCGCCGCCAGCTCTTTTTAGATGCAGCAAAAACGATTGTCGACATCACCAAACGCCACTATGAAGAGGGCGACGAGGGTGTTTTACCTCGTTCAATCGCCTGTAAAGAAGCCTTTTTAAACGCCATGACTTTAGATATTGCCATGGGTGGTTCGACCAATACGATTTTGCACTTACTCGCAACAGCTCAAGAAGCAGAAGCCGATTTCTCTCTCACGGATATTGACGAGTTATCTCGCAAAGTGCCACAGCTATGTAAAGTCGCACCCAACACACAAAAATACCACATGGAAGACGTGCATCGTGCAGGCGGCATTATGAATATCTTGGCTGAATTGGATAGAGCCAACCTACTCAATACGTCTTTACCAACGGTTCACAGCCCCACGCTAAAAGACGCAATTGATAAATACGATTTGATGAACAATCCTTCAGAAGAAATTAAACACTTCTTCCGAGCAGCACCAGCTGGTATTCCAACGCAAACGGCGTTTAGCCAAGACGTACGCTTCCCAAGCGTTGATGACGACCGCGAAAATGGTTGTATTCACAGCTATGAGCACGCCTTTTCCAAAGAGGGCGGACTCGCTGTGTTATTCGGCAATTTGGCAGAAAACGGCTGTGTCGTCAAAACGGCTGGCGTCGATGATTCAATCCTCGTTTTCCACGGTACGGCACGCGTTTACGAAAGCCAAGACACCGCCGTCAAAGGCATTCTCGACAGAGAAGTCAGTGCTGGGGAAATAGTCATTATTCGCTACGAAGGACCTCGTGGCGGACCTGGCATGCAAGAAATGCTTTACCCAACCAGCTACCTAAAATCACTGGGGCTGGGCAAGGAATGTGCTTTGCTCACTGACGGTCGCTTTTCGGGCGGCACCTCAGGATTATCGATTGGACACGCTTCACCAGAAGCTGCTGCTGGTGGGATAATTGGACTGGTTCAGACGGGTGATAAAATTGAAATTGATATTCCCGCACGTAGCATTCAATTAATCGTCAGTGACGAAGAACTGGAAACTCGCCGCAAAATCCAAGACAAAAAAGGCTGGAAACCTGCGGAAAAACGCCCAAGAAAAGTTAGCACAGCATTAAGAGCCTACGGCATGCTTGCCACCAGTGCCGACAAAGGTGCCGTTCGCGATTTGAGTAAAATCCCTGATTAGACTTGCATAAACTATAGTCAAGTCACTAATTATTTTACAAAAAGTGCAAACTATGTCCTTAGGTTACTTTGTAAACTATCTTATCAGGTTACACGCACAAAATTCCCCTCTTTCGTAAAGAGGGGTTAGGGGGGATGTACAACCTGATAACATGGTTTACAAAATAACCTAAGGACATAGTTTACACTTTTTTTAAAATACAGGCATAGCAACTCAACAGGAATCAGC
>PDWI01005176.1_pt1 | contig 16984 bp, 15 predicted proteins | sample 1430891 | NCBI WGS metagenome assembly PDWI01 (sample SAMN01162508, study PRJNA174530) | Oral metagenome, whole genome shotgun sequencing project. | biome: Marine environment; feature: Marine mammal; material: Swab sample of the gingival sulcus; isolation source: swab sample of gingival sulcus...
AGAGCGAATGCACTTGGTATAGTAGGTGCTGATATTTCTACAACTGAAGGAGCTTCTGAAGCAATTACTAAATTTGATGATGCTTTAAATAAAGTTTCTGCTCAAAGAGCTAAGCTTGGTGCTGTTCAAAACAGATTAGAGCACACAATCAAGAACTTAAATGTAGGTGCTGAGAACTTACAAGCTTCTGAATCAAGAATTAGAGACGTAGACATGGCTGCAGAAATGATGAAATTCACTAAGAGTAATATCCTTACTCAAGCTGCTCAAGCTATGCTTGCACAAGCTAATCAAGCGCCACAAGGTGTATTACAGTTATTAAGATAATAATAATGTATTTGATATCAAATAAGTAGTCTTCGGACTACTTTTTTTTACCTTATTTTACTAAAAAAGTTTTTTATGTTATTATTATAGTGTTGGATATACTCATATCAAGGAGGACATTATGAGAATTAATAATAATTTAATGGCTTTAAATGCTCATAGACAGTTAAAAATGAATAATTCTGGGAAAAGCAAATCATTAGAGAGACTGTCTTCAGGGCTTAGAGTTAGTAGAGCAGGTGATGATGCAGCAGGACTTGCAATATCAGAAAAAATGAGAGCTCAAATTAAAGGACTTAATCAGGCTTCACGAAATGCTCAAGATGGGATATCTCTTATTCAAACTGCAGAGGGTGCTTTAAATGAAACGCAGAATATTTTAAAGAGAATGCGAACTCTTTCTATTCAAGCAGCTAATGATACAAATATTGATAAGGATAGAGAGGCTATTCAAAATGAAATTCGAGAACTTACAAAAGAAGTTGATAGAATAGCGAGTAGTACAGAATTTAATACTCAGAAATTACTTGAAGGAGATGGGAGTATATCTCTTAAAGCTACTAATATTTCAACCTCAGAATTAGGAAAGTTAAGTGGTGGAACAGATCCTAGTACGATAGAGGCAGAGGTTCAAACTACAGTTGGTAATGTGGATGGGAACACTGCTACTTATATATTTGGTGGCAAAAATATTAAAGTGGATATAACTAATGTTATTGCAGGTATGGATCCTCAAGAGGGAGATTATAAAATAATAGGTGACACTATAAAAATTGGTGTTATTGCTGCTCCGGCGACATCTACTACTGATGTTGCAGATGCAACAAAAGCAGCAATGATTAATTATATAAATTCTAATGATAATCTAAAAGGTAATTTTATAGTTGATGGTGTAGGAAGTAGTGTTAATATAAGGGCTAGTAAAGAGGGAGCTTATGCAGGAGAAAAAGGTACAGTTGATGCTGTATCATTGGTTGGATTTACAAGAACAGCAATTGTTTCAGGAGTAGATGTTCCTGGTATTAAAGCTTCAAGAATTTTAGATTTATCTAATTTATATGATGGGAGTAGTTCAATAGATTCTCTAGAAAAATTAGAGGGAAGAGGGCTTACTATCAATGGCAAGACTATAGAATTCTATGATGCTGATAAAGCTAGTTATAAAGGTGATGCTATCCCTGTAAATATATCATCGGTTAAAACTGCTATAGATGCAGCTACATTTGGTAATTTGTTAGGTAAAGCTATCTCCGAGCAAGTTAGTATAGAAGATATAAATATAAGTTTAGAAGCTACTGGTATAAAAGTTGAAGCATCTATAGGTGGATTAGATGGAAATGAAATAAAAGTAATGGATGGAGGCGTTTTAAAAGATTATGAAATAATACTTCAAATTGGTGCTAATGAAGGACAAAATATGAAGTTTGGCATATCTGATATGAGAGCAAATGCCCTCGGTATTATAGGAGCTGATATATCAACAACAGATGGGGCTTCAAAGGCTATAACAACATTTGATGATGCACTAAATAAAGTGTCAGAGCAGAGAGCAAAATTAGGTGCAGCTCAAAATAGATTAGAACATACTATTAAGAATTTAGATGTTGGTTCTGAGAATTTACAAGCATCAGAATCAAGAATTAGAGATGTAGATATGGCGAAGGAGATGATGGAATTTACTAAGAGTAATATTCTTACTCAAGCCTCACAAGCTATGCTTGCACAAGCTAATCAAGCACCTCAAGGCGTATTACAATTATTGAAATAATAATATATTTGATATCAAAAAGTAGTCTTCGGATTACTTTTTTTGGGTTGTTCATTGGGTTTTTATAAAATATAATTGACGGTGAAGAATATATTGAAAGCTTAAAAAAGAATAGTTTAGATGAAGGATTTGTAGAGGGGAAAGCTGAAGGTCTAAAAGAAGGAAGAGTGTTAACTTATTTAGAACGGGGTCTGAATTAGTAAAAAGCTAGGAATTAGTGAAGAGGAAATAGAAGAAAAATATAAATTATGTAGTTTAAATAAATATCCTATAATCGTTTAGATTATGGGATTTATTTGTATGTTTTTATAAAGAAATAATAGGCTTATGACGATAATATGTTAAAGAGGTGATAATATGAGTGATATGCTTAGAATTACAGGTATGGTATCTGGTATGGATACAGATGCTACTGTAAAAAAATTAATAGCTCTAGAAAAAAAGAAAGTAGATAGGGCTAAACAAGATAAAATGCTTTTAGAATGGAAGAGAGATAGTTATCGAGATATAACGAATAAACTTAGAGTCTTTAAAGAAGAATTTTTTGATGTTTTAAAGCCAAATAAAAATTTAAGAAGTGAGGCATCTTTTAATGCTTTTAGTGCAGATGTTTCAAATGAATATATTTCTGCTAAAGCTACTGCAGCATCTACGAAAGGAAGTATAGTTATCAAAAGGGTAGATTCTATAGCTACTAAAGATACATATTTCTCTGCTTCTGCTGTGTCAGATGGCATACAATCATCAGAAGCTATGGCTGATATTTCTTCTATTAATGATAAGATAGCAGATGGAAAGAATAAGATTTCATTTACTTTAGATGGTGTTACTAAAACAATAGAACTTGATGGTTCCTATGCTGATATGGATGCATTTAAAGCAGATTTACAGTCTAAACTCGATTTTAAATTTAATGGTAATGCTATTAGTGTTGATATAACAGATGATAAACTTTCTTTTTCTCCAAATGGGGCTGGACATAAGCTTGAAATGGCAAGTCCATATTCGGAATTATTAGATGATTTAAAAATTAAGAATGGTAGTTCAAATAAGACTAATATATATTCTAAAATTTCAGATTCTTTAGAATTAACAGGAGATATTGACTTAACGATTAATGGGAAATCTGATTTTGGCATTACTGGTGAAGATACATTAGAAGATATAATGAGAAAAATTAATTCTTCTAACGCTGGAGTTAAGCTTACTTATAATGAATTTGAAGATACATTTAAATTAGAATCAGATAAGACTGGTGTAGCAAATAGTATTACGATGAGTGATCCTTCTGGTCTTTTTGCAAAATTAAAGCTCACAAATCATAAGCCGCCTCAGGATGCTCAGTTTACTTTAGTTGGTGAAGATGGAAATGAAATTACTACGACAAGATCTAATAATACATTTAATGTAAAAGGTACACTTATAACTCTTAATAAAGCTACTTCAGAAGAAACAGAAATTAAAATATCACCTAATGTAAAAGATGTAAAAGAAAATATAATGCAATTTGTTGAAAAGTATAATGAACTTATAAAATATATCAATGATAAAACAGTTGAAAAGAGATATAGAGATTATAGACCTCTTACAACAGAACAGAAAAAGGCAATGGAAGAAGATGAAGAAAAAGCATGGACTGAAAAGGCGAAAAGTGGACTTCTTCGTTCTGATCGATTGATAGAAGATATTACTTCTAATATGAGAGAAGCACTTTATGAAAAAATAGAAGGTGTATCTTTAACATTAGATGATATAGGGATAAGTACTTCTTCTAATTATAAGGATAGAGGAAAACTTGTTGTAGATGAATCGATGTTAGACAAGGCTTTATCAGAAAGACCGGATGAAGTTTCCAAATTATTTAATAAAGAGTCTGAAATAGAGTATCTTGATAGAGATGGAGCTCAAACCAGATTTAATGAAAATGGTATCGCTAATAGGCTTTATGATATATTAAATGATAATATTAGAACGACTAATGGGAAAGGTCTTCTTATTCAAAAAGCTGGTAATGATGCTGGTATAGATGTGAGTTCAGATTTATATAAAAATATAAAAAAATCGGATTTATTAATAAAGGGATTATTAGAAAAATTAGCTGATAAAGAAGATGAATACTATGCTCAGTTTGCTAGGATGGAGACAATGATGGCAAAGCTTGAAAGTCAGCAAGCATCATTCTTTCAGCAGTTAGGTATGTAGATGGATATGATAGCAGAATATTTAAAAATTTCTAATGAAATTCTAAATTATCTTAATTCTGATTTAGATTTAAATTCAAAACTAGATAATGTAGATATTCTTATAGAAGAGAGAGGAAATTTAATAAGGCAAATTGATAGTAAATCTAATTCTTTACCATCCAAAGAAAATTATGAAAAAATAATATATATTGATGGTAAAATTGCCGATAAAATAAATGTAATGATGAAGGAGAAAGCTAATAAAATTAGTGAACTTATTAGCGAGAGAGTACTTGCTGATAAGAAGAATAAGGTTAATAAAATGTATAAGGATTATAATAATGATTCTGGCTATTTTATTAATGAAAAGAAATGATGGGTGATTATGATGAAAGTGCAAGAAAATATTAATAGTTTCAATCAAATGAAATCAGGTGCTGTTCATTCTGATAATAGGGTTAGAGGTGATTTTCCTAAACCTGAGGTTAAGATTAATCATCAAGATATAGTGAGTGAAAAAGTTCTTGATGAAGGGCTTAAAGTCGCTAATATGACTCTTAGAAAGCACAATAGTATAATTGAAAGAAGTGTCCATGAAAAGACTAAGGCAGTTATGTATGTTATGCGAGATATTAATACGAATGAAATATTACAAGAATTTCCAGCTAAAAAAATGCAAGATATGATTGCGAGAATGTGGGAGATGGCGGGATTATATGTTGATGAACGAGGATAAAATAAATACCCTAATAGATGAATTAATACAGATATCATTAAATAAAATAAATTATATTAAAATTAATAAAGATACTCTTAATGAAGACATTTTGTTTTTACATAAATATGAAAGACTGAAATCTTTATTAGGAGTAGATAGTCTATCAGATATAGATAGTAAAGAATATCCGAGAATAAGTGAACTTAAAAATATTGTTTCACAGCTAGTTGATTAGAATGGAGTAGTAAAATGGCGATGCCTAGTATGTATACTTATAGTAAACCAAAAAATTATGTTTTAAAAGAAAAATCGCAGATAAGAGAGATAAAGAAAAAAGAAATTAAAAAAGATCCATATTTAGAACAGAAGGTATTATCTGCAAAACCAGAAGAACTTACTCTTATGTTGTATGAAGGAATGGTTAAATTTATTAATCAAGCAATATTATATAATGAACAAAATAATATATCTAGTACGAATAATAGTATACAAAGGGCTCAGGCTATCATTAGGGAGCTTACAATAACTCTTGATATGTCTTATGAAATCAGTTCAAATTTAGCTCTTATGTATGACTATATGGAAAGAAGACTTATAGAAGCTAATGTTTCGAAAGATGGTGAAATATTAAAAGAAGTTCTTGGTTATGCCAAAGATTTAAGAGATACTTGGAAACAAGTTATATTAAAAAAATAAACTTAGAGTCATCTAGGTTTTTTTTATAAAATGTAATAGATTATTGATTTTTATACTCTATAGGTGTAAAATTAAAGTAGAAATATAAATATTTCTAATGTACAGAAGGGAGTTTTTATGAACTTAATAGTAAGCGGAAAAAATATGCAGGTTAGACCTAGTGTGAAAGAATATCTTGAGAGCAAAATAAATAAATTCGATAAGTATTTTAATTCAGATGTAGAAGTTAGAGCAACACTAGGGACTCAAAAAAATAAAACTACTGTTGAAATAACAATGCCACTAAAAAATGGAGTTATATTCAGAGCTGAAGAAACAAGTGATGATACTTTTACTTCAATAGATTTAGTTATTGATAAACTTACTCGCCAAATGAGAAAGCATAAGACTAAAATTGAAAAGCGTTTCCATAAGCATGATAGTATTAGAGTTTCTGAAATTCCTGATTATGAGGAAGAAGTAGAAGAAAAGAGAATTGTTAAGACAAAATCTTTCCCTATTAAGCCTATGGATCCTGAAGAAGCTGTTCTTCAAATGGAAATGTTGAATCATGATTTCTTCGTATTTATGAATTGTAATACTGATGAAGTAAATGTGGTTTATATTAGAAAAGATGGCAATTATGGTCTCATAGAGCCAACAGTATAGAATTAAGGAATAAGCGCTGTTAAGGCGCTTTTTATATATTTCCTTTTAAATTTTAAATAATCATGATATAATTATTAGTGTGTATGGAAAATAATATGTTATGAAGTACACAAAATATAGCAAAATATAAGGAGGAAGAATGAAAAATTACAAATACGATAATGTTAGGAATATTGCTTTATTAGGTCATAGTAGTTCAGGAAAGACAACAATGACAGAAGCAATACTTTATACTTTAGGTCAAATAAAACGTATGGGTACTGTAGAAGAAGGAACAACTGTTTCAGACTATGATAAAGCTGAAATTAATAGAGGTTTTAGTATTGGGACATCAATAATACCAGTAGAATGGAATAAATCAAAATACAATATTATTGACACACCAGGTTATTTTGACTTTGTAGGGGAAACTTTTTCATCTTTAAGAGTTGCAGGCTCAGCTGTTATATTAGTAGATGCTTCCTCTGGAATAGAAGTTGGTACAGAAAAGGCTTGGCGTTATTGTGAAGATAGAAAAATGCCAAGACTAATTTTTATTAATAAAATGGATAAAGATAATTTAGATTATGTAAAGGTTATTCGTGAGCTTAAAGATACTTTTGGTAAAAAAATTGCACCATTTGCTATTCCTATGGGAACAGGTGATGGATTCAATGGTTTTGTTAATGTTGTTGATTTAGTTGCAAAAGAGTTTTCTGGTGATACATGCAATGAGAAAGAGGTTCCAGAAGAGTATATGCAAAGAGTTAATCCTATAAGAGATATGCTTATAGAAGCTGTTGCTGAATCAGATGAAGAATTAATGGAAAAATACTTCGAGGGAGAAGAATTTACTACTGAAGAAATTCATGAAGGACTTAGAAAAGGTGTTATCACAAACGAAATAGTTCCAGTATTAGTAGGTTCTGCAACGAAGAGAGTAGGTCTTCATACACTTTTAGATATGGTATATGATTATATGCCTACACCTCATGATATGCATGCAGGAATCTATGAGGGAATAAATCCAGATACAGAAGAGCCTGTGGAAAGAGAAGTAGATGAAAATGCACCGCTTTCGGCTTTAGTATTTAAAACAGTAGTTGACCCATTTGTGGGTAAAATTTCTTTATTTAAAGTATATTCAGGTAGATTTAAAAAAGACATAGAAGTTTTAAATGCTACAAAAGATAGAACGGAAAAAGTTGGACAGGTATTTTTATTAAGAGGAAAAGAGCAGTTAGAAGTAGATGAGGTTCTTGCAGGAGATATTGGTGCTACAGCTAAACTTCAATATACTGAAACAGGTGATACACTTTGTGATAAATCACAGCCAATTAAGTATTCAGGAATTAAGCTTCCTAAGCCTTGTATATTTATGGCTGTTGAGCCTAAATCAAAAGGTGATGAAGAAAAAATTGGACAGGCTTTACATAAATTAACAGAAGAAGATCCAACATTTGTAGTTCAAAGAAATACAGAAACTAAACAGCTTTTAATTGGTGGTCAAGGTGCTATGCAATTAGGTGTTGTTACAAATAAACTTAAGAATATCTTTAGCGTTGAAGTTGAACTTGTGGATCAAAAAATAGCTTATAGAGAGACTATAAAGGGTACAGCAACAGTTCAAGGAAAACATAAGAAACAATCTGGTGGTTCAGGACAATATGGTGATGTTCATATTCAATTTGAACATTGTGATGAAGAAGATTTTGTATTTGAGGAAAAAATCTTTGGTGGTTCAGTACCTAAGAACTATATACCAGCTGTTGAAAAAGGACTTATTGAATCGCTTGAAAAAGGTGTTCTTGCTGGATATCCAGTGGTTAATTTAAAAGCTACTCTTTTAGATGGTTCATACCATGCTGTTGACTCATCAGAGATGGCATTTAAAATAGCGGCAAGCCTTGCATTTAAAAAAGGTTTAAAAGAAGCAAAACCTGTACTTTTAGAGCCAATATATGCAGTCAATATCATTATCCCTGAATCATATATGGGAGATATTATGGGTGATATGAATAGAAGAAGAGGTAGAGTACTCGGTATGGAACCTGCAGTTGCTAAGGGATTCCAAAAAGTTGTTGCAGAAGCACCACTTGCTGAGATGTTTAAATATGCTACTGAACTGAAATCAATGACTCATGCTAGAGGTTGGTTTGATATGGAGTTTGCAAGATATGAAGAAGTTCCATCAAATTTAGCAGAAAAAATAATAGAAGAAGCTAATAATGAAGAATAAGATATAAAGAGGCTTTGGCCTCTTTTTTTTAGGAGAAATATGAAAAAGAAAACAAATTTTATATGCCAAAGTTGTGGATTTACATCTCAAAAATGGTTAGGTAAATGTCCTGATTGTAATGAATGGAATAGTTTTGTTGAAGAATTTATTGAAACAAAAATAATGACAAAAGGAGTAGGCATAACCAGTAGTGAAAAACCAAAACTTCTTAAAGATATTACAGTGGATAATGAAATAAGATATCAGACTAATATCAGAGAATTTGATAATGTGCTTGGTGGTGGAATAGTAAAAGGCTCTTTAGTGTTAGTTGGTGGTGATCCTGGTATAGGAAAGAGTACGCTTCTTTTACAAGTAGCTGAATCAGTCAATCCATATAAGGTATTATATGTATCAGGAGAAGAATCTCTTAAACAGACGAAATTAAGGGCAGATAGGCTTGATATCACATCGGATATATATATTGTATCAGAAAATAATTTAGATTATATAAAAGAGCATATAAGTGAGTATAAGCCAGATGTTCTTATCATAGATTCTATACAGACAATTTATAATCCTTCTGTGCAGTCAGCACCGGGTAGTGTAAGCCAAGTTAGAGAAGCAACAGCACTCTTAATGAAGATTGCGAAAGTAGATGGTATATCAACGTTTATCGTAGGACATGTGACGAAGTCAGGTTCTATAGCAGGACCAAAAGTACTGGAGCATATGGTAGATACTGTTCTTTATTTTGAAGGAGATCAGCATCATTCTTTTAGAATCCTTCGTGGTGTTAAAAATAGATTTGGTTCAACAAATGAAATTGGTATTTTTGAAATGACTAGTAAGGGGCTAAAAGAAGTAAAAAATCCTTCTGAGATTTTTTTAGGTGGAAAACCTGAGAATGCATCGGGATCCATCGTTATGGCAGGTGTAGAAGGAAGTAGACCAGTATTAGTAGAAATACAGAGTTTAGTATCTAATACTAGTTTTGCATCTCCCAGAAGGATGTCAGTAGGTATAGAACATAATAGGCTGTCAATGCTTCTTGCAATACTTGAAAAGAAACTTGGAATTCAGATACAAGGATCCGATGTATATCTTAATGTAGTCGGTGGAATACATATTACAGAACCTGCAGTAGATCTTGCTATTATACTCTCTGTAGTATCTAGTTTTAAAAATAAAGTTATTGATAATGATTTAGTTGTATTTGGTGAAGTAGGACTTACAGGAGAGGTTAGAAGTGTATCATCAGTTGATAGTAGAATTAATGAATCGATTAAATTAGGGTTTAAAAAATGTGTCGTTCCTAAGAAAAATAATATAAAATCAGATAAGATAGAAATCATTGCAGTCGAGACGGTTGAAGAGATGATAGATAAATTATTTTAAATAATAAAAATATTAAAAATAACATATTTACAATGCATAAAATTCATGATATCATATTGTAAATGATAATTATTATCAAGGAGATATTTTATGAATTGTTGTAAGAGTAGTTGTAATAAATGCGGATTAGAACATTATTTAACTAAAATAGGTCCGTTAGTATTTGATAAAAAGCCACTTCATGTATTTACAATAAGAGAAGGATTAGAAAATTTTGTTTTAGCAATAGAATCTTGTAGTAAATTAGATTATCGAATTATTAATAGTAAAAGAGGAACAAAATTAATGATTTATAATATTGAAAATTGTAAAGAAGTGATTAATAATAAGACAAATAATAAATTTCTTAAAAAACAAGGATATCATTTAAATTTAGATGGATATTTAGATTATTTTGAAAAAGAACTTTCAAAAGATTCTATTCCACATATTATCGGATTGTTTTTTGGTTATCCATTGAAAGATGTTATGGGATATATGGGATATATCAATCTTGAAAAAACAAAGGTTCAAGGATGGTGTGTGTTTGGAAGTCCTAATCTTTCTGATAGAATATATAATTCTTTTGTTAAAGCAGAAGAAAAAATGTCTAATTACTTAATAGAGAATGGTATAAATGCGCTCAGCTTTGTGTAATCAAGGCTGTTTTTTTTCATGATAATATATGCTATAATACAGTTGGAGGAATATATGGAAAAAAATTTATTTAGAGAAATACCAAAAATAGATAATTTATTAATAGAAGATAGAATACTAGCACTTATAGAAGAAACATCAAGGAATACGGTATTAGAATCAATAAGAAATACATTAAATTGTGTTAGAGATGGTATAAAATCGGGTATTATAGTAGAGATTGATAAAAATGCTATTATAGAAGATATTATAAAATTTTCAAAAATAAATAATGAGTATAATCTTAAAAGAGTCATAAATGCTACAGGAGTAGTGATACATACAAATTTAGGAAGATCACTTATCAGTGAAGAATTAAAAAATGAATTATTAGAAGTTAGCACGAATTATTCAACGCTTGAATTTGATCTATCAAATGGTAAAAGAGGATCAAGATATTCTCATGTAGAAGAACTCCTCTGTAAAATAACAGGAGCAGAAGCAGCAATGGTTGTTAATAATAATGCAGCTGCAGTAATGTTAGTGTTATCTACAATGGCTAAGAATAAGGAAGTTATTGTATCAAGAGGACAATTAGTAGAAATAGGTGGTTCTTTTAGAATACCAGAGGTGATGAAACTTTCAGGAGCAAAGCTTGTTGAAGTAGGTGCAACAAATAAAACGCATTTATATGATTATGAACAAGAAATTAACGAAAATACAGGTCTTTTATTAAAAGTTCATACATCGAATTTTAAAATGCTTGGTTTTACAGAAGAAGTTCCATCAAAAGAACTTACGGAACTTGGACATAAATATGATATACCAGTATATGATGATTTGGGTTCAGGAATGATTGTTGATTTATCAAAATATGGACTTTTAAAAGAACCAACTGTTCAGGAGTGTATAAAAGCTGATATTGATATTGTATCTTTCAGTGGAGATAAGATGTTAGGTGGTCCACAAGCGGGTATCATAGTAGGTAAGAAAAAATATATATCTGCAATGAAGAAAAATCAACTGACAAGAGCACTTCGAGTGGATAAGATGACTTTAGTTACTCTTGAAGGGACTCTTAGAATGTATTTAGATGAAAAGTATCAATCCATACCAACATTTGATATGCTAACAAAGAAATATGAAGAGATTAAAAGTATGGCGGATGAATTTATAAAAGGCTTTGAATTAAAGAATTTTATCATTCATTTGGAAGATGATTATTCTGAAGTAGGTGGAGGTTCTATGCCAACTGAGAAATTAGCTACCAGAATAATGACGTTACAAACAGAAAAAATGAGTGCAGATCAACTTGTTAAAAATTTAAGAGACAATGATATTCCAATTATAGCCAGAATAAATGATGATAGGGTTGTTTTTGACTTTAGAACAATAAAACCAGAGGAATATGAAATAATAAAAAAATGTTTGAAAGACTTAGATGGAAGGTGTAAATGAAGAATATAATTATAGGAACAGCTGGACATATTGATCATGGTAAAACAACTCTTATAAAATCGCTTACAGAAATAGATACTGATAGATTAAAAGAAGAGAAAAAAAGAGGAATTACTATTGATTTAGGATTTGCCTTTTTTAATCTTCCAAGTGGAAGAAGAGTTGGGATAGTAGATGTTCCAGGTCATGAGAAGTTTATAAAAAATATGCTTGCAGGAGTAAGTGGTATTGATATTGTAATGCTTATCATATCGGCAGAAGAAGGTGTGATGCCTCAAACAAGAGAACACTTAGATATTCTTGATTTACTGGATGTAAAAAAAGGAATGGTGGTCATAACGAAAAAAGATATGGTAGATGAAGAATGGCTTTCCATGATAACAGAGGATATTAAAGAAAAACTTCAAGGTAGTTTTTTGGAAAATGCACCTATCGTATCAGTAGATTCTTTTAGTAAAAATGGATTTGATCAACTGATTACAGTGGTAGATGAATTGTCAGAAGAAGTAGAAGAAAGGTCGTCTTCATCCTCACTTCGAATGCCTATCGATAGGGTATTTACTCTTACTGGGCATGGGACAGTAGTAACAGGAACGCTTATTGAAGGTAGTGTGAATGAGGGCGATGAAATAATGATTTTTCCATCGATGAAATCAACGAGAGTTCGATCAATACAAGTTCATGGAGAAAGTGTTAAAAAAGCTTATGCAGGGCAGAGAGTTGCTATAAATATTACACTTAAAAAGACAGAAGTGAATAGAGGAGAAATCATTTCAATAGAAAATACGATGGAAGTAACAAGTATGCTCGATGTGAAGTTAAAACTACTTTCACATTCTATAAGAGAATTATCTAATTGGACTAGACTTAGATTATTTCATGGTACCAAAGAAATTATGTGCAGGTTAGTTCTTTTAGATAGAGATGTATTAAAGCCTGGAGAAGAATGTTTTGCTCAGCTTAGACTGGAAGAACCTACTGCTACAAAATATGGTGATCGATTTGTTATAAGATTCTATTCTCCTCTTGAAACAATAGGTGGAGGTGTTATTTTAGATCCAGTTGCACTGAAGCATAAGAGATTTAAACAGGATATTATCGATGAATTGATATCAAAAGATTCTGGTAAAGAAGATGCAATAATAGAAAATATTATAGAAAAGAATTCGGCTGATTTTTTATCAATGGATGAATATATTAAGCTATCTGGCTTAAAAAGAGAAGATGCAATAGAATATGTGTCAAAATTAATAGAATCAGAAATTGTTTATGAATTTTCTAAGAAAGTTATGATACATAAAGAATATATATTAAAGTCTGAACGAGAGGCAATAAAGCTCTTAAATGATTATCATGTGAAATATCCATTTAGATTGGGTATGCCAAAAGAGGAATTAAGGGCAAAAATGTTTTCAAATATAAAAATGAAAGTATTTGATGAGTTTATTAAGTTATTTCATATGATTAAAATAACAGGAATGTATATTTCTTTAGAAGATTTTACTGTAGAGTATTCTAAAGCAGAAAAAGAAGCAATAGACTTTATAATTAATTCATTGAATCAAGATAAATTTAAACCGATGAGTATGGATGTTTTAATAAAGTCTAGTAAAGCAAAACATATTAAAGATATTATTACGAATTTAACGTCAGAAAAAAAATTAATAAAAATAAGTAATGTATTATATCTTACCGATAGTACATACGAAGAGGCAAAAGATATATTAAGAGAAGAATTTAAAAATAAAGAACGGTTATCATTAGCAGAATGTAGGGATTCTTTAAATACTTCTAGGAAATATATTGTTCCAATAATGGAGCATTTTGATGAAATAAATTTTACCAAAAGAGTTGGTGATGAGAGGGTTTTAGTTTAGAAAGGAGAATTTATGAAAATTTTAGTTGTAGATGATGAGCCTATTATAGTAAAAGGTTTAAAGTTTAATTTGGAAAAAGAGGGATATGAAGTAGATACTGCATTTGATGGTAAAGAAGCTTATGATAAGTTTAGAGAAAATGAATATGAACTGATATTACTTGATTTAATGATGCCTGTTATAGATGGTCTTGAGGTTTGTAAACTTATAAGAAAAGAATCAGAAGTGCCTATTATCATTTTAACTGCAAAAGGTGATGATGATTCTAAGATTAAAGGGCTTGAGTATGGTGCAGATGATTATATAACAAAACCTTTTAATATACTTGAATTAAAAGCAAGATTAAAGGCTATATTAAGAAGAACTAAAAAGACAGATACTACAATTTTAAATATAAGTGATTTATCTATTAATACATTAGGTAGAAAAGTAGAAGTAAATGATAAATCGATTATATTAACGGCTAAGGAATTTGATTTACTTCTTTTACTTGCACAAAATAAAGGAGAAGTTTATTCTAGAGAGAAGCTCCTTGAAATAATTTGGGAGTATGATTATCTTGGTGATGTTAGAACAGTGGATGTTCATATCAGAAGACTAAGAGAAAAAATTGAGTATGATCCAAGTCAACCAAAATATATATTAACGAAGTGGGGAGTTGGTTACTACTTTGAAGGATAGGAAATTTCTGAGTATTAGGTGGAAATTGGTTTTCACCTATATGATACTTGTTATAATTTCTATGGTCTTAATGTTTAGATTTTCGGTAATATCCTTAGAGGAAGAAAGTATTAAGACGAAAACTAATAATATAACAACTCATGCAAAGGCACTTTTAAAGCATATGACAGATGAATTTACTGATTTAGATACACTTTTAGATAATGATTATAGAAAAGATTATATTAGAGATTTTTCTACTGAGATTGATTCTAGAATTTTAGTTGTAAATAGGGATTCAGAAGTTTTATTTGATAGCAATACTTCGTATCAAGGAGAAATAATAAAAAATAATGAAGTAAATAAATCTAAAGATAGGAATATACATATTGGCTACTATAGAATTGATTCGGAAAGAGTAGCTAGTATTGCTATACCTATAATTTATAAAGATATTTATAAAGGAAATATATTAATAATGTCATCTCTTGAATCGGTTTATGGGAATATCAATACTTATATGGAGAGATTGATTGTACTTGCCAGCATATGTGTTGTTATAACTGCCATTACCGGTTTTGTTTTTGTTGAAAAAATTTCTTCGCCCTTAGAAAGTATAACAGCTTCTGTTAAAAAAATTGTATTTGGAAGATATAATGAAGAGATTAATGAGGAAGGTAGTGATGAAATAAAAGTTCTCACTAATTCTTTTAAAGTTTTAATAGAAAAATTTAGTCAAGTGGATGATCAGAGAAAGAAGTTTGTTTCAAATGTTAGTCATGAGCTTAGAACGCCACTTACTTCTATAAAATTATTATCGGAATCTCTTATTGGGGAGGAAGATGTTGATAAAGAAACTTACAGGGAGTTTTTAATTGATATTGATGGAGAAGTAGATAGACTGAATAGTATTATAGATGATCTTTTAAGTCTTGTTAATCTTGAAAAAAAAGAATTAGAACTCGAATTTGAAAAAGTTAATGTAAGAGATCTTTTGTTTAAGACCTGTGTTATGTTATCTCCTCTTGCAGAGCAGAAGAATATTGATATTCATTTTGTAAAAGAAATAAAAACATATTCTATGTTAGATAAGAATAAGATGATGCAATGTTTTATTAATATTATATCAAATAGTATAAAATATAATAAAGAAAATGGTTTTATTAATATATATTTATCAGAAACAAAGGATATTATAAGAGTTGTTATAGAAGATTCTGGTATTGGAATCGATGAAAAAGATATTCCTTTTATATTTGATAGATTCTACAGAGTGGATAAAGCTAGGAGTAAAAAAATAGGTGGTGTAGGGTTAGGATTATCTATTGTACATCAGATTATTAAATTACATCAGGGAGATATACAGGTAGAGAGTAAATTAGGAGAAGGAACTAAATTCACTATTATTATTCCAAAGAGGTTAATATGAAGAAGATTATATTAAATGTTATGATAATTATTGGATTAATATTATTATATATATTATTTTTGAGTGGATTTATTAAGTATTCGGATGATAAGAATATTACTCCTATAAATCCAACACCTTATGAACAAAAAGAAATTTATAATTTATATTTTATGTATGATGGTAGATTAATAGCAGAGGAAAGAGTCTTAGATAGTTCAAGAGCAGGACTTGAAAAAAGACTATTAGATGCTATTATAGACGGTTCTAAGATTGATTTATATCAATCGCCATTAAATAAAGATATTAAAATTTTAAATATGGGTACAAAAGATAGAATTTTTCATATAAATTTAAGTAAAAATTTTTTAGATAAAGATATTAAAAAATTATATTTAAAGGTTATGAGTATAGTTAGTACCTTCAATCAATTGAATTTTGTAGATAAAGTTGACTTTCAAGTGAATGGAGAAAATATATTTTCAGAGTATATTAATAATATAAAAACGAAAGATTCGAGTTACTTTCAAAATGTTATGACAGAAGAAGATAAACTTTCAAATAAATTTTTGGAATATTTTGATTTAAATAGATTTGATTTAATATATGAGTTGCTAACGAAAGAAGAAAAAGAGTATACTAATTATAATATTTTTTTAGAAGATATGCTTAATATCAAAAAGTTAATTAAAGAAAAAGAATATATAAATAATATATCAATTAGAGAAGAAAATAGATATTATGTTAGATTTATTTATACAGAAGGTTATTATTTTGATGTGTATATAACAAAAGTTAATAATGAATATAAAATATCTTTTAAGAAGAGAAAATAATTTTATAATTTCTTTATGTATTATTTTGTGATATAGTGATATAATTTATGTAAGAAATTAAAGAAAGGAGTTGTTATGAAGGAAGTTATTATGTTCACAACATCAAGCTGACCATATTGTCCACCAGCTAAGGAGTTCCTTAGAGAAAACGGTATTGAATTCAAAGAATACAATGTGTCAGAAGATCCAGAAGGC
>PDWI01005177.1_pt1 | contig 16981 bp, 12 predicted proteins | sample 1430891 | NCBI WGS metagenome assembly PDWI01 (sample SAMN01162508, study PRJNA174530) | Oral metagenome, whole genome shotgun sequencing project. | biome: Marine environment; feature: Marine mammal; material: Swab sample of the gingival sulcus; isolation source: swab sample of gingival sulcus...
CCGATAAGAAGGAGGCTTTCTAAATCGTGAAGTTGTCCGTGAGAGCGTCTAAAGTCGGGTATTTGTCCAAAAATTGTTCTTAACTTGTTTGTGTTTTTTGTGGCTGTATATTGTGTTGATTATCAGTGTGGTATACGATTTTGTATGATTAAAACAAAGGTTAGAGTGTTTGTTTTTAAATATTTACACTGTTTTTATTGAATTTTTTGATGCATTTGCCCTGATTTGTTTGATCGTTTAAATTTTTTATTTTTGATTAAAACTTTTCAACTCAGGTTTAATTATAATTCTGATAACATTTATACTTTAGTGGTATCAGTAAAACGCATGAGCGAAATTTAAAGAATATTCAAAACGTTGAGATGTCTTTGATGAGCTGAAATTAGTCATAAGACAAGATGTAAATATTACGGTTGATTAGGGAGAAATGTAATTTACGATAGATATGGCAGGGTATAATTTATGGTATCGCATAATCAGAGTATATACGAAAGTCGGTTTGTTTTTTTACTACCGGTCAGTCAAAGTGTATGGCAGAGAGAATATTCCTGAGGATAAACCGGTGTTGTTTATTGCGAATCACAGGAATGGTCTTATTGATCCTATACTGATAGCCACAACCGCTGATAATATTCAGCACTTTCTTACCCGTGCCAGTGCCTTTAAACATCCGGTGGCCAATATGTTGTTGCGAAGTATCAATATGATGCCCATATACAGAATCAGAGACGGTATTGGTACTTTAACAAACAATCAAGAAATTTTTAAGAATTGTTATGCAGTTTTTGATAATCAAGAAGCTGTTGTTATGTTCCCTGAAGCCAGCCATGAGTTGCCCAGAAGATTACGTCCTTTGAGGAAAGGCTTTGCAAGAATTTCATTTGAATATACAGCACTAAATCCCGACAATGATTTGTTTATTTTACCGGTAGGGATTAATTATGAGAATGCTTTGAAACCGTGGACAAAAGTGGCTGTTTATTACGGAAAACCTATAAAAGTAACTGACTATTACAATTCAAAAGATATCAATACAGCCTATAAAACGCTACTTAAAAAGGCTACGGAAGAACTCAAAACACTATCGGTTCATATAGCGGACAAGGAGCGTATAACTGCTATTGAGAATCAATTGAAGGCAGAAGGTTATGATTTTACTAATCCTGTACAGGTTAACGAACGTATAAAAACCATTCAAAGCAATCCTCCTGAAACTACATCATCGCCGGTTTCTGTCAGGAATAACCTGTTGATGCGGTTACTTTATTTAATCTTTATGGTCAATGCAGTTTTACCCTTATTGATCTGGCGAAGTATTAAAAAACGAGTCAAAGACCCTATAATACTCAACACCTTCAGATTTGGTCTGGGCCTGGGGTTGTTTACATTCTTCTATTTGTTGCAAACGACTTTGATAGTAGTATTTGCAGGTTTTAAAATAGGGATAGCATATCTTGTTTTAACACTGTTGGTCAATGCTTTGGTCGTGAAAAATTACATTTTATAGACTACAGCATTGATGTTCATGCCACTTCCTACGGAGGCAAACATGACGATATTACCTTTAGAAACACTATGTCCGGAGATTTTTCCTTTTAAAACCATGTCAAACAAAGTGGGTACCGTTGCCACAGAACTGTTGCCTAGCAGTCTGATGCTCATGGGCATAATGTGCTGAGGCGTTTTCATTTTGTAGAGTCGGAAAAAACGCTTGATAATCGCTTCATCCATCTTTTCATTGGCCTGATGAATGAATATTTTTTCCAAATCATTGATAGGTATTTCAGCTTCATCCAGTGCTTTTTTCATGGCACTTGGCACAAGACTTAGGGCGTATTCATAAATTTTTCGGCCTTGCATTTTGACATAAAGGTCCTTAGAATCAGTATTGCTGCCGTAAGCTTTGCCGTAGCGCAGATAGTGTGATTCATTAAGTGTGTCAGTCCGGTAGGAGAAACTCAGAATACCTCTTTTTTCAGTTTCTTCTTTAGCTTCTATGATACATGCACCGGCACCATCAGAAAAAATCATGGTATCGCGGTCATGTTCATCAACAACCCGGGATAAAGCTTCTGTACCTACGACCAGTATTTTTTTGGCAATACCGGCTTTGATATAGGCGTGAGCTTGAATCACACCCTGAACCCAACCCGGACAGCCAAAGAGTATATCATAGGCAATGCAATTGGGGTTTTTGATGCCTAACCTGTGTTTGATTCGGGAAGATAAACTGGGTAAAACATCGGGCTGAATAGAACCGGATGCAACATCGCCAAAATTGTGGGCGACAATAATATGATCCAAAGTTTCCTGGTCTATACCGGCGTCTTCTATGGCAGATTTGGCTGCATTAAAACCTAAATCTGATGAGTTTTCGTCGTCTTTGGCATAGCGTCTTTCCTCTATACCTGTGATTTCTTTAAACTTTTGAATAATGACTTCATTTTCTTGCTCAAAAGGAGTACCGTCTTCATTGAGAAAAGTATTGGTTAAAAATTCGTCATTGGTTTTTATAACTTCCGGAATATAACTTCCTATACCGGTAATCACAGAGTTAAGGTGTGCCATGGTGTGTTTTTTTTTTGAGTGTTAAAATCTAATTATCATTAGGCTTTTTTTCTTCTGTTCTCAGTGGCCTGTTTAATACTAAATCAATATAGAGGTTAATCATTTTTTTGAGGTCTTTTCGTTCGTAGATGGCGTCTAAGAAACCATGTTCTAATACGAATTCTGAACGTTGAAAACCTTTGGGTAAATCATGTCCTACAGTGTCCCGGACTACTCTGGGACCGGCAAAACCAATAAGTGCACCGGGTTCAGCAATATTGATATCTCCTAACATAGAAAAAGATGCTGTAGCACCTCCGGTGGTAGGATCAGTCAATAGAGAAATATAAGGTAATTTTGCTTCGGCTAATTGTGCTAATTTGGCAGATGTTTTAGCCATTTGCATGAGTGAAAACGGTGCTTCCATCATACGTGCTCCCCCTGATTTTGAAATGATAACCAGTGGTAGCTTGTGTTTAATGGCGTAATCCGCGGCTCTCGATATCTTTTCGCCTACCACACTACCCATCGAACCACCAATAAAAGAGAAGTCCATAGCAGCTAACACAATATCTTTTCCCATGGAAGGTCCCACGACTGTACGTATGGCATCTTTAAGACCTGTTTTTTCACCGGCTTTTTTTAAGCGGGTTACATAGGGTTTTGTGTCAGTGAATTTTAAGGGGTCTCTGGATTGCAGACCGGCATTCAACTCTTTGTATTTTCCATCGTCTAATAATATGTCAAAATATTCAGCACTACCTATCCTTACATGGTAACCATCATCTGGACTGACATATAAATTGGCTTCTAATTCTGCTGTTTCCAGTATGGTGCCACTGGGTGACTTATACCAAATACCTTCCGGTACGTTTTTTTTCTCTTCCGTGGGCGTTAAAATTCCTTTTTTACTGCGTTTAAACCAAGACATACTTATATAGGTATTATATTGTTAAATTGTTTTGACACCCCTTAAAAGGCGGTTGTGTCAAATGTACATTAATTATTTAAACAAAAAATCTCGTTACAATGTGTTGACATTGTTTAAATCTTCAAAAGCTTGTTTCAATCTGGAGATAAAAGCATCTTCTCCTTTTCTCAACCATACTCTAGGGTCATAGTATTTTTTGTTGGGTTTATCATCACCTTCCGGGTTTCCTATTTGAGACTTGATATAGTCTGCTTTCTCAATCATATAATCTCTTACACCACTCATGAAGGCATATTGCATATCTGTATCGATATTCATTTTGATAACGCCATAAGAAATAGCTTCTCTTATTTCATCTAATGAGGATCCTGAGCCGCCGTGAAATACAAAGTTGACCGGATTTTTACCGGTATTGTATTTTTTCTCAATATATTTTTGGGAATTGTCTAATATTTTTGGTGTTAAAACCACATTGCCGGGTTTGTAAACACCGTGAACATTTCCAAAGGAGGCTGCGATTGTGAAGTTAGGACTGACTTTGAGCATTTCCTCATAGGCGTATGCAACTTCCTCGGGTTGTGTGTAGAGTTTTGAACTGTCAACATCAGTATTATCTACACCGTCTTCTTCGCCGCCGGTGATACCCAGTTCTATTTCAAGAGTCATGTCTATTTTTGCCATACGTTCTAAATAACGTTTGCAAATCTCTATATTCTCTTCAAGTGGCTCTTCAGATAAGTCAATCATATGAGAACTGAACAAAGGTTTGCCGTGATCTTTGTAATATTTTTCTCCGGCCTCCAAAAGACCGTCAATCCATGGTAATTTACTTTTTGAACAATGGTCGGTATGCAACACAACGGGTACATTGTATAGTTTAGCCAGCCTATGGACATGTTCCGCGCCTGCAACGGCACCTGCAATTGCTGCCCTTTCACCCTCATTGCCTAGCCCTTTACCGGCATTGAATACAGCACCTCCGTTAGAAAACTGGATGATAACCGGTGCATTGAGATCTCTTGCTGTTTCCAAAACGCCGTTTATGGAGTTTGATCCGACAACATTGACTGCGGGCAATGCAAACCCTTTATCTTTAGCGAATTGTAATAAATCCTGAAGCGCTTTTCCGGTGACAACACCCGGTTTAAATGTGTGTGACATAATGTGTGATTTATAGTTTGTTGTTAAACTCAAAATTATAATTGGACAAGCAAAGTTAACAACATATATCGTTTTTCAGCTAACTTTTAATAAGTTTTTTCAAAATTAAGGACAAAACATGACTTGGCTTACACTTAATATCTGCATACAGAAGCTGTTGGATGTCAGGTGATGTTTTGCTCTGTTGGCTTAAATTCATGGTTTTACTACACACCATTATCCATTGATGACGGTTCAGGTAGGAAAGTATATAGATTTGATGATAACTGTATTCTCAATGTGTGTGTTTGTAATTAAATTCTTTGATAAATGTCGATATAATATTATTTTGCTCTGCATTTTAGTTAAATATCAATAATGTGTATTTATTTATGTATATTTGGCAATTAACTAAAACCAATATTTATGATCAAAAGTTATGTTTACCTTTTATTAGGTGTAATGATGTGGGTATTTTATGCCTGCGAGAGTGACCAGCAAGACCTTCAAAATCTTAACCAGCAACCCCAAAGTGTCAGCCAGGAAGAACCATTGACTGCGACAAAAGTTTCAGAAGAAATTAATCTTATTATTCAGAAAAACGGCTCTTTTGACTGGAAAGATGCTTCTGATTATTTATTGTGGAGTGCTGCAATGAATAGTGATAATATTATCAGCGTAGGCTATGGAGAAACCAGTTTTTCAGAGGAAAAATCAAAAGTTTTATTAGAGAGCAAAGAAAATTTGATGAAGCGTATAGCCGCTAATGAGGGTGTAACTGTAGCTGATGTTTTGCTGCATGATGATGCCATCCTCAATTATTTTGACATCAAAGTTAGTAAGAAAAGTACCATTCAATTAATACGCAGTATTCCGGATGTAAGGTATGTACAACCCACCGGATTTTCACAGTCGTATTTTGAACGTAGCGATTCGGGGTGTAGTAATGGTCCGGAAGTTATTGCAGCTGCAGATTTCACGACCTTGAATACAGGTGCCAAAGTGCCCTGGAGTTATACGGCCCATAATATCGATCAGGCTTGGGATTATAGCACCGGACAAGGTGTTACAGTTGCTGTCATTGACACCGGTGTTTCTGATTATCAGGTTTTATTGGGCGATGAGTTTAATGATTTTTATCCTAACAGAACCATTCAAAAATACGGCACCTTTATAGATTCATGGTGGTTTTGGGCCACAGAAACCGATGGCTATCACGATAAATGCGGTCATGGTACCAGTGCATCTGCAACTATAGGTGCACCGAACAATACGAGGGGAGGCGTTATAGGTATTGCTTATGAGTCTAATATTGTGAGTTATCGGGGTACTGAAGATGTGGTGCTTAATGATTATCACGAAAAGAAAGGCGTTTCTCAAGCGCTTACTGAACTGGCAGACCGTTCTGATGTCAGAATTATTTCAATGTCAATAGGCTATATGTGGTCTATTGGGAACATAAAAGATGCTATCCAGTATGCCTATAGCAAAGGTAAATTGATGTTTGCCGCCGGTGGCACTTCTACTGATTTTACCAATTGGTACGGAGTCATTTTTCCCGCTAGTATGTCAGAAACTGTTGCCGTAACAGGTGTCAAAGAAGAAGCGGTTTACAATGAATGTGATGTGTGTCATGTAGGTAGTGCTATAGACTTTACTTATGTTATGGAACGAGCCAATAGTAATCATCAACCTGTTTTAGGTTATGAAACAGGGGAGAACAGATACTTTGGAGGTTCTTCAGTAGCCACAGCTTCCGTGGCCGGTATTGCAGCCTTAGTATGGTCAGAATATCCCACATGGAATAGAAGTGACGTTCTTCAGCGTCTCAAAGAAGCTTCAGATCTTTATCCCGGTAAAGATTCTGAATTTGGTTATGGAAATGTTGATGCTTTGAAAGCTGTAAGAGGTTATTAATCTTATAGATACAAATATTAAAGCCGTCTCAGTTAACTTACCGGGACGGTTTTTTGTTGTGCTATAGTTTAAGTGCTATTTGACGCTCGTATTTGTAATAGAATTAGTCCGGACTAATCATCAGTGCCAGTTTATATTTGTTCGTTTTCTCATTAAAAGACACCATTTTTGATGCCGGGTATGACAGTCAGAAAAAACTAACAAATATCATGTCTTGTCCGTATATTTTTTTGTTATCTTTATCGTCTTGTTTTTCGAGAAATTTTTCAACTTAGTCAGGATGCCTTTTGTATCATGTTTTTCTGACTAAATTATACTAACTTTTAAATATTTTGATATATGAAATTATATGATGATAAACACATTAAAACCATAGCATTGGTTGGAGCGCATCATAGTGGTAAAACAACGCTTGCTGAGACTATGCTCTTTGAAGCCGGACTCCTGAATCGTCGTGGAAGTGTAGAAGATCAAAACACAGTGGCTGACTTTCACGAATTAGAAAAAGAGCGTCAAAATTCCATCTTTGCAACCCCTTTGCATACGGAATGGCGTAACTATAAAATCAATATTATAGATACACCGGGTCTCGATGATTTTGTAGGTGAGATTGCCAGTACTATGCGTGTGGCTGATACTGTAGTTATGGTTGTCAATGCTCAACACGGTGTGGAAATAGGAACAGAGATTACCTGGAATTATGTGGATAGATTTAGTAAACCTACAGTGTTTGTCATTAATCAAATAGATCATGAAAAAGCTAATTTTGATCAAAGTTTCAATAGTATCGTTGAATTTGTAGGTAAAAATGCCATTAAGATACAATACCCATTAGTTATAGATGGTGCGCAATGTATCGTAGATGTCTTAAAAATGAAGATGTATAAGTTTGGTCCTGATGGCGGTAAACCGGAAAAGCTGGAAATTCCTGCAGATCAAAAAGAATTAGCTGACGAGTTACATAACGAATTGGTGGAAAAAGCCGCTGAAAATGATGAAGAACTTATGGAGTTGTTCTTTGATAAAGGAACACTCAACGAGGATGAAATGCGTGAGGGTATCAAAAAAGGTATGCTAAACCATGAGTTATTCCCGGTATTCTGTATGTCTGCATTAAACGATATGGGTAGTGGACGTCTTATGGGCTTTATTGATAATGTTGCGCCTGCCGCTATTGAATTAAAACAAGAACAAAGCGTAGAGGGTGAAACCATAGACCGTAAAAATGACCCTACAACCTTATTTGTGTTTAAAACATTCAATGATCCGAATCTTGGAAAAATAACTTTCTTTAAAGTCAAAGCCGGTGAGTTGAACCAAGGAACTAAACTTGTCAACTCCAGAACCGGAGACACAGAATCCATCAACCAACTCTTTATCATGGATGGTAAGAATCGCCAACAGGTAGAAAAGTTGAGTGCCGGTGATATAGGAGCAACATTAAAATTGAAATATACGGAAACCAATGATACGCTTTATAGCGATAGCAAACCTCATGTCATAAAACCGATAAAGTACCCGACTTCCCGTATCAGAAAAGCTGTTTCCGCTACTGATGCCAAAGATGAAGAAAAACTACATGATGCCTTAAAGAAAATTCATAGCCAGGATCCTACTTGTATTATAGAGTATTCTACTGAGTTAAAACAACATATATTAGGATGTCAGGGTGAGTTGCATTTGCAAGTGATTGATTGGCAATTGAAAAATATTTATAAAGTTAATGCCGAATACAATCAACCACGCGTAGCTTATAGAGAAACCATACAACGGTCTGCAACGACAAGTTACAGACATAAAAAACAATCCGGTGGTGCCGGACAATTTGGAGAGGTGCATATCAAGATAGAACCTTATTCAGAAAACATGCCTGATCCTGAAGGATTCAATATCAGAGGCGTAGATACTATAGACTTAGACTGGGGTGGTAAACTCGTCTTTTACAACTGTATTGTTGGTGGAGCTATAGATGCACGTTATTTGCCATCTGTACTTAAAGGTGTGATGGAAGTCATGGAAGAAGGGCCATTGACCGGTTCCTATGCCAGAGATGTACGGGTTATGTTGTTTGATGGAAAAATGCACCCGGTAGATTCTAATGACCTTTCATTTAAACTTGCTGCTTCACACGCTTTTAAAGATGCGTTCCTCAATGCCAACCCTAAACTTATGGAACCTATCCTTGATCTGGAGGTCACTGTACCCGAAGAAATGATGGGTAACGTCATGACAGATCTGCAATCCCGTAGAGCAGTTGTGATGGGTATGGAAGGTGTTGGTAAGTACCAACGAATCACTGCAAAAGTGCCCGAAGCAGAAATGTATGGTTATTCTACCTCTTTGAGATCACTAACTCAGGGAAGAGGATCATTCAAGACTGAGTTTGATAATTTCCAAACCGTGCCTTCTAATGTTCAGGAAGAACTGATGAAAAAACGGGCAGAAGAAATGAAAGACGAAGAATAAGATAAGATATCTTGTAAATTTATAACTGTCATACCGTCACCTTTAGGTGGCGGTATGATTTATAAAAGCAGTATGACATTGCTGCAATGTATATACTGCGTTCATCTATTAACTAATCAAAGCCCGGCCATATGACTTTTTCAGGCGTCCTCAAAAAAATGCGAACGGCTTATCAATCACCTGTTCAGTATTTTCTGGATTTCGATACAGACTTTATTCATCTCAATCAAGTGCTTAAAAAAACGTTAACCATTACTTTTAAGCATTTTCAATGTTTGGGCTGTGGCGAAACCTTGCCTGTTTACAGACACGGGCATTGTAAATCTTGTTTTTTTGAATTACCCCAAACCGCAGAATGGGTTATACGCCCTGAGCTCAGTAAGGCGCACCTCGATATAGAAGACCGTAACCTGGACTATGAAAGAGAAGTGCAATTACAACCTCATGTGGTCTATCTTGCTAATTCCGGTAAAGTCAAAGTAGGTGTAACCCGTCAAAGCCAAATTCCCACCCGGTGGATTGATCAGGGTGCACATGAAGCACTCGAAATTGTGGTTGTACCCAACAGGTATCTGGCAGGAATCACAGAAGTCGCCTTAAAAGAACATATCAGTGATAAGACCAATTGGCGTCAAATGCTCAGAAATCACGTTGAAGATGAGGATCTCATAGCAAAGAGAAATCAATTGAAAGCTTTTATACCGGAAGCTGTAAAACCTTATGTTTTAGAACACCAACAAGAAACCCTTATAGAGTTTCCTGTTTTGCAATACCCGGAGAAGTTCAAGAGCTTAAACCTCGATAAACAACCACAGTTTACGGGAAAATTGATGGGTATCAAAGGTCAGTATCTGATTTTTGACAATCAAATGGTGTTTAATGTGAGAAACCACGAAGGTTATGTCGTGGATATTACAATAGAATCTGCCGGATGATACCGGTGTTTTTCGGTAGATCATAATTAAAAAATAGCTGTGTTTACGCTATACAATTGACTCTTTATCGTCGTTTTTATCATCTTATTTTTTTAATGTACTTTTAGCACACAAAAAACCCAATGTGTTATGCCATCTATTGCCGAAAAAATTCAAGAATTACGTGACAGAATAAATACTTACAATCACGAATACTATGTCCTTGACCAACCCAGTATATCGGACTATGAGTTTGACCAATTGTTGAAAGAACTGGAAGCGTTGGAAACTCAGAATCCTGAGTTTTTTGATCCCAATTCTCCTACCCAACGGGTAGGTGGAGCTGTGACTAAAAACTTTAAAACGGTTACCCACCGACAAAGGATGTATTCTTTGGCAAATTCTTATTCAGAACAAGACCTCAAGGATTGGGAACAACGTCTGTTGAAGATTCTGGGGGTGGATGCCGTTGAGTATTTCTGTGAATTGAAATACGACGGGGCATCAATCAATCTGACCTATAAAAATGGCTCATTGGCACATGCTGTAACCCGTGGTGACGGCTTTCAGGGTGATGATGTGACAGCGAATATTAAAACCATTCGTTCCGTCCCTTTGACTATAAAGGGCGATTTACCGGATGTGTTTGATATACGAGGCGAAGTTATTTTGCCTTTAGACGGTTTTCACCGGATGAATGCTGAACGTGAAGAACTCGGTTTGGAAACTTATGCCAACCCGAGAAATACTGCGAGTGGGAGTCTAAAACTTCAGGATTCTGCTGAGGTTGCTAAACGCCCTTTGGATTGCTTGCTCTATCAGGTGGTGGGTGATGTTACTTACGGTACGCATGCAGAAACATTAACGCATGCCAGGCAGGCCGGTTTTAAAGTGCCCAAAGAAGGTAAGGTGTGTCAAAACATGACTGAAGTTCTGGATTTTATAAGATACTGGGACGATAAGCGTCATGATTTGACTTATGAAACCGATGGTGTTGTGGTTAAAGTCAATAGTCTGATGTACCAACAGGAATTGGGCTATACGGCCAAATCACCGCGTTGGGCTATTGCCTACAAGTTTAAAACTGAACAAGCGCTTACGCAATTATTGAGCATTGATTATCAGGTGGGGCGTACCGGAGCCATTACACCTGTTGCTAATCTTGATCCCGTACAACTGGCAGGAACAGTGGTCAAAAGGGCTTCAGTGCACAATGCAGATCAAATAGCCAAACTAGATCTACGTCTCAATGATTATGTCATGGTGGAAAAAGGCGGCGAAATAATACCTAAAATAGTAGGCGTTGATTATGCCCGCAGACAACCCGAGGCAAAGCCTATTGTCTATATTACCCATTGTCCGGATTGTCATACGCCGCTTGTCAGGGAGGAGGGTGATGCCAAACATTATTGCCCCAATACCTATGGCTGTCCTACACAGGCCAAAGGGCGTATTGAACATTTTATCAGCAGAAAAGCGATGGATATCGAAGGTTTGGGTGGTGAAACGATCAGTTTACTCTATGATGCCGGACTCATCCACAATTATGCTGATTTATATGAGTTGACGGCACAGGCCATTATTCCGCTGGAGCGTATGGCGGAGAAATCGGCTGTGAATATTGTTAAAGGTGTAGAAGCTTCGAAAAATATTCCGTTTGAACGGGTGTTGTATGCCTTAGGTATCCGTTATGTGGGGGAGACCGTTGCCAAACGTTTAGCCAAGAACTTTAAAAACATAGAAGCACTGATGCAAGCCGGTTTTGAAGCATTAATCAGTGTCGATGACATAGGAGATAAAATAGCGGAGAGTATTATGGCTTTTTCAAATGATTTGATAAATATCCAATTAGTACAACGCTTAAAACAATATGGGGTTCAATTAGCTGTCAACGAGGATCAGTCGACGCTGTTGGGCAATCAGTTTGAAGGCAAAAAAGTAGTGGTTTCCGGAGTATTTACCCATTTTTCAAGAACAGAACTTAAGACTTCAATAGAACAACATGGTGGTGTGATCAGCAGTTCGATTTCCAAAAATACTGACTATGTCATCGCCGGTGACAAAATGGGACCGGCAAAACGGGATAAAGCAACTAAGCTGGGCATTACTATTTTATCTGAACAAGACTATATGGCTTTGATCAATTAAGGGTTTTTGCCAAACGTTAATTAACATCGTATGTTACATATGTTTCATGAGGTCAAATCTTTACAGGCTGACCGGATTTATGGAATTTTTTGTCCTGTAAATAGTTAGCGTAGTGATATGAGAAGCTTTTTTAGACCAGTCAGTATGACTAAGTGTGTGTAAAAAAGAAAGTGTGTCGCTTTTGACGACACACTCCTTTGTTTACCCCCTTAGGATAAGCGTTAACTTACCCTTTTTCATAATCAAATTATTGACTACAAATATAATTATATTAATGAGAATAAATGATATAAAGTGAAATATATCATGTTTTTTTAAGTGCTAACAGCGTTGATCCAAAAGTTAAAAAAATGACATCAACTGACATAAAAAACAAAACCATCTTTTAATCAGTTATTTACGTTTTTGGTTTTTCTCATTGTTGTCATTTGTGAAGGCTAATTAGAATGGCTGTTATGTAACTTAGGTTTCATAAATTTTCAACTTAAAATAGTCGTAGTTTCGATTTTCTGCGATTGTTTTTGTTCTAATGTCCTTTCACTTAAGTTTTACGTTATCAAAATTATTTCTGTTAAAGAATTGTTACAGATTGTCAGACTGTTTTGATATATAACCCATGGGACTTCGATATAAAGTGATATGGTAAAAGTGATTAACAGCTGTTAAAGTCTTTTTTAATGTTGCATTATTTTTCCGGGTTTAGATTCCATAAGTTGTCACTTACATTATAAAAAATATGCGTAAGTTTGTCTGAATTTATAAGAGGGCAATGATTAAGGCGAGGACTTTAAGGCCTTAAAAGTTTAGGATTCGTTCCTTTTGTAAGGTTTTTTATTTTAATCTACCTGTAATCAAGGATTTATTGATTTGTCTGAGGTTGGTGAAAAACATGGTATAAACGCTTTAAAATTATAATTTTGAGTACTATCAAACAATTATTTTCTGGTATTTTAGAAGGTCACATGCCTTCTTTGAGTAAAGCGATAACGCTTGTAGAGAGTGAACATGAAAAACACAGAACGCAGGCAGAGAAATTGATTAATCAATGTTTACCACTCAGTGGTAACAGTATTCGTATAGGTATTACCGGTGTGCCCGGTGCCGGAAAAAGTACTTTTATAGAGTCTTTTGGCGGTTTGTTGGCAGCCGAAGGTAAAAAAGTGGCTATATTGGCTGTAGATCCCAGTAGTTCACAAAGCAAGGGCAGTATTCTGGGTGATAAGACCAGGATGGAGCGTTTAGTGCAAAATTCCAATGTATTTATCAGACCCTCAGCATCTGGGTCGCATTTGGGAGGTGTTGCCAAAAAAACCAGGGAAAGTATTGTGTTGTGTGAAGCAGCAGGTTATGATGTTATTCTTATTGAAACTATAGGCGTAGGACAAAGCGAGACAACGGTACATTCTATGGTGGATTTTTTTCTCCTATTACAGATTGTAGGTGCCGGAGATGAATTGCAGGGTATGAAACGGGGGATTATGGAGTTGTGCGATGCTATACTTATCAATAAAGCTGACGGCGATAATATTCAGAGAGCAAAACTGGCGAGACAAGAATATATCAACGCTTTACATCTTTTTTCAGAAAAGCCCAACGGTTGGATACCCAAAGTTTTGACGTGTAGTGCGCTGGAGCATATCGGTATAGATAAAGTCTGGGAAATGATACAGTCTTATGTATCTTATACCAAAGACAATGATACTTTTATTGCCAAACGCGAACAGCAAGAAGAGTTTTGGTTATTTGATACTTTAAATCAGGCCGTGTTGAACAAGTTTTACACGCATAAGAATGTTAAAAAGGAATTGAATAATCAATTGGAGCTTTTAAAACAAAAAAAAGCTACGCCCTATGACGCAGCTTCTACTATATTAAAGTTTTTTGATTAATCCCTTAAAACTTTTCATCTAAAATTTCTACTTCAAAGACCAGATTGGTGTTAGGCGGAATAACATTGCCGGCACCTGCTTCGCCATATCCTAAATATGAGGGAATAAATAGCAACGCTTTTTCACCGTACTCCATCTGAAGTAAACCTTCTCTAAAACCGTTAATTAAACGGGCTTCTTTGTTGTAGGGTACTTTAAAAGGCTGGTAGCCGTTTTGTTTATCTTTTTGTGTGTTGTATGTGGCAAATGTTTTAGCCAAATCCTTCCAGCTGGTATCAAACATATGACCATCGGTAAAATAACCGGCATAATTGACTAAGACTGTGACTCCGGATTTTGGTTTTTCCCCTGTACCTTTTTTCAGCGTATAAACCTTTAATCCTGAATTGTAGGTTTTTGCTTTAGTTTTCATGTCAGAAAAAAACTTGGCTTTATCAGCAGTTATTTTGGGAAGTTGTTTTTTAGCTTCTTCAAGTTCTTTAGCCTCTTTTGCCAGTTTATCTTCATATGATTTTAAAGATTTAGCCAGGATTCTCGGTGCATCAAACTGTTCAGCGTCTTGACCTTTTCTGGTGATGTTGATGCTGATGATTTTATCGCCTTGGGTTATAGAATTAACAACTTCTTGACCATTGACCACATAACCAAATACAGCGTGTTTGCCGTCTAGGTGTGGCGTGGCTTTATGAGTGATAAAAAACTGACTGCCATTGGTGTTTGGACCGGCATTGGCCATAGATAAGGTTCCTGCTCTGTCATGTATTAATACAGGTTTTCCCGTACTGTCCCGTTTGATTTCATCTTCAAATTTGTAGCCCGGACCTCCTGAACCTTGTGCGGTTGGATCACCTGCCTGAATGACAAAATTGGGAACGACGCGGTGAAAAACCTGTCCATCATAAAACTTTTTACCCTTGTAGTCTTCAGCAACATTTTTATTGTTGCCTTCGGCAAGCGATACAAAATTTGCAACTGTAACAGGGGCTTGTTCAAATTCTAATTTGATCGAAATTGTTCCCTTGTCGGTTTGTATATCGGCATAAATACCTTCGTCTTGTTGTTGACTTTGGCATGATAGTACACTGATGAGTGTGATAAAACTCAGTAATAAACTCGTCATTTGTTTCATGGTTTAATATTCTTTTTGTTAATGTCTATTAGTTCTAATGTTATAATGATAGGGGTGTTGGCTCCTATTTTATTTCTGTCGCCATAATAGCCGTAAGCCATATGTGAAGGGAACAAAAATATAACTTTTTCACCTTTGTTCAAATATTGTATGCCGGCTTGTAAACCCTGAATCATCTCTTGTTGCTCTACATAGTACGATTGTCTCCCCAGATCTTCTTTAGCATACAACAGATGACCGTCAAAGTCATACACAGCATAATCAAATGTTACCTTATCTCCTTTTTCGGGAAAAATATCGTCCTTGATGTCATTGGTAATGGCATACCAAAATCCAAGTTTAGAGTTTTGATAAACATTCAGACTGTCTTTTTTAATGTAGGATTCAATGCGTTTGCTCTCCAGTTCATAGAGTTTTTTGTTGAAAGCAATAGACGTTGATTGATCCCTGCCCGATGTGTAAGTGATAGGGTGCCTTGCTTTGGGCTTAAAACACCCGACAAACAACAGGGCAATCATGATATAAATCCAATTATGATTCATAAGAATTGATGATTTCATTTTTATATTGAGGGAGTAAGGCTGTAAATTGCTCAACAGTTTCTTTCATATCCTGTTTTGAACGTCCACCGGCGGCATTATCGTGTCCGCCACCGTCAAAATGTTGTCTGGCAAACTTGTTGACAGAGAAATTGCCTTTGGATCTAAAGGATATTTTGATGATTTCCTGTTCTTTATCCTCTATAAAGATTACCCCGAAATTAATGTCTTTGATGGATAAGGCATAGTTGACAAATCCTTCGGTGTCGCCTTTTTGGAAATCATGAGCCGATTTTTCAGCTTCCGTAATGGTGATATAGGCGGTATTATATTCCTGCAACACGACGAGGTTTTGTAATGCAACGCCGAGAAGCTGCATACGGCCATAAGTGTTCTGGTCAAAAATACTGCTGTAAATAGCCGAATTGTCAGCGCCTTTATCAATAAGATTGGCGACAATGCGGTGTGTGTCAGCAGTGGTGCTTGCAAATCTGAAGGAACCGGTATCGGTGAGAATGCCTGTGTAGATGCAAGTAGCTATAGTGCGGTCTATTAAAGACAAGTCACCCAATTGTTCTAAAAAATAATAAAACATTTGCGCGGTAGCACATACAGAGGTGTCAGAAAACAGATATTTCGCCACGTCTGAGGGTTCCTGATGATGGTCTATCATCACAAAAGTACCTTGATACGCTTCCAGTGTTTTTTGCATATCATCACCTACACGACTCAGGGTATTGAAGTCCATCAAAAAAATAAGATCAGCGTCGTTGATGGCTTGTTTTGATTGTATATTGTGGTAATCAAACCTGTATATGGTATCAGCGCCCGGAAGCCAAGCTAAAAATTGCGGGTGACTGTTAGGACTGACAATCTGAACGTTGTGATCTTTCTTCTTAAGGTAATGGTAACACGCTAAAACAGATCCTATAGCATCACCATCAGGGTTTTTATGCGGGACAATGACAATGTTTTTTTCTGTGGATAAAAGTTGTCCCAATTCTTTAAATTGTGCTTTAGTCATGGTACAAATATATAAAAGATTTATCCGTCACCGGTCTAATGTATAGACGGTGATAGATAAGGACATTTGTTTTAACAGTAAATTTTACAAGTTTAGAGATCATCATCATTTGATTTGAAAAGGTACAAATGTGGCAGATAGTAATGCTTGTGTCATTTGTTATGAAGAGAACTAAAATGTAAATGAAATATTGTGAAAACAATAGTTGGTTTTTTTGCCAGAAAAAAAGTTTTATTATATTTGGAGCGTAAATATCTATTTTACACAGATAACTTTTTATTAATTATTAAATTTTTTTATTATGTCATTTAAGGCTAAATTTAAAGTAGGAGGAAAA
>PDWI01005179.1_pt1 | contig 16976 bp, 17 predicted proteins | sample 1430891 | NCBI WGS metagenome assembly PDWI01 (sample SAMN01162508, study PRJNA174530) | Oral metagenome, whole genome shotgun sequencing project. | biome: Marine environment; feature: Marine mammal; material: Swab sample of the gingival sulcus; isolation source: swab sample of gingival sulcus...
GACGAAAATCCTTCACGAGGTGATCTCGCTTTTGGGAGGCCGTGCGGCGGAGGAAGTCTGGTTCGGTTTTGATAATATCACGACAGGTGCTTCGAACGATTTCGAGAGAGCGACTCGTATGGTGTCTGATATGGTTGCAAAATACGGTATGGATGAGGATTTGGGTCCAGTGATGTACTGGGACAAGGACAAAGACAACTATGAAATGTTCAAGCCATATTCAGAGAAAACGGGGCAGCTTATCGATGAGAAGATCAAAACATATCTCATGGATTGTTATGAAGAGTCTAAGAAGATTTTGAGAAAATATAAGTCAGACATCGATCGTATGGCAGAGGTGCTATTGGCGAAAGAATACCTAACGAAGGAAGAATTCGAATTGCTTATGGAAGATATCTCCAAGGCTGATGACATGATGCCAAAGGAGACCGTAAAAAAAGAGAGTGATAATGAAGGAAAGGTTATGTTGGCATAAATAAGTGGAAATTGTCATTTTGATTGGAATGAAGTGGAATGGAGAAATCTCTTATAAAACTCCCCCTGCTCACTTCGTTCGCTTCCCCCTCATTGAGGGGGACTGAGGGGGAGAGTGTATACCGCAAGAAAAGATTTCTCTACTTTGGTTGAGATGACAATAGTATCTATCCTCGCCACTGTGTGGGGATTTTTCTTTTTTGAAAAAACTATCGCAGGTTATACGATAGTTTTGTTGTGTGAAGAGATTATTCATAAACTTTTTGTTTTTCCCTTCGTTTCTCTAACCTGATAGTTTTAATTTGGCTATCAAGTTTTTTGTTTTCTTTTTCTAGTTCATATATTTGAACTAGTTGTTTTTTTGATCGAAGAGCGCATAGCTTTTCTATTTTCTCTTCATTTCTTTTTCTTTGTGCGCATAGCGCACCGATTGCTTTTTTCATGTTATTATAATTTTAATTTGTGGTTTCATTATATACATATAATTATCAAAAGTCAATCCCATAATATATATTTTTTTTGGAAAAAGCCATCGTAGGTTTTACGATGACTTCGAGTGTTAGGTTAGGAAATAATTCTCACCAACGGTTGATAGTTGAGAACAAATATCTCATCTGTCGTTCCGTTGATTGAGTCGCCAGTGTGATCGATTGAGGTCGTGCCTATATCGCTTACTGATATTGGCAATGTGAAGTCTCTTTCCATGGCGCCTCGTACTTCTGCGAGATCATACTTGTCGAAGTATGATGTGCTTTTACGAAGGAGGTTCACTGCTTTTCGTACTCCCTTGATAGATAAACCTCCGTTTTTTCCTTTTCGGCCATTGATCATACTAACGGCTTTTTTAGCATTTTCCATGCTAATGATGACTTTTTTGTCCATGTTTTATTACTTTTTTAGTTTGTGTTTTTACATACTACATATATTATATGGAAAATGCAAGTATATTTGTAGTAGATGTTTGGGATTGTTTTATTATCTCTAGTGAGGTTGAGAGATGGTGTCTCTCGGTTCGCTTCACTTGCTCGAAATGACATCACTACATATATTAAAATATAAAAGTCAATCGAAACAGCGTGGGGGGGGGCATAATTGGACAAAATTTCATTCGGTTCGTATACTGAGCATATGTTTTTATGACATATATCTACTAGTATGAAAAAACTCTTCGCAACTCTTTCGGTAGCAACACTATTGATGTCTCAGATGGGGCAGGTATCGTATGCTACATCGGTGCCACCGATGTCATTTATTAGTTATGATACGTCGGCATTCAAATGTGTTGATGATACCGACGATGATATTACCAATAATAAAACTCACTGTGCTGCTGATGACAGGATCTATCTCAATGATCCTCAACAGCTCGATATCGGTGTGAAATTCATCGGAAAAACAAACAATACCACCGTGACGATTGCTGTGCCCAAGAGACTCAGTATCGAAACACCTATATTCTCTACCCGATGAGGAGCATCGGTTGTGGAGAAGTATTCGACCAGTTCCGATACCGACAACAATCTCTATATCTTCGCCATCAAAGACGGCATCCAAGGAGATTTTAATATCTCTACCAAAGTCAAATTTTTGCCTCATTGGTGATATAAGTGACAACAAGAAACTCTCCAGACTACGATCACGAATGGCTCGAATACTGTGTCTGAGGATTTAATTTTGAAAAGTTATGTGGATAGTAGAATGACTTATCTTGGTGATTCTTGACCAGTGGCGACAAAAATTGCTAATGGAATACCAACTATGTATCGTATTATTTTTCAGCTACAATGAAAACAAAAGAATAAGAATTGGGCTTTTTATCATTCATACTATGCTAATAATCCTGCTGGACATTTTCATAACACGAAAGCCATAGTAAAATTACCTCAAAAAGCTACACCTATCAATTATGGTTCTGAATATACATATAATGCCAAGAATCATACGTTGGAATTTCCGCTCGATGATGATGATTTTTGGAGATTGAAGCGTAATATTGAGCTTGTGTTTTCAGGTGTGGCCGTGGGTGAAAAACTGGAGCGACCGAATGACTATATGCGACCGAATGGAGAAAAATGAGCCGTACAAATCACTGGAAAACAATGATGAAGAAATGATAGAGCTGAAACATTTACATATGATCTTTCGTGGGGAAATGCGACGATAGAAGAACCAGAACTTTCTTTGTCTGAACAATCTGTGAATATTTCACATGATCTCGTGAGGAATTCTCCCAATCAAAATATTATTTGTACTCAAATTACAAATAAAGGTACCAAGGATGCCACCGATGTGTCAGTGCAATATGATTTTCCTCGCGATATACAGCCGCATACTATTCGTATTGATGGTAGTAAGATACAAACAAAGGGAAAGCTGACTTTGTATTATATAAGCAATAAGGGAAATGAGAGAAGTATTAGTTTGTCTACATACGATAAGTTCTATTCTCCTGAAGAATTGCAACTTGGAGAGGGAGAATATATGACATCTGTAAAAATTGTTATAGATAGACTAAAAATGAAAGAGAAAATTTTTCAAGAAGAATATTATGAAAATAATGGTCTGTGTTTTTATGGTGATGTTGGAGAAAGCCCAGAACCAAAGGCTCATATAACTACTACAGAAAATTGAAAAATCTACAAGGAGAGAGATTATAATCTTTCGTATGCTGAGACTCATTACCTAAACTTAAATATAAGCAATTATACAAATAAAAAAACTATTCAGCCAGGCGAAGAGATAATAATTAATTCGTCCATAGGTCCTTCATGATATTACTATAGTAATGGTTCTTATCTTAAAGATCCTGTTATCTTTATGTTTGTGCCTGATGGTTTTCAAGTGGTTCCGTGATCGTTTTCGATTTCCAATATCAATAATACCCCAGAACTCACCTTCGTGAAAAAAGTGACTATAGATGGCAAGCATTTTTCTGTCTATAAAGCAGAAACTCAAAAAGAATTTTATAAAAACTCTTATTTCAGTCCGAAGGGTAATAACACGAGTGCTGTTTCTGTGCAAGTAAAACTTATATCGGATATTGCTGCTATGGAATGAGATTATGATTTTAATAAGATCATCGTGGTTGGAGCAAGTGACGAAAAAACGAGACCTACTGGTGCATATAATGTATCAACTTTTGAGGATAAGTGGTGACTTACTCTTATTCCGAATGAACGTTTTGTGTATCCAGTTTGACATAGAACATTCCATGTTATCCACATCAACAAATCTTCATTCGCTATCCAAGATGGCGTGCAGTCAGCACTTGATGCCTCTCCTGTAGTATCTGTAGATAGACATTCACTCTACTATACAGGTACGACAGGACACGTAGGAGTGAGATTTTATAATCCTAGTGACGAAAACAAAACTGTCATCTATACAGTTGCTCTTCCTACAACATGAGATGATAACGCTTCTGAGTGGACAGCTACTATGACAGCACCAGTTGTGAAACTCACAGGCGACGCGACAGCTATTACCTATGAATATTCTGCTGATGGTACTACGTATAGTGCTACTCCCACAGCATCATCAGGCGCACATTACGCCAAAATCACAGCAACTATTCCAGCCAAAACACAAGTTGCTTTTGGTGTCCCCTTCGTAGCTCCGAATGAAAAACTAGCATACGGTACTCAGAAAAAAGCGTATGCTACTAGTGCATATACTCTCAATAGTACCACATACGATCTTGGAAAGAGAAAACTACTTTTTGTAGATGATACTGATACTGATGGCGATGGCACGATAGATATTTTTGATGACGATGACGATGACGATGGTCTCACTGATGAAAAAGAAAAGGAATTAGGAACCGATCCTCTCAAAAAAGATACTGATGGCGATGGCGTGAATGATAAAGATGATGCTTTCCCTCTTGACCCCAACGAAAGTAAAGATACCGATAAGGATGGAAAAGGAGACAATAGTGATAACTGTCCTGCTGTCGCTAACACTGACCAGTTAGACACAGACGGCGATGGAAACGGTGATGTGTGTGATGACGACGATGATGGAGACGGTCTCACTGATACAGAGGAGGAAAAACTAGGAACTGACCCGCTCAAAAAAGATACCGATGGAGACGGTCTCACCGACATAGAAGAGAAAGAAAAAGGCACTAGTCCAATCGTAGCAGATACTGATGGAGATACTGTTCTTGACGGAACTGATAACTGTCCTCTCGATGGAAACAAAGACCAATTGGATACCGATAAGGACGGAAAGGGCGATGTCTGTGATGATGACGATGATGGCGATGGTTTCACTGACGAAGAAGAAAAGAAAGCTGGTTCTAACCCACAGAACCCCACATCTACACCCATAGACATTGACGGCGATGGTATTCCCAATGATTTAGATACAGATATTGATGGCGATGGTGTATCGAATGTAGACGAAGAACGTGCAGGACTTGACCCTAGAAATCCTGATACGGATGGCGATGGCATACCTGATGGTGACGAAGACACAGACGGCGATGGTAAGAAAAATAGCGATGAATCTGACCCATTACTTGCTACATCTCGTGATACTGACAAGGACGGCATTCCTGATATTATAGACCCTGATGACAATACACCAATTATTGTCCCTGTCATACCTTCACTTCCTCATACGGGAGCAGAGTGGTAAATTATGTTGTCATTCCCACGAAAGTGGAAATCTCTATGTCTGTCACAGAGATCCCCGATCAAGTCGGGGAGACAATAGAATGACAAGGAGAATATAAATAACAAAATGCCCTGCTATCCTCGCGAAAGCGGGGATTTTTTTATAGAAAATGGAAATAATGGGTTGTACGTGAAAAGGGTCTGATTTCTTTTTGCAATGGGCTTGTTTTTCTGTATAGTAGAACGAAGTTATTTTTTATTGGACATAGTTATTGTATGAAAGCTATTAAGAATATTGCGATTATTGCGCATGTGGATCATGGGAAAACCTCGATGGTGGATCAGCTTCTGACGGCGTCGGGAACGATGAAACAGATGGAAGGTCAGGATTTGATCATGGATAGTAATGATCAGGAGCGTGAGAGAGGTATCACAATTTATGCGAAAAATACTTCAATTCAGCGAAAGGATACGATTATCAATATCGTAGATACGCCTGGGCATGCTGATTTTGGGTCAGAGGTGGAGCGTGTGTTGGGTATGGTGGATTCTGTGCTTCTTGTCGTGGATGCATACGAATGACCAATGCCTCAGACGAAATTCGTTCTCAAGAAATCGCTTGAAAAGGGTCTGAAACCTTTGGTTGTTTTGAACAAAATAGATAAGCCGACCGCTAGACCAGAATGGGTTATTAATCAGCTTTTCGATCTGTTTATTCAGTTGGGAGCTACGGACGAACAGTGTGATTTTCCTGTGATTTATACATCAGCTCGTGATGGGTATGCGTTCTATGATGTTGATGGTTTGGCTGATGCACAAGCTAATCCGAGTATGGATCCGCTACTGGATTTTATCATGGAGCATGTGCCTAATGCGCCACAGGAAGTCGATAAGCCGTTTCGTATGCAAGTGGTTAATCTCAGTTATGATAATTTCGTAGGAAGACTCGGTGTGGGTCGTATCGCTGAAGGTTCTATCAGTACAGGTTCGCAAGTTATTGTACATAAGACTGATGGCACTACCCATACAGGTAAAATTTCTAAAATTTATCGTACGCTTGGTACATCGAGAATTGAAGTGGAGGAGGGCGAATGTGGAGATATCGTAATGATCGCTGGTATGAGTGATATTTTTATCGGAGATACGATTGCGCTCGAAGGAGCTGAGCCGTATGATCCTATTCTGATCGATCCACCAACGCTTTCTATGGATTTTCTCGTGAATGACTCGCCTTTTGCTGGGAAAGAAGGAAAATTCGTCACATCGAGAAATATTGTTGATAGATTGACGAAAGAACTTGAGACGAATGTAGGTTTGGAGGTGGCAATTCATGAAGGAGGAAATCGTTGTACAGTGTCTGGTCGTGGAGAATTGCATCTTGGTGTACTGATCGAGACAATGAGAAGAGAGGGATTTGAGCTACAAGTTTCGGCACCACAAGTCCTGATGCACGAAGAAAATGGTCAGACTGTCGAACCTGTAGAGGAGGTGATTGTAAATGTAGAAGATGATCTTTCGGGTTCAGTTATCCAAATGCTTTCTGACCGTAAGGGTATGATGCAAAATATGTTCTCTGAGAATGGTATCACAACGCTTGAATTCCATGTGCCTACGAGGGGAATGCTCGGTGTTCGTGCTGAGTTTATCTTGCTGACCAAGGGCGAAGGGATTATGTATTCGTCATTTTCTCATTTTGCGCCTGATGTAGGAGATATTCCCAAGAGAGTGAATGGTTCGATGATTTCTATGGCTACGGGCGAAGCGATGAAATATAGTATCTGGAAACTACAAGAAAGAGGAAGAATTTTTGTTCATCCAGCATCAAAAGTGTATGAAGGTATGATTGTGGGAGAGAGTGCAAAACCTGGTGATATGACGATCAATCTCACCAAAAATAAAGCACAAAACAATGTCCGTACAGGAAGGGCTGATGAAAATATGCTTTTGACACCTATTCATCCGCCATCATTGGAAGAGGCATTGGGCTATATCGGTCAAGATGAGTATGTGGAGATTACACCACTGTCTATCAGACTTCGCAAAATCCATCTCAACGAGACAGAGAGAAAACAGGCCAATAAATCATAAAAAGAAAATCTCGCTTTTGGGCGAGGTTTTTTCTATATTCGTGCGGCGATGATGTATCGTGTCATCATTCATCAGGCGATAAGTTTCACGACAGTGCTGGCGGTAGATCCGAGAAACGATCCTCGTGCTGATTTTCGTGCATGTTTGACATCTCTTTTTATCAGATATTCGCCACCAAAAGCTCACAGAATTGGTCATATAATGAGTCATCGTGGAGGGAAAAAGAACCCTCAGACCATTCCGACGATTGATCCCCAGCTTCACGCTTTGGTTCATCATCACTTTTTGGCTCAAAGGAGGGGGAAAATATAGTCACTGACTACTGATGCGACGGTAAGGAGACCGACAATAATTCGTGTGGTGGTAGAAAAGTTCACTTCTGTGGCGAATTCTATCAGGATCATGCCACCGAGTGAGAGGAGCGTTCCTGGCAAGACGGGCACGATACATCCTATGATGCCGATGATGGCAAGGAGAAGTCCAAGAGACATTCGGACGTGGAACATGGTCTGACTATTTTTTGCAATAAATTAGCTGTGTTTTTCGTCGTGATCGGTGTCGACTTGTTTGAGGGTGTCGTAAAATGCGAGGTAAATCACAGTCAGTGCTATGGCAAAACAGCCCATGAAGATAGCCATGGTGGGTTTGTAGCCAGAGAGATTGAAAATGAGTTCGATAATGGGTGCGATGATACCGATTTCGAGGAGGAATTTGAGGTTGAGGTGCTTGGTTTTGGCATAGGACATGAGGACGGAGTATGCTTTGATGAGAATGATTGTGAATGCGATCGTGTGGAGGACGACCTTTTGGATGGCGATACTTTCGTGACTGAGTCCACCACTTTGAATGATGGTTGGAATTTCGCTAATAATACCGACGAAGCCACTATAAAGCGAAATGATCATGTAGAGTACGAGTCCAGCCACAGCGCCGTATGTGTAGAAGGTGACGATTTTGTCGAATCGGTAGTGTATGTCATGAGTTGGTTTTTTCATATATGTTTGGTAGTGAGTAAATCCTTTTAATTATAAGTGTATGACGAGGTGATTGCAAACAAAAAAGAGGGAGATATTATTTTCCCTCTTGGTTGCGAATTCGCCGTGATTGTCGATGACCTTTTCGATGAAATGGTACATTTTTGTGTATATTCATCGTGTGTTTTTGTATCCTATAGACAGGATCATTTTTGGTCGTTTTTTCTTGGAGGAGTTCGAGAGTATCGTTTTCATCTATCATTTCGTGAGTGATAGTGAGGGAGAGATCGTGAGCCTCCTCACGTGTTTCGTGGGCTAACATCATCGCGAAGTCTGCTAGGGTCATAGCCATAGTTCCCACTGAGGGATTTCCAATAATAATGATCACTCCTCGTTGTTTTTCTTGTTTCATAATATGTGATTTTTAGTTTCCATTATAATACATATCTGTCATCAGAAGTCAATATGAACCCTCCATTGCAATTTGATAGGTCTTTTGTATACTGTAGGGTAGTTTATTCTCTGAATGATGTGATGCAGTTTCAGACATTTCGTGAGCAGTTTGGGTTGGTGTTGGATGGATATGTGCAGGACAAAGTGGATAGCTCGATCGATACCTACGGCGATTCGCTAATCCCTGTGATAGAGTATCTCTACGAGTACAATCAGGGAGGGAAGGCGCTCCGTCCGTATATGGTCTATCTCTGGTACAAACTCTGTGGTGGGCAAGATGATGTCTATCAGATGATGCAGATTGGACTGATCAATGAGTTGGTCCATCTGTTTGCGCTGGTGCATGATGATATTGCTGATCAGGGGCAGACTCGTCGCCACAGACCGACCTACCATCTTCATCTTCGTGATGTGTACGAGGATCAGCATATGGGCGATAGTCAGGCGATTCTCGTGGGTGACCTGTTGCATTCGTGGGCGATAGTTGAGATGGCAAAAATAGACAATGCAGACACTCGTCACATCATCGCACAAATGATCGAAAGAGTGATCATCGGCGAAATCCTCGACGTACACTATTCGTATATCGAGACAGAACTTTCTCTTGATGAGATTGCTATCAAGGACGACCTCAAGTCTGGTCAATACACCTTCACAGCACCGATGCTGACAGGCGCAACACTAGCAAATGCGACCGATGAGCAAATTGATCAGATCCGTGAAATCGGCAAAATTCTCGGTGTGGCATTTCAGATGAGAGATGATCTTCTCGATTGGTTGGCAGATGATGACGGGAAGACCAAGTTTTCGGATATTCAGGAGGGGAACCAGACGGTGGTCTGGACCTATCTTTTGGCACAAGCGGCCGAGGAAGAAAAAGACAAACTCAAAGCCCTCAGAAGAACCACACTTTCTGACTCAGATCGTGAACGACTGACCAAAATCGTGGCTCGCTACGATCTCAGAAAACATATCGGACATCGTATCAATACTGATATTCAGAAAGTTCGTGATGTGATTGCTGAGGGTGATCGACAGGGAGAATATGTGGATTATATGAGTGATTTACTTGATTTTTTGATGATTGGGTAATGGATATCGTTCGTCGCAGGCATTCGACCAAAAAGTTCGATGCGAATCGTGTGATAGATGATCAGACATTGGGAAAGATCTTGGAGGCATTTCGTTTTTCACCGAGTATGGCAAACATTCAGCCGTGGGGCTGTGTGGTGGTGACAGATCCTGAAATCAGAAGGCAACTGCAACCGTATTCGTATAATCAACCACAAATCGTCGATGCGTCGCATTTGCTGGTGTTGTGTCGTAGGACAGATATTGATGAGGATTGGTTAGAGAGGGTGGAAGATAGATGACTAAAAGAACTCCAAAAGCACATTCTCGAAAAAGAAGCAGACCATCTTGATGTTTGGGCGAACAGTCAAGTGTATGTTGCTCTGGGGACGATGCTCGCGACCTGTGCTGCGATAGGAGTAGATACCTGTGCAATTGGTCTTTTCGATCACGAGAAGTATGATGAGATACTGTGACTGACTGAAAAGGGTCTGGCGAGTTGTGTAGCGCTGGCTGTAGGATACGAAAAAGACGGAATCAAGCACTGACCCAAAACGAGATTTGCAGAGGAGGATGTGATTTTCAGGGTATAAGAAAAGAGGGGTCTGAGTCCCTCTTTTTGGAATATTATTTTTTGAGTTCGCCTTTGAGCCATTCGATGAGTTCCATGCCTGATGGATCGACACCACGAACCATAGCAGTCGCATAAGAGAGCCAATCTGCTTGGTAGATACCGCTGAGAATGCTTTCGAGGAGGGTTTCTCACTCCATATGTATGGTATATTGTGGGATGTTTCTCTCATCGAGTACTTGGCGAGTGAGTGTGATTCTGAGTGATTGTTTGTCGGTGAGGGTGGCTGGGATCATTCGTAGCACATCGACGATGTCGCTTCCTTCTTGTCGGCCGAGGAGTTCGTTGTGGTTGTGTTCGGGGATGAGATGACTGTGGCAGAGCATGCGAGAGTTTTCTTGGAGTTGTTGTTCGGTGCGAGTAGCAACGGCTGTATGATTGGTCACACTATAAATGAAAGGCATACGATGAGCAATTTTTTGGGCAATGGTTTCGGTTTCAGAAATGATACGATCGGTGTTGGTTTCTGTTCGTGATGCAAATCTTGTGAGAGCTGGTGCGATGTCGCTGATGTGTCCGAGTTTTTCAAAGAGTGCGAGCTGAATACCGAGCGAGTAAGGCATAGCGGCCCTAGGCTCGATGCCCGTGGGCATAGTAGCGAGGATATGGTTTCCGTCTGCGATTTTTTTGAGTTCGCCACCTGATGTGAGGGCTATCATTGTAGCGCCTTTTGCGAGCCCATGGTGCATCGCAGAGACGGTTTCTTCGGTGTTTCCTGAGTATGATGCGGTTATCATGAGAGTTTTTTCATTGACCCAGGCAGGGACAGTGTATTCTCTGATGACTTGACTAGGAAGAGAGGAGTCAGACTCGTCCAGGAGCGTTTTGATCAGATCCAATGCCATCGCAGATCATCCCATTCCGACGAAGACGATGTTTTCGTAGTGTTTGAGATTACTAATGTCGATAGACTGTCCGATTTGGTATCCTTCTTGGAGATACTGTGCGAAGTTTTCGATGTGTTGTTTCATAATCTATGATATAGGAGTAAAACTTTTCGTAGTATAGAGATGTTGTTGCGAGGTGCAAGATGTTTGTACTTTCTCTTGTACGGAGGACGGAAAATCGTAGAATAGATGCAGTTTTTGTCTGATAGATTTTTGGAATGAATACAGAACTGAGAGTAATCGTCGCTGATGTTGTCCCACAAGGAACGCCCGCTCATCAGCTCGAAACCAGAATGAAAGAGCTCGTTTCACTCGTCGAGACACTGGGAGGAGTCGTCATCGTGGACACTATTCAAAAACGCACCAGACCTGATTACCGTACCTATCTCGGTTCAGGTAAGATTCAAGAAATCAAGGAAGCGATGCAAGAGCTCGAGGCAAATGTTCTCATCGTCGGAAATGTAATGAAACCTAAACAAACCTACACTATCAATGAAGAACTTCGTGAGATTGGTGCACAATGTTGGGATAGGGTGGATTTGATTTTGAAGATTTTCGACCAGCATGCCGACAGCACCGAAGCAAAAATGCAAATCGAACTCGCATCGATAAAACACATGTGACCTCGTATCGTAGGTATGGGTATGGAACTTTCTCGTCAGTGATGAGGTGGTTCGGGAGCGATGCGTGGACTTGGAGAGACGAATACTGAAGTGATGCGTCGTCACTTGCAACTTCGTCGCGAAGCCCTTGAAACACAGCTTCGTGAATATGAAAAAATGCGTAAACTCCATCGCGATAGTAGGAAGAGAAAAAGACTTCCTACCATTGGTCTCGTGGGGTATACGAATGCAGGAAAATCTACCTTGCTTCACGCCCTCACAAACAAAGATGCCTACCAAGCCGACAAATTGTTTGCGACGCTTGGTACACAGGTTGGGAACTTCATTTGGTATCCGCTCGAGCATTATGGCAAGCCGTATGAGTTTTTGGTGTCTGATACGATTGGTTTCATTCGTGATTTGCCACCACAGTTGATCCAGGCGTTTCGTAGCACGCTCGAAGACAGTGTGGAGTCTGACCTTTTGCTTCATGTGATAGATTCGTCGGATCCGCTTGCCATCGAAAAAGTGGCCGTCGTGAACGATATTCTCGACGATATCGGTGCAACCCAACCTCGCATCTATGTCTTCAATCAAATCGATCGTGCTGATCCCGTTGCTGTGAAAAAATTACAGACCACTTTCGCCGATCAGACTACGATTGCCATTTCTGCTCTTGAAAAAGAGAATATTGATGATTTGAAGCAGAAGATTTTTACTATGATTTATGATAAATAATGAAACTATATAAGTATCGTCCATTAGCTTCTTGTAAAAATGTGGAAAGGGTTGAAGAATTGATTGATGGGAAACTTTATTTTTCTACATTCGATAGGATGAATGATCCAATGGAAGGCATATTGAGGGCGCATCCTGATAAAATTGAAGAAATATATAATGAAAAGCGCAAAATTGGTATTTTTTCATTTTCAAAATCAAATGCAATTGAATTGATGCGAGCTCATTATGCGAATGGATTTAAGTGATGTGTGATTGAGTTTGATACAGAAGACATGAAGACAGATATTAAAAAATATGATATGGATTACAGGAAATGAGGAGACTTATTGGAAAGTACAACTGATGTTTATGAGATACTCAGTCGCAAAAAATATGATCGATCATATGAACAAGAGTACAGATTGTTTACTAACTTAGATCCTAATGAAAAAGGTAAGGAGATATGAAAACATATACATTGATTAAAGGTGACTGCAGTTTATTTTTGAAATCCTTTTGGATGATCTTATAATAGGAGGGATATATTTAGTAGTAATGATAATCTTAAAAAATACGATAGATATAAGCGTATTGTGTTAGGGTATTGTGAGGAAATAAACAATGAGTGTGAGAGAAACAGTAATTGTAAGGGAAAAATTAACTGTTATAATATGGTAAGAAACCCAGAAGATAATAATATTACTTTTAAATTAATTGAATAAAAAAGAATGAACCTCATCGTCTGTGAAAACATAAGATCCGCATATAACGTCTGAAACATCGTCCGTACGGCAGATGGTTTGGGTCGAGGAGTAGTGATTTCGGGGTATACTGCACCCCTGACTCACCCCAAAGTTGCCAAGACAGCACTGGGCGCACATGAGTCTATTGAGTCGCATCATTTTCACGATATCCAAGCGACCATTGATCGACTTCGTGCTGAATGATACACCATCATTGCAAGTGAAAAATCTGACACTTCTGTATCACTTGCTGATTTTCCACATACTGACCAAAAACTCGCTGTCATCGTGGGAAACGAAATTGTCGGAGTAGAAAAATCCACCCTCGAACAGGTGGATCATATCGTACATATTCCTATGATAGGTATCAAAGAATCATTCAATGTCGGTCAAGCGGCGGCAATTATGATGTGGGATTTAGGACACTAAATCACTGTCCTTTGTTCCATTGTCTTTTTTCTTTTTTGGTGAAGGTTGTTCCGCATCTCTATAAAAAAGATAGATACCGTATCCAACGCCAACAGGTCATGAAACGATACATAAAGCAATAAGAAGAATTTTTTCATTTTCAGAGAGGGATTTTCGAAAGCCCTCAAGAGTTCCGTCGTGTCTTTTTGTTATAATATAATGTACAAAAAATAAAGATACAAAATGTATGATATATATATCGATCCAATACAAGTCTTTTTATGAAAATAATGGAGGATAACCTTTTTCGTTTTCATCGTCTTCTTCTTGGGGTGTGGTGTTGTGGATTGGGTCTTCTTTGCGGGTTTTTTCTGTGTTTTTGTCGTCTTTTCGAGTGAGTTTCAGTACTGCTAGAAGTCAGACAATTGGGTTCACAAAAAAGGCAATGATGACCATTGTTTTTTCTCGGTCGCTCGCATCGTCCCAAGATGAGCGGACTTTGGCTCGCCGTCAGGAGACGGTGGTCTGATGTTCTTTTTCGAAATTCATACTTTATAGGTACACATAAATCACTTCACCTATAATCATATCCCTGAAAAAAACAAGATCACTTGCAACGATGATCCACAACGGTATGATGGGTGTGTCTTATTTTGCTACATCGTATGAGTTATACTATTCTTGCTGTTTCTGATTCTAATAAACATTTTCAGACCCCTATTGACGAATATCTTAAAAGACTCGGTAAGTCTACGAACCTCGTCGATCTCAAACCTCACAAGCACGGTTCTCGCGATCAGATCATAGAAAAAGAAACCACTGACCTCAGGAAAAAACTCGAAATCTACAAGTCCAAGGGCTTTCGTGTTGTTCTGTTAGTCAAAGAAGGAAAATCACTCACAACTGAACAACTACACAAAAAATATGTCCACACTGATACGGTGTTTGTAATTGGCTGACCGTATGGAGTTGATGAAGCACTGATTTCGGATCTTATCAGTGATCGCATATCGTTCGGTGCACATACGATGCCTCACGGACTCGCCAAACTCGTCATTCTCGAACAGATCTATCGCATACAAATGATAGAACAGGGGAGACAGTATCATTATTAGGTATTGACATAGATCATATAATCTATAATATGATAAGTGAAAATATAAAACCATAAAATATAAAAGTAATGAAAGATGCAGGAGAAATGGTGGTGATATATACACCTCCAACAGAAAAGGCAACAACAGTCATTGAAAAGATACAATGTGATTGTTGTGATTGTTGTTGTCATACGATCAAAGCATGTAATGATTCGTATGTGATGTCGAATGAGGAGTCTGCAAGGGTTGGTTCGGTTACATTTTTTATACTTACGATTCTTATGATATATGTAAGTTATAAAGCCATTAACTATGGTCGTGACCACTAATGAGAATTAAGATATCGGTATATGTGCTGGTATCTTTTTTTTTGAAAATATTTATACCTCTTCCAACAACATTGTCACGATGCTATTATAGACATCCATGCCCTCGTCAGTGAGGCGGATGGTTTTTTCGTGAGCGATCATCATTCCTTGATCTATCAAATCGGCGATTTTTTCGTCTAGATCATCGACAAGCACAGAGCGATAAGGATCGATATGTTCGATGCTGTGACTGGTTCTCAAAGCCAAAAAGAAGCCCTCAATTAGACGATCTTTCTCGTTCAGTTCGATGGTTTGTGTATCGTCTTGCCATTTCCCATTCAGATAATCTGTCAGTTTACGAGTATTGGTGACACGGAGTCGCTTGTTGTCCTGATAAATAAGACCTGATGCACTGGTGCCTACACCTACATATTCGTCCATCGATCGGTAGATGTGGTTGTGGATAGACTGTTTGCTGACTTTTGCGAAGTTGCTGAGTTCATATCTCTGATACCCGTGTGACAAAAGCACATCTTTCAATATCGAAAATTCGGTATACACAGCGTCATCATCGCCGTATTGCTTCATTGCGTAGCCCGCATCTTCGTGGTTGGTCTGGTGTTTTTTCTGTTCGTATCGTGCGCTTCCAGGAAAAAGTTCTAGTGTGTAGAGACTGAAACCATCGAAGACACTGCTTTCTACGATTGCTTCGAAAAAGTCCATTCTGGATTGGTCTCGGAGTTGGATATTGCCATTTTTCAGTGTTTTGAGTTTTCCGAAGGCGATGAAGTCGAGGTTGTAACACATATTTGGTTGTTTGATTTTTTGCAAATCTCTCAAAAATCCAACCAGACTGTTGAAGGTGTATTGTCTACGAGCATCGCGGAGGATGTCGTTGTCGAACGACTGGATGCCGATATTTCGTCTGATTCTTGGCATTTTTTTACACAATTTACTGACTTTGCGAATGAGGTGGATGATATCGTCGCTGTCGGGGTTGCATTCGATGGTGAGTTCGGCGATGTCTTCGAGTGGGTGATGTTGTCCGAGATGTTCGATAAGTTCGATAAGGCCATTTGCACCTAGTGATGTGGGTGTTCCTCAGCCGATGTAGACGGTGTAGAGTGAGGATATTGTGGAGACTTTTTCGTCGATTTCTTTTTTGAGTGCGTTGATATATTGTCTTTTGATGGAGTCGGGGTCGGTCATATTGTGTGTTTCGAGCACGTGAAATGAGCAGTACTCGCATTTGTACTCGCAGAAGGGGATATGGATATAGAGAGAGGACATAAACTATCTCATTCGCTGAATAAATCTGTCTTCGGTGTCGCGGTAATTGCCCGCGGGGATGTGGATGATGTCGCCATAACGGACACCGAGGTCTGCTGCTTCTTCGAGGACTCAGAGTTTTTTGAGGTGTTCTCGGAATCGCTGTTCGCCGTCTTCTTTTCCTCGCATTGTGATGTAGGCTGCTTTGATAACTTCATCAAAACGGATAGACCAGACCCTCACGAAACGAGCATCGCCTTCTTCGAGGTATCTCTGCTCAATGAGGTCAGGAAGCATCTCATCTGTGACATCAATCATACGACGATCGATGAGTTCGCCTTCGCTTTCGATGAGGTCGAGGTGGAATTCGTTCGTAAATTCGTGTGATTGGAGTCTTTCGGAGATTTTGGATAGTCGAGGGTCGATGCCTGAGTGGGTCGCACCAGAGACAACAAAAGTATTCTGTGCGAATATATCGTGACTGATATCTACACCGAACTGTTTCTGAAAATAGTCTGCGAGGTGGTTGTAGAGTTGTGTTTGATATTCTGCTATGATTTCGTTGTCATTGACGAGGTCTTGTTTGTTGAGGACTCGGAGGAGCATTTTGTCGAGAAGGAGGTGTTTTTTCT
>PDWI01005181.1_pt1 | contig 16972 bp, 16 predicted proteins | sample 1430891 | NCBI WGS metagenome assembly PDWI01 (sample SAMN01162508, study PRJNA174530) | Oral metagenome, whole genome shotgun sequencing project. | biome: Marine environment; feature: Marine mammal; material: Swab sample of the gingival sulcus; isolation source: swab sample of gingival sulcus...
GAAACGCCCGCATCTTCAGAGAGGCGCGAGGCGAGGACGTTGCCCGCCGAACCCGCGCCCACAATAATGTAATCGTAGGTTTTTTTCATTTTTTATCTCACGTTAAGTATGCTTCGTGGTTTTCAATCTCCGATTAAAACGCGGCCTCAAAAGGCGATAAAGCCACTTGCACCGACTTAGTACGCGTGTAGGCAAGCAAGGTTTGCGTGCCGTTTTCTCGCCCGATGCCCGACTGCTTATAGCCACCCACGGGCATAACCGCGGGCGAATCGCCCCAAGTATTTATCCAACAAATCCCTGCTTCTAGTTGATGAATCAACTGATGCGCGCGCGACAAGTCGGGGCAAACGACACCCGCGCCCAGACCGTAATCGCTATGGTTAGCGCGGGCGACGGCTTCGGCTTCATCACTGTAAGTTAAGATGCTCATCACGGGGCCGAAAATCTCTTCGCGCACAATTTTCATTTCATCCGTGCAATCGGTGAACACGGTGGGCTCGACAAAATAGCCTTTATCACCCACGCGCTTGCCACCAATGAGTAAGGTCGCACCTTCGGCCTTACCCGAATCAATATAAGCCAAGGTTTTATCCAACTGCATTTGGCTGACTAAAGGACCGAAATTGGTGTCAGCCTGCAAGGGGTCGCCGAGGCGAATGCGCTTAACGCGCTCGACAATCGCTTGCTCAAAAGCGCTTTTATGCTGTTTGGGAATAAAGACGCGCGTGCCGTTGGTGCACACTTGTCCCGAGCTGTAGAAATTCGCCATCATGGCAATATCAGCGGCCATGTCAATATCGGCGTCGGCAGTAATAATCAACGGCGACTTGCCACCCAATTCCATGGTCACTTCTTTAAGTGAGCTTTGTGCCGCGCTAGCCATGACTTTTTTGCCCGTTGGCACGCTGCCCGTAAAGGAAATTTTTTCAATCTTCGGATGGGCACTCATCCACGCCCCCAAGTTGCCATCGCCCAACAGCACGTTAAAGATGCCATCAGGCAAGCCCGCCTGTTGATAGATTTCTGCCAGTTTTAAAGTGGTCAGCGGCGTAATTTCACTGGGTTTAAAAATCACGGCATTGCCTGCCGCCAGCGCGGGAGCGCTTTTCCACAAGGCAATTTGAATGGGGTAATTCCACGCGCCAATGCCAGCCACTACGCCCAAAGGCTCGCAGCGCGTATAGACAAAACTGTCGGTCGATAGCGGTATTTGCTTGCCCTCAATCATCGGCGCTAGCCCCGCGTAGTATTCTAAAACGTCCGCGCCTGTGGCAATATCGACGACGCTGGTTTCACTAAAGGCTTTACCCGTGTTTTGCGTTTCCAGCGTGGCGAGTTCATCATTGCGCTCCCGCAAAATGGCAACGGCGCGCTGTAAAATGCGTCCGCGCTCAACGGGGCTGGTTTCACCCCACGCCTTTTGAGCGCTGTGCGCGGCTTCAACCGCGGTATTGAGCTGCGACTGGCTGGCGTACTGCAACTGCGCCAATACGCTTTCATCCGCGGGGTTAATGACCTCGGCATCAATGGCCACTGTCGCATCGGCACTCACATAAGCGCCATTTATCCATGAAGTTAGCATGAGTTAAGCTCCTAATAGAATATTAAAGAGTAGAAAAGCAAGAAGAAAATAATACCATTCCCCTTTTTAAACATGGTTATCTACACAACTTTTTAAGAAAATTGAACTTTTAACATTCAATAAACTAAAATTTTTCAAAGAATTATACCCTCTCCCTCAGGGAGAGGGCTGGGGTGAGGGTGAAATGTTTGGAAAAGCACGAAATTTCAAAATTAAACAAAGCATAGCGTAACCGTAGCCAAGCATTATTTAATTTAACATGTTCATTTTTTTCCAACCAATTGCCCCTCACCCTAACCCTCTCCCCACAGGGGAGAGGGAATAGCTCATTGTAATTTTTAAGCTTTTATATTTATCTTTCACTAAAAGTTGTGTCGATACCTATACTTTGGAAAAAGGGGAAGTCGCCTAAAATTAAAAATAACGCAACCAAATATAGACGTGGGCAATAGCCAAGGTCACTAACATCAAGGGGAAGGCCTTAACGAAGAATGACACAAAGCCAATGGGTTGTTTGGCTTTTTCAGCATACGCCGCCACTGTCAAGTTAGCACTGGCACCAATCAACGAACCGTTACCACCAAAACACGCACCCAGCGCCAATGACCACCACAACGGCTGGATGGCATCCGCGCCGCCAAAGGTCTCCTGCGTTGATTCAATCATGGGAATCATGGTGGCGACAAAGGGAATATTATCCAATAACGCCGACAAAATGCCCGAGACCCAAAGAATCAAATAGGCCGTTTTTTCCATATTGCCATCGGTAATTTCCATCAACTTATTGCCGATAATTTTCAACAGTCCCGTGTGTTCAACCCCGAAAACGATAATGAAAAGCCCTGCGAAGAAGAAAATCGTCACCCATTCAACTTCACCAAAGATATGGTGAATGGTTTCGTTTTGCTCTTCGCCATCTTGTCGCCAATAGGCCAACAACATCAACAAAGCCGCGCCACTCAATGCCGATGTCCCCGGTTCAACGCCTAGGCTGTGTCCCGCGGTAAAGCCCAAAAGTACCAGTGCCAGTACACATAAGGCTTTTTTCATTAACATCTTATCGGTAATCGCTTCCTTCTCGTTGAATTGCATAATAAGCTCGCGCGCTTCTGGTGTCGATTTCAAATTCTTGCGATACAGGAAGAATACAAACGCCACCAAAACAAACATGGTAAACAGTGCTACGGGCATGGTGTGTACGAGGAAGTCATTAAAACTCAACTTAGCCGCCGAGCCGATAATGATATTCGGCGGATCGCCAATCAAAGTCGCCGTACCACCAATATTAGAGGCAAAAATTTCCGCGAAGAAAAACGGAAAGACTTTGACCTTCAGGGAGTCGGTAATCAACAGCGTCACAGGCGCAATCAGCAGCACCGTCGTGACGTTGTCCAGTAGCGCGGAGAACACCGCGGTAATCACCGTTAACATTAACAAAATGCCAACGGGGTCAGCTTTGACCACTTTGGCAGATTTAATCGCAACATATTGGAACAAGCCACTCTTGCTGGTAATGGCGACAATCACCATCATGCCAATCAACAGCGACAAGGTGTTGAAGTCAATGCCACCAACGGCTTGTTCTTGGTTTAAAACCCCGAGAATGACCATTAGCGCCGCGCCCAGCATAGACAAAATAGCGCGGTTGACTTTCTCAGAGACTAATACGGAATAAACAATAATTAAAATAGCGCCCGCTACCCAATAAGGCTCTACACCCAAGGTGTCGGCTAGGGAAAAGCCATGTACCTCGGCGGGGGATACTTGATGTGCACTCATGATTGTCCTTTATAAAAAATAGTTAACAATAGAAAATAAAAATCAACCGATAAAACGGTTACAGTTCGTCAACATCGTCAAAAATATTGCGCAACGAAGAGTTAATGCTTAACACGCCAACAAACTGATTATTTGCTGGATCGACCAGAATAACGTGACGCTTATAGGTGTGTAGCAGTAAAATACCTTCCATAATTGGCGTTTCGGGCGGGGCAACGGGAATATTCCTCGGATCAGACAGATGGTCTTTGACCGGACTGTCTTTGATTTCCTTAAGTGCCTCGGCAAAGCTCTCGCGATTCATATTATAAAACTTTAAATCATTCAATCCCTTGTGAGCATCCTTCCCGCCCAGATTAATCGTCACTGCCCGCGGCAACAGCAAGCGAATCAAGGTCGGCGAGGTAAACACCCCCACGTAGCTACCATCGTCATGAACCACAGGCAAAAAGCGCATCCCCTCACCGCGCATCAGGTGAAAAGCTTTGCTGACCGTATCCTCGGGGTGAAGAATCACTTGATCTGGCAACATCAAATCTTTACAGGTTAAATTCGTCATTATGTCCTCATTGCATTGAGTTTAAAGTTTAAAGGGTAACTTCAACAGCTTGGCACCGTCAGGCGTTACCTCTAACACACTGCCCTGCGTATACCAATCGCCTACTACGCAACGCTGAATGCGCTGTCCTTGCCAGTCAAACTGGTGAATGGCAGGGCGATGAGTGTGACCATGAATAATGCGTGTTACGTGGTATTGTTGCACCACTTCGACTACACTGTCTTGCGCCACATCCATAATCGCCGTGGTTTTTTTGGCATTTTCTCGTCGAGACTGATAGCGCAAGTGTTGCGCCTTCAACCGCCGCAACCACCGCGGTAGAGCAAGCACCTTGGCACACCACTCAGGTGTGCGGACTTGCGCGCGAAAACGCTGATAGGCAAGGTCATCGGTGCATAGTGTATCACCATGCAATAATAAAGTCTGCACGCCGTATAATTTTATTGGGTAAAGCGCTGGCAACAATTCAAAATGACACATTTTGGCGTAGTCCTTGCCCAATAAAAAATCCCGATTGCCGTGAATATAGGCAATCGGGACACTAGTTTGTCGGTGATAATTGGCCAACCCCTGCGCTACCGCGCGAGCCGTGGCATCTACGCAATCATCGCCCAACCAATACTCAAACAAGTCGCCAAGAATATACAGGGCATCCACTTCTTGTTCAGCGATGTCTTGCAAGTAGTGCAAAAACGCCGCCAGCGCTTTGGGGTAGCGCTTGTCCAAGTGAAGATCGGCAATAAACAGAGTTTTAGCCATGAGAAAGCGTCTTAGCGTTAGGACGAAACAACAACGACTTTTTCAATAATCACGGGGTCTTTAGGGACATCTTGCATACCGCGAACGCGTCCTGTGGGTACGACACCAATGGCTTCGACCACATCCATACCCTTGGTGACTTTACCAAACACGCAGTAGCCCCAGCCCTGCATGGACTTGCTTTTAAAGTTGAGGAAGTCGTTATCCTTTAAGTTGATAAAAAACTGCGCGGTGGCCGAATGCGGGTCACCCGTGCGCGCCATGGCAATCGTGCCCTTGTCGTTGCTGAGTCCGTTATCGGCTTCGTTGCCAATGGCAGCATAGGTATCTTTTTGTGCCATGTCCGCGGTAAAACCGCCGCCTTGAATCATAAAGTCCTTAATGACACGATGAAAAATCGTGCCGTTATAAAAGCCGCTATTGACGTATTCAAGGAAGTTTTTTACCGTCGTTGGGGCTTTTTCTGCGTTGAGCTCGATCTCAATGTCGCCTTTATTCGTCGTAATGTGTACTGTTGTCATAGAGTTTCTCCAAATTGGTTTTGAACAAAGAAGCGTATCATACTATACTGACGCCCTTTTAAGTGCAACTTTACATTAAAATGCAAATTTACAATTCCCTCACGCGCCAAAAAAGCGACTTTATCCCTTTGACCCCCAAGCATATTAATCTGTACGTCTGTGGCATGACGGTGTATGACTATTGTCACATTGGCCATGCGCGGGTTTTGGTGGTTTTTGATATGATTAACCGCTATTTCCGCCACAGTGGCTATCACGTCAACTACGTGCGCAACATTACCGATATTGACGACAAAATTATCGCCCGCGCCAACGAAAATGGCGAAAGCGTCAATGCGCTGACCGCACGCTTTATTGCCGCCATGCACGAAGACGAAGCCGCCTTAAAAGTCCAACGCCCCGACCACGAGCCGCGCGCCACTGAAACGGTTGCACCGATGATTACACACATTCAAGCCTTGATTGACAAAGGCCACGCCTATGTAGCCGACAGTGGCGACGTGCTATACGCCATTGAGTCTTTTGCCGATTACGGCAAGCTCGCCAATCAGAAGTTAGAGGAACTACAGGCGGGACAACGCGTCGAAGTCGATAGCAGCAAGCGCAATCCGCTGGATTTTGTCTTGTGGAAAAGCGCCAAACCCAATGAACCCGCTTGGGACAGCCCGTGGGGACAGGGGCGCCCGGGTTGGCATATCGAATGCTCGGCCATGGCGCGCGAAGCTTTGGGGGATAAATTTGACATTCACGGCGGGGGTCTGGATTTAAAATTTCCTCACCACGAGTGTGAAATCGCCCAATCTGAGCCGATTTGTGGCAAGCGTCATGTTAATGTTTGGATGCACAACGGCTTTGTCAACGTCGATTCGGAAAAAATGTCCAAATCCTTGGGCAATTTCTTCACCATCCGCGATGTGCTTGCCAATTTTTCTGGCGAAGTCATTCGCTTTTTTGTCCTCGGCACGCACTACCGCAGCCCGCTGAACTACAGCGATAGCGCTCTCAACGAAGCCAAAAGTGGCTTAGAGCGCCTGTACACCGCGTTGCGCGGCGTAGAAACCCACACAGTTAGCGATGCGGACTTGCGCGCTGATTATCCCGACTTTTTCACCGCCATGGACGACGATTTCAACTCGGCCAAAGCTATTAGCGAATTGTTTGCCTTGACCAAAGCCGTCAACAAAGCCAGCGATAGCGCGGAAAAAGTGCGCCTCGCTAGCGCCTTAAAAGGCTTGGGCAATATTTTGGGCATTTTGCAAGACGACCCCGACAGCTTCTTAAAAGGCGACGACGTTGACAGCGCGGCAATTGACGCACTGATTGCCGAACGCAATCAAGCCCGCCAAGACAAAGATTGGGCGCGCGCCGATGCCATCCGCGACCAGCTCAAGGCTATGGGCGTGGAAATCGAAGACGCAAACGGTGTCACCACATGGCGCATGCAGTAATGAATCAGCAAACCCACACGGCAAAGCCCTTCAATAAGTTTGATAATCGCCCCGAGCGCGACATTATCTATCTCTATCAAGATAACGATATTGTCGCCGTCAGCAAGCCCGCGTGGTTGCTGTCCGTCCCCGGTCGCGGCGAGGACAAGCGCGACAGCGTCGCCTACCGCGTACAGCAGCGCTTTCCCGAAGCGCGCACCGTCCACCGTTTGGACTGGGCGACATCGGGGGTGATTATCATGGCACTGAATGCCGAGGCACACCGTCGCCTCAATCGCCAATTTGCCGAGCGGCAAACGCAAAAGCGTTACATTGCCGTGGTCGCGGGGCTCGTGGAACAAGATGAACAACTTATCGACCTGCCCCTGCGTTGCGATTGGGAAAATCGCCCGCGGCAAATCATTGATTTTGAACAAGGAAAGCCTTCGCAAACGCTGATTCAAGTGGATAAGCGCGATGCCGCACAACAGCGCACGCGCTTAATTCTCAAGCCGATTACGGGACGCTCCCACCAATTGCGCGTGCACCTACAACACATTGGCCATCCCATTATTGGCGACCAATTGTATGCACCGCCCGAATGGCGCGATGGCTTTCCGCGCTTATTGCTACACGCCGAATGGCTGCAAGTGACGCAACCCAGCACGGGCGAAACCCTGAGCTTTTTGGATGACAGCCCGTTCTAGGACGGCGAAAAGCACTACGAAAAAACACCACCTAAAACCTAATAAAACCTAATATGCCTACTCAACTGATTTTTTTTGATATTGACGACACCCTTTGCCGCAACGGCCAATTGACAGACGACAATCACCACACGTTGTGGCGACTGCACCAACAAACAGACGTTAAAATCGCCATTGCCACAGGTCGCGGCTCGGTGATGATGCCACCTGATATTCGCACGCTGATTGCCGAAGGCTTAATTGACGCCATTGTCCACGCCAACGGTCAATATAATGTTGCCTATGAAAAAACGGCTGATAATCGTCTCAGTACGCACCGCATTAGCCACCACCCGTTGGCGCGCGCCAATGCTGAAGCCTTGGCGCAGCGCTGTCTAAGCTTGGGCTTGCCCTATCAACAACTGTCGGAAAACCATATTGCTTGGTCGCAGCCCATGCCACATTTTGACTTAATCGCCAAAGATTTTGCCGATGTCTGCATTATTGCCCCCGACTACTATAACGACCACACGATTTATCAGTTCTCCGTCTTTCTCAGTGAGGAAGAAGAAAGTGCTCACCAAGAGTACATCCAAGCCTTTAGGCAGCTGGGTTTTCACTTAACGCGTTGGCAAACAGGCGGCGCCGATTTGCTCCCCGACGGCACTTCTAAAGCCCGCGGTATTGACGATATCTGCCAGTATTTCAACATTCCCCTCGCCAATACCATGGCGTTTGGCGATGGTTTAAACGATATCGAAATGCTACAACACGTTGGCATCGGTGTCGCTATGGGCGATGGTTGGCCAGCCGTGAAAGCCGTTGCCGACTACGTTACCGATAATCTCGAAGCCCGCGGTATTGCCAAGGCCTTGGCGCATTTTGATGTTTTGCCAGACTAAAGTAGCCTAAAATAATTGAGGCAAAAATCATGACAGACGCACTGACGATTGAAAACTTAAAAAAGACCTATGACGACGGTTTCGTTGCCCTCAAAGGCATTGATTTAAATGTGGCACAAGGCGATTTTTTCGCCCTACTCGGCCCCAATGGCGCGGGAAAATCCACTACCATTGGCATCGTGACCTCGCTGGTACGCAAAAGCGCGGGCAAAGTCCACGTCTTTGGTTACGATATTGACACGCACTTGCGCGAAGCACAAGCCTGCATCGGTGTCGTCCCCCAAGAATTTAACTTTAGCATTTACGAGCGCGTTGAAGACATTATCTACAACCAAGCGGGTTTTTACGGTTTGCCGCGCAAGGCCGTTAAATCTCGCGTTGAATACTATTTGAAAAAACTAGAATTGTGGGACAAGCGCCACAAGTCCGCGGGCAGCCTCTCAGGTGGCATGAAACGCCGCTTGATGATTGCCCGCGCCATGGTACACGAGCCAAAATTACTGATTTTGGATGAACCTACCGCGGGCGTGGACTTAGAAATCCGCCTCGCCATGTGGGACTTTATTCAAGATATCAATAAAAATCAAGGAACGACGATTATCCTCACCACCCACTACTTAGAAGAGGCGGAGCAATTGTGCCGAAATATTGCCATTATCAACCACGGCGAATTAATTCGGCAAACCACCATGAAAGCTTTATTAAGTCAACTGGATGAGGAAACCATTGTCCTCGATGTGGAGGGATTAACATCCACGACGGATATCCGCATTGACAGCTACAACACGCGGCAAATTGACGCCCACACGCTAGAAGTCGACATTCACCGCGGACAAAGCGTCACCGCCGCGCTGATTGCCCTAGAAAAGCAAGACGTTACCGTCAAGTCCATGCGTAACAAGGCCAACCGCCTAGAAGCCCTCTTCTTACGCCTAGTTAAACAGGGAGAACACGCATGACAACACCTACCCCGCGCAATCGCAGCAACCTCAGCAAAGATTGGGTCGCCTACCAAACGGTGACGCGGCGGGAAATTCGCCGTTTTACCCGCATTTGGGTACAAACCCTAATTCCCCCCGTCATTACGACCACGCTGTATTTTCTCATTTTTGGGAAACTTATCGGCTCGCGCATCGGTATGGTGGAGGGCGTGAGCTACATTGAATACATCGCCCCTGGACTGATTATGATGGCAGTGTTAACCAATGCCTATTCCAATGTTTCCTCATCCTTTTTTGGTACTAAACACCACCGAAATATTGAGGAGCAGCTAGTTTCTTCCATGCCCGACTGGTTGATTGTCATGGGCTATGTCACGGGGGGGACGTTGCGCGGACTGCTGGTTGGCAGCATTGTCGCCGCGGTGTCGTGGTGTTTTATTCCCATTCACCTCGAACACCCCGCGCTGACGGCGGTGGTTGCGGTGCTTACCGCGGTAGTTTTTGCGTTTGCCGGCTTTGTCAATGGCTTATATGCTAAAAATTACGATGACGTCAGCCTGATTCCGACTTTTGTGCTAACACCGCTGACTTATTTAGGGGGAATTTTTTATTCCATTTCCATGTTGTCACCTACATGGCAGGTAATTGCCCAGTTTAATCCCCTACTCTATGTGATTAATGGCTTTCGCTACAGTATGCTAGGCGTTTCAGACGTGTCATTTATCACTACCGCCGTATTGCTGGTGATGATGGCAGTGGCGCTATTTTACATCTCGCTACATTTGATGAAGCACGCCAGTGGTTTGAGAAGTTAAGTTTAATCCAAAGATACATTCAAACCGTCGAATACAACAAAGCATCGCCCACCCAGCGGGCGACAATCTCATCGGCAAAGGCAGGCTGGTTAGCGATTAAACCCTTAGCAAGTTCGTAGGCTGTTTCCAGCCATTGCCCATCGCGCTCTAGGTCGGCAATGCGTAAACTCATCTCGCCCGTTTGCTTGGTACCGAGAATTTCCCCCGCCCCGCGGATTTTTAAATCTTCTTGAGCAATGGCAAAACCGTCTTGACTGTTGCGTATAACCTGCAAGCGCTGACGCGCCGTCGATGACAACGGCAGTTGGTACAACAGCACGCAATACGACTTTTCCGCGCCCCGCCCTACCCGTCCGCGCAGTTGATGCAATTGCGCCAGACCAAAGCGCTCGGCATTTTCAATCACCATCAGCGTGGCGTTGGGCACATCCACCCCCACTTCAATCACGGTGGTGGAGACTAACAATTGCGTTTTATTGGCGGAAAAATCAGCGATAATCTGCGCTTTTTCCTCGCTTCTTTGTCGCCCGTGTAACAACGCAATATTGAGTTCGGGCAAGGCTTCACGCAATTGCGCGTAGATATCTTCGGCAGATTGCGCCTGTAGTAACTCCGAATCCTCAATCAGCGGGCAGACCCAATAGACCTGTTGTCCGCGCTCGACCAAGGCTTGAATGCGGGCAATCAACTGGGGGCGGCGATTGTCCGCCAACAGTAGGGTATCAATGGCTTGGCGGTTGGGCGGCAGCTCATCAATCATCGAGGTATCTAAATCGGCGTAAAAACTCATCGCCAAGGTGCGCGGAATCGGCGTTGCCGTCATCACCAAGAGGTGAGGCACTTTGCCGGTATTTTCAGCTTTTTCCCGCAGTAACAGACGCTGGTGCACGCCGAAGCGGTGCTGCTCGTCAATGACTGCCAAGCCCAATTGCTGGTAGTGGACATCCTCCTGAAACAGGGCGTGCGTGCCAATCACCACTTGTGCGCTACCATCGGCGATAGCGGCCAATACCTCGCGGCGTTTTTTCCCCGTCAATTTGCCTGACAGCCAACAGCAGTGAATGCCCAGCGGCTGTAACAGCTGTTGGGCTTGGCGAAAATGCTGTTCGGAAAGCACTTCCGTGGGTGCCATAATCACCGCCTGCACGCCGTTGGCAACCGCTTGAATCAGCGCGGAAAACGCCACAATGGTCTTGCCCGAACCCACATCGCCCTGCACTAATCGATGCATGGGGTGTGGGCGCTCAAGGTCGGCGAAAATCTCGCCAATCACCCGCGCTTGGGCGTTAGTCAGGGCAAACGACAACTGTCGCAACAGCGCGGTTTGGCAGGCATTGTCAATGCGTAAGGCTGTTGCGGGGGCTTGTTGTGCTTGGGCTTTTTTACGCAACATGCCAATCTGCTTGGCGAGCAACTCATCCAACACCACGCGGCGCAAATGCGGATTGTCAGGGCTTAACAAATCCGCTTGGCGCTGTCCTACAAGCGGTTGGTGAATGGCAAATAGCGCCTCTTTAAGAGGGCTCAGTCCCTGCGCTTGTAAAAATGCCGCGGGAAAATCGCTCAGCGTCTCACGCTGTAAGACTGCCAAGGCTTGCACCACCCAGCCGATAATGCGAACCGACCCCACCCCTAGCGTCGAGGGATAAACGGGCGTGAGCTTATCGCTGAGTTGCACGCTGTCCTGCGCTCTTAACACTTTGGTTTCGGGGTGCATCATCGCCCAACGCCCCTGCCCTTCCACGGCTTGTCCGTAGGCGAGCACGCGCGTCTGGGGCTTAAATAATTTGGCTTGCGCCGCGGAAAAGTGAAATAGGCGAATGGTTAGCCATCCCGTGTCGTCACAGCATTCAATGACTAACATGCGCTGTCGCCCTTGTTTGATATGCGCCGATTGTACGGTTACCAGCACTTGGGCGCTGTCGCCGTAAACGAGGTCGTTGACCGCGGTAATGCGTGTGCGGTCTTGGTATTTATAAGGCAATAAAAACAACAAATCGCCGACAGTATGCAGGTGGCGTTTGGCCAATTTCTCGGCGATGGTCGGACCGATACCCGACAGCGCGGTCAGCGGGGCGTTGAGCGTTATTGCCATTATTACAGTTTTATGCGTTTTATCAATTTCATGCTATCGTCACGCGCTACCATCACGCCTTGTAATCCTTGCTCTGCATTTCAAACAAACGCGATTGCAGACGGTCGAATTCAAAGGCGATGCGTTTGCCTGTATAAATCTGCTCCACGGGTACCGCGGACGATAAGATTAAATCAATGCGACGGTCGTATAACTCGTCAACCAACAGCAGAAAGCGCTTGGCGGCATCTTCTTTCATCTCGTCGAGAATGGGAATATCGGAGAGCATAAACACGGGAAAGCGCTCGGCCAAGGCAATGTAGTCCAACTGCGAGCGAAAGCCTTCGCACAGGGCGGCAAAGTCAAACCAGATGACTTCCTCAGATTGGGCAATAAAAGCGATATCGCGGTCGTTAATGCTGATAGTGGCGTTTTTTTCTACGTGCAGGTGTTCGCTGAGCTCGTCGAAAATATGTTGTAGCTCGGTGTGCGTTTCGGTATTTAGCGGATGGAAAAAGCGGTCGTGCTGCGCCAGTCTAAGGCGTCTAAAATCTTGCCCCGCGCCAATTTCGTGGACGACAAGGCGTTCTTTAATCAGCGGAATAGCGGGCAAAAAGCGCTCGCGCTGTAGCCCGTTTTTGTACAAATCGTCAGGAACGATATTACTGGTGGTGACGATGACCACCCCGCGGTCAGTCAAATGCGTTAGCAAACCGTACAGCAACATGGCATCGGTGATGTCGGTGACCATAAACTCGTCTAGGCATAACACGCTAGCGCGGGTGGCAAAGCGCTCGGCAACCACTGTCAGCGGGTCTTGTTGGTCTTTGATAGCGCGCAATTCATCGTGTACGGCTTTCATAAAGTGGTGAAAATGCAGGCGCAAGGTCGTCACTTGGGCATTTTCCGCAATGTGCTCACAGAACAAATCCATCAAAAAAGTTTTGCCGCGCCCCACCGTGCCAAAAACGTACAGACCTTTGACTAATGCAGCCTTTGTTTCGCTTTTTCCCGACCAACGCGTCCAGCGCGACAAGAAATTCCCCGCCGCGGGCGCGGGCGGTGGAATCTGGCGCAAATCATATTCAATACGCGCGAATTCATCCATCACGGCGAGTTGAGCAGGATCGGCGTGGTAGCCAACATCCGCTAGGCGAGCGCGGTAATAACCGCGCCATTTTTGCGTTTCTATTTTCATCGGTAGGGTCTTTTTTAAAAGATGAGGATAAATGTTGTTCTAAAGCGAATCGCCACAGCACCAACCCGATGCCCATGCCCATTGAAAATTATAACCTCCTAGCCAACCCGTCACATCGACGGCTTCTCCAATGGCATATAGGCCTTTTACTTTTTTACTTTCAAAGGTTTTTGATGACAGTGCAGCAGGAGAAATCCCCCCAGTACTCACTTCGGCTTTTTTCATGCCTTCACTACCTGTGGGAATAACTTTCCATTGGTGCAAGTTAAGCGCAATTCGTTCTAATGTCTGATGATTGAGGCTTTGTAGCGTTTGACCGCCCTGCCCTTCAAGCAGGTATTCTCCTAGCACTTCAATCATTTTCTTGGGAAAGTAAGTCGCCAGCGTACTGGCTAACAGCTGTTGAGGGTGCGTGTGTTTGCTACGTTTTAAGTGTTGAAAAATAGCGTTATCAGGACAAAGATCAATGCTGATTTCGCCCCCCTTTTGCCAATAAGAAGAAATCTGTAATACCGCGGGACCACTGATACCGCGGTGGGTGAACAATAAATTTTCGCGAAAACTCACGCCATTTGTGGCAATTTCAACTCGCAGCGAAATACCAGCAAGCGCCTTGGTGCGTATTCTTATATCTTCTGGAAAAATCAGTGGTACTAGCGCGGGCGCAAAGGGCGTATTGGCCAACCCAAATTGCTTGCCCAAACGCACAGCCAAATCACTGGCACCCAATTTGGCAAAAGACGGCCCTCCGCAGGCAATAACGAGTTTATTCGCTGAAAAAACAGCTTGCTGACAAGTAACATAATAACTATTATCCCGCTTATCAACGGCAAGAATCGTCTGCTGACACGCTAGGGTGACATCGTACTGTTGCGATTCGTTTATCAACATATCGACAATAGCAACGGATTTTTGGTCACAAAATAACTGTCCGAGACTTTTTTCGTGGTAAGTTAGGTGATATTTACTCATTAAGTCAACAAAATGCCACGGAGTATAGCGCGACAGCGCCGACTTACAAAAATGGGGGTTGGGTGATAAGTAATTATCGGCATCCGCATGTATATTGGTGAAATTGCAACGCCCCCCACCAGAGATAAGAATCTTCTGTCCCACTCTGTCAGCGCGTTCTAGCACCAATACCGATAAGCCGCGCCCACCAGCGCGGATGGCACACATCAACCCAGAAGCCCCCGCGCCAATAACAATTACGTCATAACTCGTCATGTTAACGGCTAACGCATACCCAACGCCTTGAGTTTAGCCAATCCCCCGCGATTTTGCACATTGATATATCCCAATTTTTTGAGTGTCTCTAAAGCAATTTGCGCACGCCGACCACTGTGACAGTAGAGATGAATCTCTCGGCGTTTATTCGGAGCGACTGTTGCTATTTTTTTAGCAATCTGATGGTAAGGAATAGAAATCGCCTGCTCTAAATGCCCCTGAGCAAATTCTTGTGGTGTACGCACATCAATCCATAGGACACGCTCCTCGGCAACAACGATTCTCGTCACAACGGGCGAAAAGCTGAGGGAGAGAAGCATTAACTGTAGAAATAATCTTTTTTTCATTGTAAAACCGTCCTGTATATCGCTTTTGTTATCATTTTAGTTCAGTGCTCATTCTACACAAATGCCTATCCTTTGTAAAATGTGTTACCGCGACCAGTTACTTGACCTTAACGCGAAAATGGTTGTTGTGTGGCGGTGGCTAGAGTTTGCATAAAATGTTGGCTTTCAGCTGTCCAAGCCAGCTCTTCAACATCCTTCAGCCCGTAAAGTCCCGAAAACAACATAATCGCCGCCAAGCTTCTAGGCATCTCATTTAAAACTACAAACAGTGGGCGTGCTTCCTGTAGTCCTTGCATCAAGTCGGCACACAACGATGGCGTATTGGCGATGGCCTGTTGAAAATCCCCAACCATCGGCGCTTTTTTCTTAATAAAATAATCTTTGGCAGACTGAGTGGCGAACTCTTTGAAATCTGTTTGTACCCAGCGCGGCATTGCCAAGCCGTAGATAGCCGTTTTATTGTCGTCGAGAAAGCGCTCTACTTGTTCCACCCATTCGGCATTGCCGTCCAACGAAATATCATACGTTTTGCGAAGATAGTCAATAATATCTAGACTTTCCCCCATGTAGCTCTCTGCGCCCGTCTGCAAAATCGGCAACATTTTTTTCCCTACCATGCTGATAGGTGTTTTTTCATCGTCATTGGCAAGTACTTCGGCATCAAAGTCAATCTGCGATAACTTAAGAAAGGTTAGCACACGAACGCAATAAGGACAGTGCTCATAATAATAAATTTTTGGTTTCATTTAATTTATCTCCATTAATAGATTAAAAATCTTCAACTGAGATTCTATCTCAAAAAGCGCAATGATACAACAGTAGAACCTCTAAGCTTAAACTGATAAGACTTTTTTCATCCATTTATCAGAAAAGTGGTGCTATAATGCCGCGCTTCCAAACTTTCCCTTTAATTATTTTAATCATGCAAATCGGCATTTTACAATGCGACAACGTGCGCTCCAGTCTTCGTCCGACATTTGGCGAATATCCACAGATGTTTATTGATGGCTTACAATCTGTCAACGATGACTCTCCCCTTTCTTTTCGCATCTACCCAGCTTTTGAAGGCGTTTTGCCCGATAAGCCAGAAGAATGCGATGCCTATATTGTCACAGGCAGTCGTTATAGCGTATTAGACAGCGAAGTTCTATGGATTCATCAGCTACAAAACTTTATCATACGCCTGCACAAAGCAATGATTAAAACCATTGGCGTGTGTTTTGGGCACCAAGTTATTGCTGTCGCACTGGGCGGCAAAGTCGAACGCGCCGATTGTGGCTGGCAAATCGGTGTGCATAAAACGCAGGTTGTGCAACACAGTCACTTTATGCACCCCCAAAGTGACGCTTTCCATATCGCCATGTTTTGCGAGGATCAGGTGGTAAAAATCGACAGTAATGCGATCGTGCTGGCACGTACAGATAGTTGTGCCTATGCCATGTTGCAGTATGGTGAGCACATGATGAGTCTGCAAGGTCACCCCGAATTCACCTGTAGCTATGCCAAATCCTTGCTTACGGTTTGCCAAGGAGACTTTCCAAACCGTCGCTTTGAATTGGGGATAAAGTCATTTACTGAACAGCCTTTAGACAGCGATTTACTATTAACTTGGCTATTGCATTTTTTGCGCGGTGAGAAGCAGTAATAGTAATTAAATTAATCACTAGACAAAAATCTCAAATAAAATGCAAAATAGTGCTTGTCAAAGGCAAATGAGATGATAGAATACGCGCTCCCTAAAGTCATCAACGACTCGCGGTGATTCAAAAGGCCTCTGTGGCGGAATTGGTAGACGCGCTGGATTCAAAATCCAGTTCTGGCAACAGAGTGAGAGTTCGATTCTCTCCGGAGGCACCAGTTTCCAAAAATAGGTAGTGAAATGTTAAATAAAAACAATCACTACCTATTTTTTTTGCCCGCGCAAAACGGGCAAAAATCAGCAAAAACGTATAATGTGCGTAGCAAAATTGCACCACCTTGTTTTATGTTTCATGAACCTAAAAAACGCAGTTGGACATCAATTTTCAAAAAAGTTAAATTTTTACAATGAATTACCCCCTCTCCCCGCGGGGGAGAGGGTTAGGGTGAGGGGCAATTGTTTGGAAGAGCAACTAACAAATCGAGTTTTACAATACTTTATTACGCCTTGTTTTAC
>PDWI01010375.1_pt1 | contig 16971 bp, 10 predicted proteins | sample 1430891 | NCBI WGS metagenome assembly PDWI01 (sample SAMN01162508, study PRJNA174530) | Oral metagenome, whole genome shotgun sequencing project. | biome: Marine environment; feature: Marine mammal; material: Swab sample of the gingival sulcus; isolation source: swab sample of gingival sulcus...
CCAAAGTTGCTAAACCATCTACATCTATTGTAGCCAAGAATTGTGCATGTTCTGAAGCTTCGAAAGCATCTACAGTAGTATTACCATCTACATCTAAGTTGCCAGCAATATCAACATTAGCATTCGCATCAATATTTCCATCAAATTGAGTAGCACCATTAAAGTAAGCAGCTAAACCACCGTTACCATCAGCAGCTAAAGCAATTTTATTTACAGTTGCAGCAGCAAAATCAGCAGCACCATCAATAGAAATAGCAGCACCAACTGTCCCACCTGTACCAGTAGAAGCAGCCATTACTTCCATACCATAAACATTAGCAGCATTATTTTCAACTACAGTATGAGAAATTACAGCACCTTTAGAATCACCACCTGACAATGAAGCAATAGTAGCATCAACATTGATGATACCGTTAGCATAAGAAGCTGAGCCCAAGAAATTGTTAGCACCAATTTTTGCAACAGGCAAGAATTGGTCGCCATTTTCCATACCTGAACCGTTTAATAACAAAGCATTACCTGCTCTTGCATCTTCGATGTTTACACGGATACCGTGAACTGAATTATCATTAACTTCAGTTGAACTCAAGTTTAAGTCAAACATAGTTTCATTGATAACTACTTCTTCATCAAATAAGAAAGGAATAGTCATTTCGTCTTTTGCGTAAGTTAATACTTCGCGTCCTGCAACATCGTCATGAACCCATTTTAATACATAACCCAAAGTTGGTTTATCAGTATTAGTAGGTACCCATTCGTAACCGTTGAACCACATTACTTGACCATTAAGACCATCTACCAATTTATCAAAACCGATAGTAGCATCAGCCATTTTGTTACCAGTAATTTCACCAGCTAACATTTCATTAGTGATCTCGCCTACAAAAGAGTTAGCGTCGAATAAGTCAAAAGTAATTTCACCAGCTAATTTATCAGCAGTGATGTTACCTTTTAACATTCCATTTGTAACACCTTCTTCAGAGATGTTAACTCTCATTTGGCCATCTACATTTTCGTCGATGAAAAGACCTTCGCCCGCATCAGCAACTTCATTACCGATTACGCCGTCAACTTCCCATTCTTCTGCAGTAGTGAATTTCCATTCTTTACCATCCCAGTACATGATTTGACCTTCTTCAGTACCAGCAACAATTTTATCTAAAGTAATTGCTTCAGGAGCAATTGCAATAGGAGTAATTGAATAGTCAGCGAAGTAAGGATCAGGATAAGTACCGCTTAATACGCCCCCAGCTTGTCCCATAGGCAAAGCACGAACGTTATCAGCTAATTCTCTTTCAGTAATTGAACCTTCAGGAATGTTTTTGATGATTGCAGCAGGATTGATAGTTAAGTTAGGTAAAGTACCTTGAACGTCACCAGTAACCACTAATTCAGTAGCATCAAAGTTTGACCAAGTAATTACACCATCAAGTACTGCTCTTGCTACATCAGCTGTATCAGCATTAGCAGCAATATGAGAGTAGATTGAGTATGGAGAAGCAGACAAAGGCTTTCTACCATAAGAGTTACCATCAACTGTCAATTCCACCCAATATTGTTCTGTGAAATCTAAGTTTAAAGGATTGATGTTACCAAGATCGACTGTGAAGTAACCTCCTTCAACAGAAACTGCGTTGTGAGTTTCTGACCATTCTTGTGTACCGCCATGTTCAGAATCAAAGATGCTGAACTTAACGTCCACTGTTTTGTTAATACCGGCACCGTTATCATCAACAAGTGTACCAGTATAGTTCATAGTTCTTGGTGCGTCCTCTGCTACAGCATTTGTAAAAGGAACAGCCAAGAATGCCATAAGCAATAGACCGAGAAGAAATGTTTTCTTCATGAATATCTCCAAAATAAATTAATAAAATTATTTAATAAATCTTTCATTTTTAAAATTCAAAATTTAACTACTTACTGATAATCATTGCATTGCGAAGATAAACCGGTGAAAAACCGCCTCTTGCTGCATTGTATGGAGTAGCTGACAATTCATACATGTATGAACCGCTTGATAATTTTCTACCAAAGCTGTCAGAAAGGTCATATTCGACTTTCTGTACACCGGCATTTTGAAAACCGCTGTAAATAACTTTTAACAATCTACCAGAATTATCATAGATTTTTAATGATACGTTAGCCGCACCAGGTAATTCATAAGTGATTGTTGTGTTTGTTGATGCTGGGTTCGGGTAGTTTTTGATGCTCGCCACTTCTGTAGCCTGATCTTCTTCTACACCTACCAATACAACAGGTTCCCAGAAACCAACATACAAGTCGCCAGTATTAGTTGTACCATAGGCTTCCAATTTGCCACCGATCATTTGACCGTATGTACCACTTGAGCGAACACTTGTTCCGTTCTCGGACATCACCATACTTCCGTTACTTATCACGTGCTTTTTAAGGTGTGTCTGTGCTGACGCACTTACCACAACCATAGGGAGCACTAAGCTAAGTACTAAGAAATATTTCAATAATTTGTTCATAGGTAACTCCTATTAATTTTTAAATATATCTGTTAATTGTCAATTTCAAATCTAACAAAATCACATATACAAAGTACAAATTAAGGTTAGCAATTATAGTGCCAATATAACATCAGCCACCAATACAATGCAAAATCCTAATATTGCATACATAACCAAAAGCTAAATTACAACTTTTCCCACAAAGTAACAAACGTTTTTTTCCATAAACATCATTATTTTGCTCTTTTTAACTAAAAAGTCCAAAAAAACCTCCTTTTTTGTCAGATTTTATACTTATTTTTGAATTTTCACGTGAAATTTACGGAGACGAAATACGCATGACAATTCAAAAAAATTTTAGAATTTTATCAGAAATCATTGACTTTTTCCTCAATTCGGAGCTACCAGCTGACGTTTTTCTTAATATTTATTATAAAAAAAACCGGTTTATCGGTAGCAAAGAACGAAAATTACTCTCTGAATCATTCTATCACTTCATCAGAAACTATATCTTAATTGATAAGCTCACTGATTCTTTGTTGCCTGAGACTTCTAATAGAACTGCGAAATATATTATCATCAATTTCATAATTTCAGAATTAGAACTCAATACACATTCAAAATTAAAAACTCTATCGCACTATAACAAACTTAAAAACTCTAATTTCCAAGTTTTTTATGATTTATTATCTTTATTTAGAGAATTTGCTCCAAATTGTCAAATTAAATCAACAATAAAAGAGATTAGACATTCCATATATACGCTCAATGAGAATATCGCTAATCAATCTTTGGAGGTAGAAAAACGTATTTCTGCTTTTGCAACCCGATACAGCTTCGATAAATCAATTTCTGCATATATATATAATAATGTGTACCGTGATTTCGATTCTATGACATCATTTGCCGTGGATTCATTCAATCAGGCAAAGACTACTATTCGCATAAATTCAAAAAAAAGTTTCAAAGAACGTATCATAAATGAGCTGAAAAACAATAACATAGCCTACTCTATCTCGCAAAATCTTCCGGCTTCTATCAGTTTGGAAAAGCGGATTAATATGCCTGCTATGCAGTTTTTCAAAAAAGGATTAGCTGAAATACAGGACGAAGGCAGTCAAATCATAGCCTATGCTCTCAACCCGGAACCTAATGCAAACATACTAGATGCCTGTGCCGGTGCCGGAGGAAAAACCCTTCATCTTTCGGATTTAACTCAAGGAACTGCAAAAATCACTTCTTGCGATATATCTTCAAGAAAACTTGAAGAATTACAAAAGCGAGCTAAACGCAATAAGTTTTCAAATATCACTACACATATAATAAAGGATAGCCAAAAAGATAATTTCTTTGACGGTAAAAATTTTGATTACGTCCTCGTTGATGCTCCATGTTCAGGATTTGGTACAATTCGCCGAAATCCCGAAAAAAAATACAAACTAAATATGCAAAAAATCACCCAGATAACTTCCACCCAAATTAAAATTTTAGAATACTACGCTCAATTCACTAAAATTGGCGGATTCTTGCTTTATGCGACATGTTCTATTTTACCTGACGAAAATGAGAATACTGTCAAGTTATTCTTACAAAATAACCCGGATTTTGTTGCAGCCCCTCTGAAAAGAAATCTCGATAAATTCAATCTATCAAATAACCTTTCTGACCAAGACTATTATATCACTATACTTCCGGACGACTTCGGAAGTGATGGTTTTTTCATCAGTCTTTTACAGAGGCAAAAAAATTAACATCGTTTAATAATTACACAGTGTCATTGTTTTTTCACAAGTTCTGACATATATGAAAAGTGCCACATTATCGAATGTAGCACTTTTTAATCAAGTATATTTATTTTATTATAAATTTCTCTCTCGTAATAATTTCGCCGTTGGATTCGACTACTAAGAAATATGTTCCAGGTACATACCCATCAGTTTTAAAATCGAGAGTATGGTATCCCTTAGGAATTGTAACTTCTTGGCTTTGTTCGATTAGATTTCCATTTAGACTAAATATTTTACATACAGCATTTCGTGCCTTGTCGTTTTCTAAGCTCACGTAAACTTGACTGTTCGGTTTTGTAGGATTAGGATATATTTTAGAATTGAATGTTTCTATATCTGATTCTACAGAAGTATATGGATTGAACCTTACCATAAAACCATTAAACATGGAAAACATATGAATAATACCATCTTCCGTAATACCAACATCATAACGATCTTTTCTTACTGTTTTTCCGGTTATTAACTTTTGATAGGTTTGCCCATTATCAATAGAATAGTATATCCAATCATTTTCATCAGTACATACAGAAACACCGTTTACTGTTTTTGAAAAATCTGCTCCTATATATACCTTTTCATTATTATAAACAAGAGTATCTAATTCTGAAGTTTTCGGATTGAATGAGAATATACCAGCTTTTTGAATTCCCTTAATCTGATAATAATATGCAGTACTAATTACCCATCTATCTTTTGCCATACTTGTAGTCTGCCAAATATTTTGATCGGTTATCGGAGTTTCAAATTCTTCCCAAGTATCACCATTATCCGAGCTGTAATATACTCTCCTATTTTCAACACCCTTTTTACTAAATACAATGAAAACATCATTATTTTGTCCTTTAATCAGGCATTTGTAATTTCTTCCTCCTACTGGAAGCTCTAATTCTTCCCATGAATCTCCTCCATCAAATGTTTTATAAGCTTCGCTATCTGTTAATATTATGTATGTATTCTCATCAATGACAAGTAGTCTATCACGTGTATAGTACGAAAACAACTTTTTTCCAATATCTTTTTTTACCCATGTTTCTCCTTTATTGGTAGATTTTATTATACAAGCCTGCTTAGGTTGCGATTTCAATCCCATACACAAAAATACCAAATTCCCATTGTCCGTAACTTTCATATCTACAACTCCTCCTGATGACTTATGAGTTATACCGTAATCCTCACTTATCAATTCGCCTGTTTGCTCCCATGTACTACCATTATCACTTGTATAATAAATATTTATTACTTCTTTCCAATTTTTATTTCTATATCTGTAGCAGGCCAGTCCCTCAGTTTCATTGTAAAAATCAATATGGTTTAGATAGCCTATTTTTATAGGATCTTCAAAATAAGATGAATCAACTTGAAGCACTATCTGCCAGTGTTTACTAAACCCCCACTCAGATAAATCCGCTTTTAACTCTATATTAAAAACGAAAAGAAATATAAAAAGAATTAGTATATATGACTTTTTCATATTATTTTTTTCCTAATAATTTTACATTTTATATATTGGCTTAGTACAAACGGCAAGAAAGAAATAGTAATCCGCCAAGCGGTCAATTTTTTTTAAAAAGAAAGTGATTGTTTAAGGTCTATCGAATTTCCCGATAGACCGACATCAGAATAGGAGTGATTCGTCTCCGGGCAAAGCACGGCCTATAAGCTGATAAGCTGATAAGCTGATAAAAATCAGACGAGAAGAATAAGAAGTATATTGTAATTGTTCAATCATATCTTCACCATTGTTCAAAAATAATCCAAATAAAAATTATTTTCACTTATAAATATCCTCAAAAAAATGGAGTCCCAAAGGACTCCAAATTTATAATACTAAGGTATATCTCTAATCTATATAAAAAGATTATTCCCTGATTGCCCAGCTTTTTCGAGATAGTTTGCTACCCCACCAATTTCAATTCCATCAACAAATTCCGCCTTATCCACTCCCATCATATCCATTGACATTTGGCAGGCAATCATTTCCACTCCTGAATTTTTAGCTTTCACAATCATTTCTTCGAGTAGATCTATATTTTTGGATTTCATTCTGCCACGCATCATTTTTGCACCTAATCCGCACATATTCATTTTTGAAAGATTCAGTTTCTTAGCATTTGGCGACATCATCATTCCAAACATCTTACCCATGAAATCTTTACTTACTCTCGTTTTTTTCTCACTCTTGATTACGTTCAACCCCCAGAATGTAAAGAATAGTGTTACTTTTTTGCCCATTGCTGCAGCACCGTTTGCAATTACGAATGATGCCAATGCTCTATCCATATCGTCGCTAAAAACTACAATCGTTTGCCCGTCTTTGACATCAGCGGAAGACGCAGGTAAATCGGTATCTGCAACGGTATTTTTCGCTAAAGGATTTGCTTTTTCAACCGTCGCTGTGATTGTCCCTTTTTCGGAACTACGGGATACTAAGAGGTTACCTGTTACGTTACACCACGACTCTACATCTTTGAAGAAACCGGGGTCGCTTGCCATCTGAACTAAGCGTTCGCCAGGTTTTAGTTTTTCAACTTCCTCTTTCAACCGCATAATAGGCCCCGGACACTGCAAACCACGAGCATCAACTTCAACGACACGTTTTTCGACGATATGACTTTCTTCGCGTGAATGTCTCACTAATTTGCCTGGAGTTTTCTTGTTCTTAACTATTGTATTCGATTGTTCCGCTTTATAATAATTATAAACCTTTAATCCACCAGAAAGATTATATGCGTCATACCCCTTCTGATTCAAAACACGTGAAGCAACATAACCTCTCAGCCCAACACCACAATAGACCAGAATTTTCTTTGTACCAGTAGGTATTTTATCTAAATTTTGACGAAGCTCATCAACCGGAATATGAATTGCTCCCTCCAACATTCCTAATGCAACTTCTTCTTTTGTACGAACATCTAAAATTGTAAATTCTTTTTTATCAAGGCTATCAACTTCTGTTACCGACATCGGCTTGAATAAGCCTTTGATTATATTCTCCGCATTATAGCCAATTTGGTTCACAGGGTCTTTCGCTGAAGAAAACGGTGGAGCGTATGCCTGTTCGATTTCCTGTAAGTCCCAAATATCCCCTCCATTTTTGATAATTGTTGCGATAAGATCAATACGCTTATCAACGCCTTGATAACCTACCGCCTGCCCACCGTATAATTTACCGGTTTTCTTATCGAAGGTAATTTTGATTGCCATTTGCAAAGCACCTGGATAATATCCAGCATGGTCATTTGCATTAATAATTGTTGAAGCATAATCAATATCTGTCTTTGCTAATACTTTTTCGCTCGCACCTGTAGAAGCTACCGTCCAATCGAAAACCTTTGCAATCGCTGTTCCGATGGCCCCCTTGTACTTACGCTTATTTCCCCAAACAAGATTATCCGCCAATGTTCTTGCCTGATGATTGGCAGGTCCAGCCAGATATGCCATTGCTTGATTTTTAGTGATAGGATGTTCAAACGTAATTGCATCACCTACCGCATAAATATCTTTTTGGGAAGTCTCGAAATATTCATCAACAATAATAGCCTTTCTGTTGTTAAGTTCAACTCCTGAAGAAGAAATAAATTCAGTATCCGGCATAACACCGATTGACATTATCACCATATCTGTATCAAGTACAGTTCCAGAGTTTAGAGCGACCCCGATACTATCATCTTGCTTTTGAATTTCAACTACCATTTCATCGAGAAATAAACCAACCTCTTTTTCTTTGAAGTGATTATGTACAAATGATACCATTTCGAGGTCAAGCATTGCCATGATTTGCGGAGCCATTTCAACAACCGAAACATTCATTCCAAGGGCATGCAGATTTTCAGCCATTTCCAATCCGATAAACCCGGCACCGACTACGATAGCACTATTAGGCTGTTTCTCTTCGATAAACTTTTTGATTCTATCAGTATCGGGAACATTTCTTAAAGTAAAAACACGGTCGCTTTCTACCCCCGGTATCTTCGGCAAAATTGGTTTTGCCCCTGGAGAGAGTACTAATTTATCATAATTCTCTGTGTAAGTTGCACCTGACCCTATACGTTTCACTTCTACTGTTTTCTTTTCGGCATCAATAGACCTTACTTCTGAATTAACTCTAACATCGACATTGAATCTCGCTCTAAAACTTTCTGGAGTTTGAAGTAAAAGATTCTCTCTATCCTTAATTACATCACCAATGTAATACGGCAGACCACAGTTTGCATAGGAAATATGTCCGCCACGTTCGAACATGATAATTTCAGCTTCTTCATCTAATCTTCTGAGTCTTGCTGCTGTAGTAGCACCACCTGCTACCCCACCGACTATTAAATATTTCATTTTGTCTCCAATTTATTTTTATTGATTATTGTTTTTCTTTCATAGCACACCAAACGCTATCCCAAGCGGATTTCCTAAATTCAGCATCAGTCATTTTTTCAGGATTGGAATTAAGATAAATAACAACTCCGCTCTGCATACTTTGGAATAGGTTTACGAAAAAAACTTCAGGCATATTCTTCAGTTCTCCGGTCTCTATCCCTGATTTGAAAATCGTTATTAACTGTTCATTTATCTGCTTTATTCTTGAGTCCTCTTTAACTTTTTCTACGAAAGGGGAATGCTCAATTTGCCGACAAAATTTTGATAACAGAGGATTAGAACTACATCGAAGTAGCATATTATCCCAAATACTTTTTAATTTCTCTTCTGTCGAGCTATTTAAAGGAACATCTTCGATTGCATCTTGCATATACTTCGCTTTATTGCAAACATATAACTCGGCAATAAGTTTGTCTTTCGTCTCAAAATGATGAAATAAAATCCCGGCAGAAACTCCAGCTTTCTTGCTAATTTGGCTCGTTGCTACACCGTACAGACCATGTTCAACAAAAAGTTCTAAAGCAGCTGCTAAAATCTTATCCTTTGTTTCCATATTACCAAAATCTATTTTTCAAAACACATATTGACTGACTACTCAATCAATATTCGGGTTCAGAAACGAATAACTTTGGTTATATTTTACAAATAACTAAAAATAAATAAACTCTATAATGAAGCGAAACTTATTCAACAACATCTACTCCTGGGATACCATCGTATTTGGCTTGTAGAATCAGATTACGAATTTCCTGCTCATTATGATTGATGGCATAAATTGACACCTCTCGGTCACCACAAACTACGTTTAGCCCATCAAAATAAAATCTGCCGACTTTCACCCAGTTTGGCGGAAGGTAGGGAAAGTATTTATCGTAAATTAGCACCATTTCTACATTATACTTTTTTGCGGCCCTATCCATCCAAACTCGTGATTCTTCTTTCATATAGTACTCGTTTGATTCAGCATAAGATAAACCGGCATAATCAAGAATATGATTATCATTTCTCCATGACGGGTAGCCTATATCATTTACCGCTACTGGCTTGTCATAGTAATCAGTGATAAACTTATGCATCTGATACTGCTGGGAGTAAATATTATTACACGCTACCGGGGTCAATAAAAACGTTTTGATTTGGTATGGAAATAGCAAAGCTGTCAAAAGAATAAGGATAACAGAAAGTTTGAATTTTAGATTTTTTTCTCCTATCCTAGTGTATAGTTTTGTGATGTTTTGAGAATACACATATATTCCCGAAAGAACAGAAACCGCCACCACATACGGATAATACCTATCCCAGTAAAGCAACTTCCCTCCGAAAAGATGAGCAAATGTAACGGTTATCGCAATAAAGACTATGTATCGCTGATTGAAAGAATTAGAATCACTAAATAACTTCGCAAACGCAGGTAACAAAAGCAGGAGTAAAAAGACACCACGTGTTTCAAAAATATTCTCAATAAAATTCTGTATAACACTCGTCAAAAATCCTGAATTACTGCCAACAGATGCGGACTTTGTAGAAATAGAAGTAGGCATTGCCGACAAACCTAAAGACATCAGAAATATAGAAAAACCACCCAATAAACCAATAATCAGAATGAGAGTAATGAAAGATTTTACATACTCCTTTTGCAGAAATAGGAAGATAATGGCAAGTAATGAAAGAACGGTATTCTCATATCTTACCAAAGGAGCAACGATAATTGAAAGTAACAGCACTGGAGATACTTTTTCGTTTTCAACTATTTTAATCAGTCCATATATAATTAAAACAGTTACAAGTACTTGCAGAGAATGCTCCATACCTGTCAAAACCAAACCTACGAGATTACAACCTAATATAAACATAAACTGAATGAGAAGCAAAAGATATAGTTTATTTGCACTTTCCTGAATATCCTTAAAAACAACAATCAAAATTCTACTGGATAAAATAACAGTAAACAATGCAAAAATTGAATTTAGCAATAACGGAAATATTTCTGCACAGTGAAGTAGAGTAAAAGGAGCTAAAATTATCGGCCAAATAATTGAAGAAGCGGCGGCAGAAAATTCTCCCGTGTTAATCCCGTAATGACCGACGGCGATATTTTCTGCGATTGACAGATGAATATAGGCATCATCAAGAGCATAAGTGAAGTGCCAATCATTTAGCAAAAGAGAGGCTAACAGACTAGCAGTAATCATAAAGATTATCAAAATACCTGATTGAAACAGGAAGCGTTTTTCAAACATATTTTCCAACATCAAGCCTTACTTGTTAAAAGTCTAAATAATTATGTACGTTTGGATTGATACAGAATTGTAGCATAATTTTGAATATGTCAAAAACATTCAACTAAATCTTTCGTAATTACTGTATATATTTTTTAATTTTTGGGAATTATTATGAACGATATGAGTACGAACTCTGGCGAGAGTCAAAAACCAACTCCGCCCCCTTTCGCATCACAGTACCAGTATCAGCAAAAAAAATCGAAATGGTGGATTATCCCCGTTGTGTTAATATCGATTTTGTTAATTATAGGATTTTTTGGTTTTATGATTATCGGAGCATTCACTTCTGCTATCGATGATATGTTTTCTACCCCTGAAGTTGTAGTAAAAAATAAAACCGTTCTCCAGTTGGATATAGAAGGAATATCCGAGATTGGACGTGGCAATTTCTTCCAAACTTTCAGCGGTGGTAGTGTCGGATATTTTGATGTAATTAATGCAATCGAACGGGCTGCAAATGATGATAATATCGAAGGTATATACTATCAAGGCGGTTACGGATTTGAGGGTAACGCAAAAGCCGAAGGGATACTAAATGCAATCGAAAAATTCAAGGAAAGCGGAAAATTTATTTACGCATATATGCCATATATGTCTGAAAACCAATATATTAACGCATTACCTGCGGATTCTATTTTCATGCCGGAAGAGGCTATGTTAGAAATAAACGGGTTCTCTGCGTCAGGTATGTTCTACCCCGGCTTTTTTGAAAAAGTGGGTTTAAAATATAATGTCGTACATTTTGAAGATTTCAAATCTTACGGAGAATCTTATGATAAAATGGCATACTCTGATTCATCAAGATATAATTTACAAATGCTCCTCAATGCGAAACAAGATAAATTCTTGGCAAAATTAGAAAAATACAGAGGTATCGACCGTGAGCAAGGTTTGAAAATTTTAGAAGAAGGTGCATACTGCTTTGAAGAGGCAATGAAGAACGGTTTGGTCGATGTAAAAGCTACTGAATCACAAGTAAAAGATTTTATCGCAAAAAAAATTGGTTCTGAGGATAAGCTGAGATTAGTATCTATAAAAAAATACGTGCGTGCTAACCGCTCGAATTTCCCAATGGAGGCTAATTTAGGGGAAGACGAAATAATCGACGAAAATATTAATATCGCTATCGTTAATGCAGAAGGTTCAATTATGCCGGGGAAAGGTAATCCCGTTCCGTTCCAAAATAATCAAAGTACAATCTATTCTGGACAATTAGTAAAGACATTGATGAAGGTACGCGATAATAAAGATATCGACGGCGTAATTTTGAGAATAAATTCTCCGGGCGGTTCAGTATTAGCTTCCGAAGAAATTTATGATGCTGTACTAAGCCTCAAAAAAGAAAAACCTGTTTTCGCTTCCATGAGTGATATAGCAGCTTCTGGTGGTTATTTCATTGCTATGCCTTGCGACAAAATCTATGCAAGTGCAGAAACAATTACAGGTTCTATAGGTGTGGTTTCAGCTCTGCCGAATATCAGCGGAACTTTGGATAAATTGGGAGTTACAACCGACCAAGTAAAAACCAATGATGGTGCGACTTTCATGGAAGATTTAATTCAGTCCGATGATTATAAAAAAGTATTGGAAAGATTCAGAGCTATGTCTGAAAAAACATACCACAGATTTATACAAAGAGTTGCAGACAACCGCGAAATGACTTTTGAACAGGCACATAAATATGCAAAAGGTCGTGTATGGACAGGCGAACAGGCTTTGGAAAGAGGGCTGATTGATGGGTTGGGCGATCAAAAGGAAGTGATTGCATTGATGAAAGAGGAATTAGGAGTTGATAGAAATACCAATGTTGTAATATCAATATACCCTTCTCAAAAAGATGAAATCGAACAACTACTTTCAATGTTCGGAATTGAGGAATTGGAAGATGAACAAATGAAATCTGCTCTATCACAAATTAATTCAAAAGATTTGATGACAATTTCTGCGGCAATGAATATGAGTAAATCTGAGTTCTTGCAATTATATAATACTATGCCTGAACAGGTACAGTTGAATTTAGAATATTTGTTATCACTTATGCAGATTTCAAAACATGAACGTATGATGTTCGCAATGCCGAATATACCTTACATAAAATAAAATTATGTACATAATTTTTTAATTGTAATAAGAAATAAATGGACTCAACCTTAAAAAGGTAGAGTCCATTTGTTATAATATTAGGTTAAACAAATACCCTAAAATAATGATTGCAAGCGAAATTGTTCCGAAAAAAATCACAATCAATTTTTTATTCATTACTTTTTTCAGTAGTATAGCCTCCGGCAATGACAGACCTACAACCGCCATCATAAATGCAATAGCTGTTCCAAGTGGCACCCCCTTTGAAACGAAAACCTGAATCACGGGTACGACTCCGGCGGCATTCGCATAAATCGGAACCGCCAAAATTACCGATAAAGGAACGCCCCACCAACTGTTAGTTGAAAGATAATTCGCAAAGAAATTTTCAGGAACATAGCCGTGCATCGCTGCACCGATCGCAATACCAATGACAATAAATATCAATACGCCCCGAACTATCTCCCAACCACTTTCGATAATTGAAGGTAGCCGGTCTAAGAACGTCACCTTTTTTATATAATCCCCATCAGTAGAAAGTGTGGATTCTTCCAGTACTGATTTCACCCAATCAGATAAATTATTTTCCAATTTTAATTTGCCCAATAACCAGCCTCCAACCGCCCCTAAAAGGATTCCACTTCCGGCGTATATAATTGTCGCCTTAAAACCGAAAAGTCCCAAGAACATTGCTACAGCTACTTCATTGACAAGCGGAGAAGTAATCAGATAAGCAAAAGTAATACCTAATGGAATACCACCTCTTACAAAACCGATAAATAAGGGAATTGAAGAACACGAACAAAACGGGGTAATTGCTCCGAAAAGTGCAGCAAAGAGATATTGGAAACCGTACATTTTTTTCGTTGTGAGATAGTGGCGAACTCTTTCTACAGGAAAATATTCATTCACTATTCCCATTAGCGAGCTGATAACAAAAAGTAAAATTATAATTTTTATCGTATCAAAGAAGAAGAAACTGACAGCTTTCCCCAAACCGCTTTCTGGCGAAAGTGGCAAGATATTAAAAGTAAAATAATTTGTCAAGGCTTCAAGATTCATATACAGAAGCACAATCGCAATAAAACCTAATGGAACAAATAAAAGTAATTTCACCCTTGTAGTCATATTGAAATTACTTGGCTTCTGTGATGTGTCAGATGACATTTTTTACTCCCTAACATTTGCTTAGTATATCATTGAAAATTATTAAGAGCAGCAGCAACCGCATGACTGCGAAGAACTTTGTAATATTTCACGTACTTCTTTAACCTTTGGAGTTCGGCCTGCCATGGCGATTTTACCATTGATAGCGATGGCCGGAGTAGTCATTACATTGAACTTCATGATTTCATTAATATCTTCGATTTTTTCAAGTTCCACATCTATGCCTAACTCTTTGATTTCCTTAGCGAACATATCATAAGTTTTGACGCATTTTTTACATCCGGGTCCTAAGACTTGTATTTTCATAATTTCCTCATCTAAAATTGTTAAAAAAGATTTTTCTATTACATTCATATTCATAAATTCTTCCAGTAGTTCACGAGCTTCTACCCACACTTTTAGATTAAGGCAGTATTTGACTTTCGGCGGTTCGAACTCACCTTTTACCAGACCGGCATTTTTCAATATCGAAAGGTGCTTCGAGAGAGTCGATTTAGCAATACCGAGCATATCCGAAATATCTCCACTAAAGCAGCATGACTGTTTCATCAAAAATTCCATCAACCATATTCTGGTTGGGTGTCCCAATGCTTTCGCTACTTCTGCCAATCTTATTTCTTTGTCGTTCATCTCCATTTTGACCTCTAACAAAAAAAAATATAAAAATGAACACCCCGTTCGACGAACAGCGAACAACTTTTATTGTTCATTCATTGAAAAACTTTCCGAAAATTCGTACAGTTCCCCCCCCTTTGATTTTTGAAAATCAAATTTAAGAAGACACAAAAAAACGTCAGGCGTTTTTAAAAACATCTGACGTTCAATTTTTTAAACAGACCGTTCTGCTTATTTTTTCATTAGTTGATACATAATTGCTTTTTGGGCGTGCAATCTATTTTCGGCTTCTTGGAATACATAAGACGCATCAGTATCAATAACATCTGATGCAACTTCTTCGCCACGGTGAGCAGGCAAGCAGTGCAAGAACATAGCATCATCTTTAGCATGTTTGAATAATTCAGCATTTACTTGGAAAGGCATGAAGATTTTTTTACGTTCAGCAGCTTCTTCTTCTTGACCCATTGAAGCCCATACATCAGTATAAACTACATCAGCATTTTCCATTGCTTTTACAGGGTTATATTCAACTTCGATTTTAGCACCGGTTTCTTTTGCGATTTCTCTTGAATCTGCCCAAGCTCTCATATTTGGTTCATATCCTTTAGGACAAGCAATAGTAATATCAGTACCTAAGCGAGCACCTGCAAACATCAATGAGTGAGCAACGTTATTACCATCACCAACATAAACTAATTTGCGACCTTTGAAATCACCTTTTACTTCTTTGATTGTCAAGAAGTCAGCCATTGCTTGGCATGGGTGAGAATAGTCAGTCAAACCGTTGATAATTGGAATATCAGTACAAGCAGCCATTCTGTCCACGATGGAGTGAGCGAAAGTACGAATCATAATACCGTCAGCCATACGACCTAATACACGTCCGATATCTTCTACAGATTCACGTTTACCAAGGCTGATTTCGTTTGGTGAAAGGTGAAGTGAGATACCGCCCAACTGTTGAATACCAATATCAAAACTTGCTCTTGTACGCAAAGATGGTTTCTCGAAAATCAATGCCAAAGTTTGACCTTTTAAGGCATCTGCATATTTTGCTTTGTCCGCTTTCATGTCGATAGCGAGGTCTAATGTTTGGTTCAATTCTTCAGCTGTGAAGTCTGATACCATCAAAAAATCTTTAGTCATTAAGCACCTATAAGATTAATAAGTTAATAATTTATCATTAATTATACGAAATTCAATTTCAGTCAATTTCGGTAAACGCAAAATTAACAAAATACTGGGATATATCAATTAAAAAAATTAATATTTTGAAAAAGATGGGAAAAGAATGCAGCGTTAATATTTAGTCCTAATCAAACAAAGTATTCAAAAATCTCTAATCTAATTTGCCTTTCTCCTTATTATAAAATCCCCAATCCTCATAATCAAAAACTGCATTGCTCTGTCTAAAAATCATTCCTAAACCATTAGGTAGAGGAGTATAGCATACCGTATCTCTACAAGTATCCTGTGATGCTGTAATAATTTCAAAAATAAAGCAATTTCCTGTAGAATCTACTTGTATTTGCTTAGAGTATCCATTTCGGAACCTTGTTTGAAAATATTTGCACCAAGCATGTCGCAGTTTAAAGAATCATTTTTCTTCATTTTAATTTCTGCATATACAATTTCTTTTCCATATACACTATATATAGGGTCATCTAATGAACCGTTACCGACCATATCACAACACATAACAGTATAGCTTTTAATGCTACATTCGTATAAATCACAGCAATCAACAGTTTCGGTATCGTTACAATCCGGTTCAAACGTAATTGGAGGACATTCAGAATAATCAATATATGGTGTTAAGAATGTATAGGTTACTGTATCACAAATACCATGAACCTCGAAACTTACTTCTCCATTTAAGTAATCCATTGTAAAATTAGTCTGATTTTTTACGGTATCTACTGAACTTGTGGTTTCATTGCGTAAAGTCATATCTTTGAATATGTTATAAATGATATGTCCGTAATTCTCACAATATTCAAAATTAAGAGTAACTTTATAACTACAGCAACCGGAAGAATCAGCTAACTTTTGCTTATCAACAGTAAATAAATCACAGAAGTGGGCAGGTTGCATTTTAAAATAATGTTCCGCATCACAGTTCGGTAATATCCTCCCGTATTCGTCATATAAATCAAAATCTAACTTTATAGAATCCAATCCCATAAG
>PDWI01005182.1_pt1 | contig 16969 bp, 15 predicted proteins | sample 1430891 | NCBI WGS metagenome assembly PDWI01 (sample SAMN01162508, study PRJNA174530) | Oral metagenome, whole genome shotgun sequencing project. | biome: Marine environment; feature: Marine mammal; material: Swab sample of the gingival sulcus; isolation source: swab sample of gingival sulcus...
TACCGTGTCACCGGGTGATTGGTAAAAATGGTCAGTTGACAGGCTATGCCGGTGGGCTGGAACGTAAGCGGAAATTGTTACAGTTGGAAGGGGCTTTGGCGTAGCTGATGTCCCACATGCGTCAAGATTATCAGCTAAAGTTATCGCTTTTGGCGCTAATTTTATAAGCTTCATCGGTTTGTTTGTATGGTTAGTGGTTTCTCTTTGGGATACTTGCTCCATTAATTTCCAAAAAGAGTTGATACGGTTTTGTAACACTCTGTTTTTATGTGAAATATAAGGAGTAATGATGTCCTCCATCAAGCTATTTCTAGCGGCATTGATTTTTGCTGCAACCCCGTCCATGAGTAGTGCCGAGTCGGTTCAGGACCTTTCCGAACAGTTGTTTATCGCCGCACACTGGGGGTACATGCCGATTGTGGCTGATCTGGTGAATCGTGGCGCAAATGTCAATTATGCAAACCCACAGGGCGAGACCGCCATGCATGGCGCGGCGGCTCGTGGGCATTTAGAGGTCATTCAGTTTCTGATCAGTCGTCATGCTAATATCAATGCGCGAACGGTAAAAAACTGGATTCCTTTGCATCATGCGGTACGTTTTGGTCATGTCCATGTTGCTGATTATTTACTGACGAATGGTGCGCCGCTTTCCATAAAAACACATGCCGGACAAACGGTGTTTGATATGGCGAGAAGTACAGGCAATATACAAATGCTAAATCTACTGGAGCGCTACCGTTATTACTAACTTGGGAGTAGCGTAGACAGCATGGTGTTTTTTATGATGGCTGATCACACGGGTTAATCGTCTATTTTGACAGGCAGAGTACATGTATATTTGCCTGAATAGTTAAAAAGCGTTAGACCATCTTTTAACTTTTAGCTATACATTACCGCTTTGTTTTGTGTGTATCTAAGATTGTACGGAAATTGCTTGTTATGGCGCATCGTTTACCTAACTTAAATCTGTTAAGAGCTTTTGAGGCGGCTGCCCGTCACCGGAGTTTCACGACTGCGGCGGAGGAACTATCACTGACACCTGCTGCGATCAGCCAGCAAGTTCGTGCTTTGGAAAATAACCTAGGTTTTTTGCTGTTTGAGCGTCTTCCTCGGGGGGTGACGTTAACGCACATGGGAGCCGCTTATCTTCCCCCGATCCGCCAGGCATTTGATGATATTTCAGCATCGACCTCCGGTTTGTTTGGGCTGCGTGGGGAAAGCTCAGTAAAACTGAGAGTGCCCATGTCTTTTTCGGTGTTAGATCTGGTGCCGCGTCTGGCTCGTTTTAATGAGGAGTATCCAGACATTGAGGTACGCATTGGCTCGTCGCTTTGGGCCGATGAAGTGGAAGCTGAGAGTTATGATATTGACATCCGCTTTGGTGATGGTAGCTGGTCAGGTTATCACGCGGATTTATTATCGCATGACAGTTTCATACCGGTGTGTTCTCCCAATTTGGACCCACAGCCAAAGGATTTGGCAGAGATGGCCAGAGGGCGATTGATTTCTGTCATGGGTAGTGAGGGTGCATGGCTGGATGCGAAAAATGTGACGGGCATTGAAGAAGTCAACCCGCGCCGCGTGCTGCGCGCAGATACCTATCTGGTTGCCGCAGAGTTGGCGGTATCGGGCGCAGGTTCGTTGATGCTACCTAAAAGTATGGCTGCTCCATATCTTGAAAGTGGTCGCTTGATTGGGCTGGCTGGCTTTGATTTTCCTATGAAGGGTGCGCATTACTTGTTGCGCAAAGAAGATCACCGCCGGACTAAGCCGGAAATTACAATCTTACAGCGTTGGCTGATTGATGATTATCAGAGCCAGTCAGAGGCTACGGCATAGGGCGCGTTGTACTTCGCTAACGAATCGCCATGTGTCTCGGCGTAAGGTTTTCGAGGTGTGGTGATTGCCATTGTGCGCACTGGCTATAAATGAAAATTCGCTGACTGTGTGGCGAGTCAGCGCATTTCTTGTTGATGACGATGGATGGTTTATTCAACAATCACCAGAAACTTATTCTTCTTACCTTTTTGAACCAAAATAAATTCACCATTCAGCAAGTCTCGCTCGGTGATTTCACTATCTTCGGTCACTTTTTCCTTGTTAATGCTAATGCTGTTTGCTTGCAGACTACGGCGTGCCTCGCTCTTGGAGGGGAGAATGCCGGTTGCTGTAGATAAAAAGCTGATCATATCCAGTGTGTCACCATAAGCGTCACGTCTGAGCGTATGTGTTGGAACGCCTTCCAGGACTTCCAGAAGTTCTGACTTGCTCAACGCCATCAAACCTTCTTTGCTGCCTTTAAAGAGTGCTTGAGAGGCGCGTACAGCCTGTTCATAAGCTTCCCGACTGTGAACCATGACAGTCACTTCTTCTGCTAATTTTTGCTGCAACACGCGCAGGTGCGGTGCTTCCTGATGTTCAGTAATCAGGGCTTCAATTTCATCCATTGGCAGCAAGGTAAAGCGTTTGATGAAAACGGCGGCATCATCATCGGAGGCATTTAGCCAGAACTGGTAAAACTTGTACGGGCTGGTTTGATTTGGGTCTAGCCAGATATTCCCCCCTTCACTTTTACCAAATTTACTGCCGTCAGACTTGGTGATGAGTGGACAGGTGAAAGCAAATGCCTCGCCACCATCCATGCGGCGAATTAATTCAGTGCCCGCCGTGATATTTCCCCACTGATCTGAGCCACCCATTTGCAGCTTGACACCACCATTTTTGTATAAGTGGTAGAAGTCATACCCTTGAATGAGCTGGTATGAAAATTCGGTGAAAGACAGTCCGGTTTCGATGCGGCTTTTTACTGAGTCTTTAGCCATCATGTAGTTGATGGTCAGGTGTTTGCCGACATTGCGCAAGAACTCCAAAGCCCCCATGTCCTTGAACCAGTCGTAATTATTCTCTAGTCGGGCGGGGTTTTCTTGTGTGTCAAAGTCCAGCAGGTTTTCCAACTGTGCGCGAACGCCTGCCTGATTGTGACGCAGAGTTGCTTCATCCAGCAAATTGCGTTCAGCACTTTTCCCCGAGGGATCACCAATCATGCCTGTGGCGCCGCCGATTAAAGCGACCGGGGTATGGCCATATTTTTGGAGGAATACGAGCAACATAATCGTTGCCAGATTACCCACATGCATGGAATCGGCTGTAGGATCGACGCCGACATACGCGGCAATTTTTTCTTTTGCCAGCAGTTCTTCGGTGCCCGGCATAATGTCCTGGATCATGCCGCGTTGTCTTAAATCTTCGATCACATTCATGGGTGGTACATACCTTGCGCTAAATCTAATAACAGCGAACTTTGCCGCGATTTGAGTCGGCTTTCAAGCAGGCAATTAAATTCTTGGGTGGAATCGTGAAAATAGTTGGGTGATGGGAAGTGATTGTGTTTGGGGTGGGTGAGCGATACTACGGTTTTTGTTTGATCAGCGTCTTGGCGGTAAAGCATGGTAGACTGGAGCCAATTAGTCAGCGATTTAGTAAGTATCATGGCATTACAAAAGCAGCTCCCTATCGGGATTCAGACCTTTCGGGAAATTCGTCAGGAGGGTCACTATTATGTCGATAAGACCGATCTTGCCATGTCGCTTGCTCACAAGGGGAAGCACTATTTCCTGTCCCGCCCACGCCGTTTTGGCAAGAGCCTGTTTCTCGACACTCTCAAAGAGCTTTTTGAAGCGAATGAGCCACTTTTTCAGGGGTTAGCGATACATCCACACTGGGATTGGTCGATTCAATATCCAGTACTCCGATTTAGTTTTGGCAGCAAGCATTATAGCAACGAAAAGGGGTTACACGACTCACTTCATGCCCAGCTTACTTATTTTGAGGACTCATTCGCCACCAAACGTCAATTTGAAGACGCAGCTAGCCGTTTCTCCGATTTGATTTTGCAGATTCACCAGCAAGTCGGTCAGCCGGTTGTCGTGTTGATTGATGAATATGATAAGCCAATTTTAGATGCGATGAGTCAGCCCGATTTGGCCAGAGATAATCGTGATTTTCTTCGAGGGTTTTACAGCACGATTAAAGATTACGACGCACATATTAAATTTAGCTTTTTAACGGGTGTCAGTAAGTTTTCCAAAGTGAGCTTGTTTTCTGGCCTGAATAATCTGAATGACATTACCTTAGACCCTCGCTATTCGACAATTTGTGGTTATACCGACCACGATATTGACAGTGTGTTTGCCGCTGAGCTGGAAGGGCTGGATCGCCAGCAAATCCGCGAATGGTATAACGGCTATAACTGGCTCGGTGAGGGGGTTTATAACCCGTTTGATATTCTCAAATTGTTTGATAATCGCAAGTTTGATAACTACTGGTTTGAGACGGGCACGCCGACGTTTTTAGTCGAACTCCTCCTTCAACGTCAAATTCCGACGCTTAAACTGGACCACCTGTATAGCAGCAGTGCAATGCTGTCGGGATTTGATGTGGATGACATTATCACGGAGGCCTTACTGTTTCAGACGGGCTATCTAACGATAAAGGCAGAAGATAATTTAGGCGGTCAGATTTACTATTCTTTGGGGTATCCGAATCGGGAGGTTTACCAAAGCCTGAATGAGAACATGCTGTCTGCACTGGTTAAGGATAAGTCCGGTCAGGCGGTGCAGAGTGGGCAGCTCTATCGCTTGTTAATGGCGAATGACTTTGATGGACTAAAGCAACTTTTTCATGGTTTTTTTGCCAGCATTCCGTACCAGTGGTATTCAAGAAATGATATTCAAAGCTATGAAGGGTATTACGCCAGTGTGTTTTATTCCTATTTTGCTGCCTTGGGTCTGGACGTGACGGTTGAGGATAGTACCAACCTGGGGCGGATTGATATGACGTTAAAGTTTAATGGCCAAGTGTATATCTTTGAATTTAAGGTGGTGGAGTTAGCACCTGAAGGTCAGGCACTACAGCAAATTAAGGACAGGCGTTATGCTGATAAATATCGTCAGTTACGCCAGCCCATTTACTTGATTGGGGTGGAGTTTAGTAAGGGGAATCGCAATATCACGGGGTTTGCAGTGGAGACAGCCAGTTAAGTGGCTCATCCAACCCCCGGCTTTTACTCCATTGATGGCGATGAAACAAATTGGCTCTGTTTGTAAGTCTACTGACACAATGCTGTCAGTAGATATCCTGTATTGTTAAAGCTCTTTCAATAAACGTGTGGAGATTAAGTGACATGAGTATGCAAAGTAAGGTAGCGGTATGGTTTGATATTCCTGTGACTGACATGGCTCGTGCCAAGCAGTTTTATGGCGAAGTTTTTGGCTTTCAGTTTGAAGATATGGAAATGAATGGCATGACAATGGCGATGATTCAAGGTGACGAGTCGGATACCTGTGGTATGTTGGTTCAGGGGGATGGCTATGAGCCATCGGCGGTGGGACCGGTGGTTTACTTCGGTGCAGATGACTTATCGCCGGTATTGGCACGTGCAGTGGAGCGAGGCAGTGAGGTCTATGTTCCCAAAACAGATATCGGTGAGGGTATGGGTTATTTTTCACTATGTTCAGATAGTGAGGGTAATCGTATTGGTTTGTACTCAATGAACTAAAGCAGGTTTAATCGTTATCATGCGCCGTGCTGACCGACTCTTCCAAATTGTACAAATACTGCGAAACAAACGGTTGGTTACGGCGCAGGAGTTAGCTGAGCATCTGGAGGTTTCGCCGCGTACCATTTACCGCGATATTCAAGACCTCAGTTTGTCTGGTGTGCCTGTCGAAGGTGAGGCAGGTGTCGGCTATCATTTGCGTTACTCTCTGGATATTCCGCCGCTGATGTTCAATGCTGATGAGGTTGAAGCATTGGTGCTTGGCTCGCGTATGCTAAAGTCATGGGGCGGAGCAGAGTTGGGAGCCAGTGCCCAATCAGTCATGGACAAGGTGTACGCGGTTATCCCAGAGGAGCTGAGGCATGTTCTTAACAGCAGTAAGCTTTATGCGCCTCGGTTTGGCCCGCGTGAAGACTTGCAAAGTACCTTGGATATTTGTCGCAAAGCCATCCATGATCACCAATACCTGAAGCTGTGTTACCAGCGGGCGGATAGTGAGATCAGTCAGCGTGAAATCCGACCGTTGGGACTGTTTTTTTGGGGCAATGTTTGGACGCTCAGTGCGTGGTGTGAGCTGCGCGATACTTTCCGCACATTTCGTCTTGATCGTATGCAGAGTATTGATACCCTCAATCGCTACTTTGAGGAGGAGCCGGGGCAGACGTTATCGGATTGTCTGGCACAAATGTACTCGTCTCCACACTGTGACGAGGGGCAGTGAGTGTCGGGAAAAGTCGTGGCTTACGGGTTCGTGAGCCTGTAAATCCAAGTGTGTATCTGTCACTTACTGTCATGGGCACTCCTTCCTTTTGTCTAGCAACTCAACACCCAGAAATTCACTGAGCTTTTTGCCATCTTCTTCCATTTGTGCCAAATCATTGTGGTTTAGAATATTCAGCCGCCGCCCATATTTCGTCAGCACATTCAGCTCGTAACAGGGGTAGTCCACACCATTTTTGCTACTGATGAGTTTATTGACTATTTGCAGCGATACAATATTTTCAAGTTGTAGCGGACGATCAGATTGGTTGCGAAATGTCCCAGTACTTTTGTCAAAGTAGGCTCGCTTTATGAAAGGTTGTAACAGTGTAATCCCAAACGTTGCAATGCCTGTTCCGGCAGCCGTCAGGAAAATAATTAAATCCATTTGTTGGCTGGAGAGATAAACATATATGGCAAGTCCGAGCAGAAAAATACCAACGGCCACATAGATTAAACAAAAAAATAGTGCGGATAAGGTGGGTTTCAAATAGGCTCTGTCGCCGCTAAGTTGAATGGTATGTGATCTGAATTTTGGGCCTTTTTCGATCAGGTGGCGGCTTAAATCGACTTGCTCTGATGAGATGTCTGACATAGTAATGAGTCCTCTTGTTATTAGTATAAAAATAAAAGAGCCCACCAGATGGCGGGCTCCCTATAGCATAAATCAGGCGGTTACTTACTTGTAACGCTTGATCTCGCCAGACTTAACGCGGCTAACAAATGATTGTAACTCAGCCTTAACAATTGGCATCAAGAAGTACAGACCAATGATGTTGAAGATCGACATTGCGAAGATCGCTGCATCAGAGAAATCGATAACTGCGCCGAACTTTACGGTCGCGCCGATGATCACGAATGCACAGAACAGTAGCTTAAAGACGATCTCAGCGAAACTACTCTCACCGAACAGGAATGTCCACGCTTTCAAACCGTAGTAAGACCAGGAAATCATGGTTGAGAATGCAAAGAGAATAACTGCAACGGTCAAGAAGTATTTGAAGATACCTGCTGTTGATTCAAATGAAGCCGCAGTTAATGCAACACCTGTCAAATCAGCGCCATCAAATGGTGCGACGTTCAGACCAGCGATTGTAATAACCAAGGCAGTCATTGTACAAATGACCACGGTATCAATGAATGGCTCCAGCAAGGAAACCAAACCTTCAGTGACTGGCTCTTTGGTTTTTACCGCTGAGTGAGCGATTGCAGCCGAACCAACACCTGCCTCGTTAGAGAAAGTTGCACGTTTCAGACCTTGAATCAACGCACCGATGAAGCCACCGACAACACCCTCACCACTGAATGCACCATCAATAATTGCAGAGAAAGCAGGGCCGACCTGAGATAGATTGGAGAAGATCACCACGAGCGCCATACCGATGTACAGTGCAGCCATCCAGGGAACCACTTTCTCAGTTACCGAAGCGATTGAAGGCATACCGCCAACGATTACGGAGAATACCATGGCAGCCATGACCACACCTGTGATGATGCCGTATTCCATCGGGATATCGAAGGCATAGTTCAGCATCGCGTGTGCCTGGTTCGCCTGGAACATGTTACCGCCACCCAATGCACCGAAGATACACATGATCGCGAACATGACTGCCAGGAACTTACCCAAGCCACCCATGCCACGCTCTGCCATTGCGTCACGTAGGTAATACATCGGGCCACCAGATACCACCCCAGAAGGCAAGATAGTGCGATATTTCACACCGAGGGTACACTCAACAAACTTTGAAGCCATACCCAGTAAGCCGACCACAATCATCCAGAATGTTGCGCCCGGCCCACCAATAGCCAGCGCAACACCTACACCCGCGATGTTACCCAGACCAACCGTTCCAGACAGTGCCGTTGTCAGTGCCTGGAAGTGAGACACCTCACCGTCATGCTTTTGGTTCGGATCAGTGTACTTACCACGAACAATGTCTATTGCCAGCTTAAACTTGGTAAGTTGCAGGAAACCAAAATAGAACGTGAAGACGAACGCTGCGAGAAACAACCACCCCACAATCAGCGGAAACTTAATATCCCCGAATGAGACACTGTAGAAGATGGTGCTGACAAACCAGCCAAAGTATTCACTGAAAAACGAGTCGACATTGGTGCTAATTGAGCTGATTGTTTCATAGAATGCTGATTTCTCTTCGGCCCACAGCGAGCTGCTGCTGAAGAGAGCAAGCATGAATAACATGACCTTACTGAAATTAAACTTCATTTTGGTTCCTTACAAAGGTTGATAAAAGGCTCGGTCGCACGATGGAGAATGCATCCCGAAGTCTCAAGCGCCTGATTCTAGCGATTGGGTTTCAGTCGATTTCATTTATTTTTAACTTTACTCAGTATTTTTTCCTGTTTGGGTCCTTATTCAAGGGAAAGTAAACTAATTCATGACTGATATGCTTCTACATTGATCGCAGGTATGCCATATCTGGTTTAACCGATTAGCGGTCAACCAATGCACTGAACGTGAGTGATGTGATGGACTTTAGGCATTGGTACGCGTTGGAGTGTATGGCATTAGGCACTTCAGCTTTGGTTGCCGTTTGGTCAGGAGGGAGCGTTGATATACCATACGCGGCCTTGGTCATTAAAGGTGAAGCCCCGTGATGAAGTCAAATATATTACTGTTGATTACTGCTGCAATTTGGGGGTCTGCCTTTGTTGCCCAGCGGGTTGGGATGGATTATATCGGCCCGTTTACCTACAGCGGTGTTCGTTTTTTGATTGGCGGTGTTACCCTCATTCCGATTGCCTGGTGGATTAGGCGCTGGCAAGCTCGGCAAGTTGCCAGCGGGAAACGGCGTAGTCGCACGCCGAAAGAGGGTGGTGTGGGCCTACTGTGGGCCAGTCTGATCTGTGGTGTGGTGCTGTTTGGTGGCGTGACCTTGCAGCAGATCGGCATGGTTTATACCACTGCCGGAAAGGGAGGCTTTATAACCAGCTTGTACATTGTATTAGTGCCGATTATGGGGTTGGCATTTAAACAGCATGTGGGCGCTGGCGTCTGGATTGGTGCGCTCATGGCACTTGTTGGCTTGTATTTGCTCAGTATCAAGTCGGATTTCACCCTGGATTATGGTGATCTTTTGATGCTGATTGGTGCTTTTTTCTGGGCAGCGCATGTGCTGGTATTGGGTTGGGTTGCCCCCAAATATGATCCAGTCGTCTTATCAATTGTGCAATTCCTGATTTGTGGTGTGTTGAGCATGGTGTGCGCATTCATTTTTGAGGTCATTGTGTGGGCCGATGTGATGCTGGCAATGGATTCCATTTTGTACGCAGCACTAATGTCTACAGGCATCGCTTATACCTTACAAGTGGTTGCACAGCAGGATGCGAGGCCATCACACGCGGCAATTATTTTAAGCAGTGAAGCTATGTTTGCGGTATTGGCTGGTTGGTTAATTCTTGGTGAAGTGTTGGCCATTCGTGGCATGTGGGGGTGCGTATTGATTATGGCTGGCATGTTGTTTTCACAGTTATTGCCGGATCTTCGCTTGCGTAGTGAGGCGAGTTAAGGTTGCTCAAGTTATCACGGGCAGGTCATTGCGTGAGGTGTCTGCTTGTGATATTCCTATGGCTTAAATGTTTTGCGCGCGTGTATTTTTAATTAAAGTTCCTATCCAAGCACTTAAGAGGTGGCTCATGAAGCGATTAATTCCAACACTGGCGATTGCTGGTCTGATGTGTACCAATGCATTGGCGGATGATATCTCCCCGGCGATTATTTACGATAAGGCAGGCAAGAATGATAAGTCATTCAATGAGGCTGCTTACCAAGGTATTCAAAGGTTCGCCAAAGATACGGGTATTGCCGTTCGTGAAGTTGAGCCAACTAATGAAGCACAGGTTGCTCAAGGCTTGAGGAAGCTGGCAAAGCGTAAGTCTGATCCAATTATTGCAGTGGGCTTTTCAATGGCCAATGCGTTGCAGGCGGCGGCTAAGGAGTTCCCCGACACCAGATTTACCATTATTGATACAGTCGTCAAGCAGCCGAATGTTCAGTCCATTGTATTTGCAGAGCATGAGGGTTCGTTCCTGGTTGGTGCGCTGGCAGCCATGAAGTCAAAGAGTGCCAAAATAGGCTTTATCGGTGGTATGGATATTCCGCTGATTCGTAAGTTTGCGTGTGGTTATGAGCAGGGTGCAAAGTACCAGAATGATAAAGTTGAAGTCATGGTTAATATGATCGGCTCAACAGGTGCCGCATTCAATAATCCAAGCAAGGGTGGCGAGTTGGCTAAAAGTCAGTTCGATAAAGGCGCAGATGTGGTGTTTGCTGCGGCAGGTGGCTCCGGTATTGGTGTTTATCAGGCAGCGAAGGATAGCGGCAAGTATGCAATCGGTGTCGATAGCAACCAGAATCACCTTCAGCCCGGTACAATGCTGACATCCATGGTGAAAAGTATTGGTGAAGCGGCGTATGCAGCGTTCGCGGATGCAAAGAATGGTGAATGGAAAGCAGACGTTAAGGTGATGGACTTGAAAGCCGGTGGCGTTAGTTGGGCTTTGGATGAGCATAATCGCGATTTGATCACCCCTGAAATGGAAGCGCGCATGGCCGAATTGAAGGAGAAAATTGGCTCTGGTGAAATTAAGGTTCATGATTACATGAGTGATGATAAATGCGTTTACTAATGGCTGTTGGCAGCGTTAGTACAGGCGGCATCATTGGTCACCGGATGCTTGGCATCAGGGTGCGGTAGTGGCTTAGATTAAAGTGGCTGGACTCCGCGTCTCGCCGCTTTTTTTACGGCTGTCAATTGAGTGGAGAGAAGGTCTCTATGCAGTTGAGCATGGCAATTCAACTCACGGATGTGAGTAAGCGGTTTGGTGCGGTTCGTGCCAACGATAAGGTATCACTTGAGGTAGAAGTCGGCACCATTCACGGCATTGTTGGGGAGAATGGTGCGGGTAAGTCCACGCTAATGAGTATCCTCTACGGTTTCTATCAGTACGATAGTGGGCGCATTGAGGTGTTTGGTGAGCAGCATTATTTTCATAACTCGCGCGAGGCACTGGCGGCGGGTATTGGCATGGTGCATCAGCACTTTATGCTGGTTGACCCCTTCACCGTATTGGAAAACGTGATGCTCGGCAACGAGGGTGGCAGGCTGCTGAAAGCTGGCCGGGAAAGTGCGCGTGGGGAGCTGAACCGACTGGCGAGTGAGTATGGCTTGGCGGTCGATCTGGATGCGCGAGTATCGAGTCTGTCGGTGGGCTTGCGGCAGCGCGTTGAAATTTTGAAAGCCTTGTATCGTGGTGCAAAAATCCTGATTCTGGATGAGCCAACGGGGGTACTTACACCACAGGAAACGACTGAATTATTCTGTATTCTGAATGCGCTGAAAGACCAGGGTGTGACGATTCTCCTGATTACCCATAAGCTGCAAGAGATCATGGCGATTACTGATAATGTCTCGGTGATGCGCGCAGGAAAAATGGTGGCTCATCGCAAAACGTCAGAAACCAGCAAGGCAGAGATTGCTGAGTTAATGGTTGGGCGAAAAGTTCTGTTGCAGGTGGATAAGCAACCTGCGAATCTCGGTAAGCCATTAATCAGCGTAAAAAATCTGACAGTGACAGATGAGTTTGGCGTTGAGCGGGTGAAGGGTGTCAGTTTTGACATACATGCTGGTGAGGTGGTGGGTATTGCGGGCGTGTCGGGCAATGGTCAAAGTGAGTTATTGGATGCGCTGTCAGGCATTACCCGTATTCATTCCGGCAGTATTGACATACATGGTGAAGTCGTCACCCGTAAACATCCCGTAGACCCTGCAAAAATGCGTGACCTGGGTTTGGCGCATGTACCAGAAGACCGGCATCGCATGGGGATGATTAATAGCTTTGCTGCATATGAATCGGCAGTGCTTGGTTATCACAATGACAAAGCCTACAACGGGCGTTTTTTGATGAGCCTGCGTAAGGTAAAAGAACACTGTAGCAAATTAATGGATGCCTTTGATGTGCGTCCAAGAGACCCTGATTTAAAATCCGCCAACTTCTCTGGCGGTAATCAGCAAAAGTTAATACTCGCCCGTGAAATGGAGCGTGATCCTGATATTCTGTTAGTCGGGCAACCAACGCGTGGCGTGGATATTGGCGCGATTGAGTTTATTCATAAGCGCATTATTGAAATGCGGGATGCAGGTAAAGCGGTATTACTGGTGTCAGTGGAATTAGAGGAGATTATTTCGGTGAGTGATCGGGTACTGGTGATGTGTGACGGTCACATCAGTGGGGAAGTGCCTGCTGCGGAGGCGGATGAGACAATGCTGGGACTTATGATGACAAATACCGATGCCGTGGCGGACTTGGAAAAGGTGGCGGTATGAGTCAGCATAACCGTGAGATGCCATTTTGGATGGATGCACTGTTATTGCCACTTCTGAATATCATCATGGCTATTTTGGCAACAGTGGTGATCTTCCTGGCCATTGGGGTTGACCCCGTCGAGGCCACACGAATTTTGCTATTCGGTGCCTTTGGTCATCAAGAAGGTATCGGTTTTACACTGTACTACACAACTAATTTTATCTTTACTGGCTTGGCTGTCGCGGTCGCCTTTCATGCCGGACTGTTTAATATCGGTGGTGAGGGGCAAGCATACCTTGGTGGTCTTGGTGCGGGCTTGGTCTGTTTATATCTGGGGCAGTGGCTACCCGGACTATTGGTGATACCTCTGGCCATTATTGCCGCTGGCCTGTTTGGTGCTGCGTGGGCATATATTCCGGCGTATTTGCAGGCATATCGCGGTAGCCACATTGTCATCACCACGATCATGTTTAATTTTTTGGCCTCAGCATTGATGGTCTATTTGATGGTTAACGTGCTGAAAGAGCCTGACCAGCAGTCGCCGCAAAGTGCTGAGTTTGCAGCGTCCTCGTGGTTGCCATTTATGCATCAGTTTTTGGGCTGGTTTGGGATTGATATTGAATCTTCACCGCTGAATTTGTCCATTGTCTTGGCATTGTTGGTGGCGTTACTGGTGTGGATTTTTATTTGGCATACGCGTTGGGGTTATCAGATTCGAGCCACTGGAAGCAATGCAACCGCCGCTGTTTACGCGGGTATTAAACCGGCGCGCGTCATTGTTATGAGTATGTGTATCTCAGGTGCGCTGGCTGGTATGGTGGGCGTAAATGAGATCATGGGGGTTAATCATCGTCTGTTGCTGGATTTCCAGATGGGCTATGGTTTTGCCGGGATCGCAGTGGCGTTGATGGGGCGTAATCATCCGGTTGGCATTATTCTGGCGGCACTGTTGTTTGGTGTTTTGTACCAAGGTGGTGCGGAGTTGGCCTTTGAAATGCCGAACATTAATCGTGACATTGTGGTTGTCATGCAGGGTTTGGTGATTTTGTTCTGCGGCGCGTTGGAGTTTATGTATCGCCCGTGGCTGATGAAACTGTATTTGGCCATAAGTGGTAACGGTACTCCGCAGGAGGCTGAGGCATGAATGATTGGTTCACCGTTTTAATCCTGGCACTAGATGCCACGATGCGGGTTTCTGCGCCCCTGATTTTGGCAGCACTGGCGGGGCTTTTTTCCGAGCGTTCTGGAGTGGTGGATATTGGTCTGGAAGGGAAAATGCTGGCGGGTGCCTTTTCTGCCGCTGCTGTGGCATCGGTTTCTGGCTCTGCCTGGGTGGGCTTGATAGCCGCGATTGCCGTCTCTGTTGTGCTGGCACTGTTGCATGGCTTTGCCTGTATTACGCACCGAGGAAATCAGGTGGTGAGTGGCGTAGCGATTAATATGCTGGCCGCTGGTTTGACGATGGTATTGGGCTTGCACTGGTTTAAACGGGGTGGACAAACCCCTAGTCTGGATAACGAGGCACGTTTCCTGTCGCTGGATTTGCCGGGGGTGGAAGCGTTGGCGGATGTACCGTATCTGGGTGAAATCTACGCAGAGCTGATCAGCGGTCACAATATTCTGGTGTATGTGGCTTTTTTGATGGTGCCATTTACCTCTTGGGTGGTTTATAAAACACGCTTTGGCTTGCGTTTACGCGCCGTTGGGGAGAATCCGAATGCGGTAGACACGGCGGGTATTTCGGTCGTAAAGATGCGCTATTTAGCCGTTCTTTGCGCGGGAGTACTCTGTGGCATTGCAGGGGCTTATATCTCTACTGCGCACAATGCACAATTTGTGCGTGACATGACCGCAGGGCAGGGGTTCATTGCGTTGGCTGCGTTGATTTTTGGCAAGTGGCGACCTGTTCCCGTGATGTTTGCTTGCTTGTTGTTCGGTTTTCTGGATGCCCTAGCCGTGCGTTTGCAGGGTGTTTCTCTGCCGGGTGTGGGTGAGATTCCGGTACAGTTTATTGAAGCCCTGCCGTACTTGTTGACAGTGATCTTGCTAGCCGGGTTTATTGGTAAAGCGGTAGCACCTAAAGCTAATGGTGTGCCTTATGTGAAGGAGCGGTGAGGGTGGTATTTGCTGTGGTTAAGGCTAACTTAACTGCCAATGTCCGTTTATTTATAGATTCTGTTTAAGTGTCTATCCCATTGATTATGAATGACTTATGTCAAGCGGTCTGCAATTTTAATTAACGGATGAGTGGGCACAGGTAGTGATTGAAACTGCCGTCGATGCGATCCTTCCATGATATTTCATAGGTAGTCCCCAACAAAGTGGACTGTGTGCAGGGAAACAGGCTTTAACCTAGCTTTCAATTCATCAGCGGCGCTCCGCCATAAGCGCCAGCCTTTTTTACACCCACGCAGCTACGCAATGACAAGTCTAGGCCCACAGTAAAGCATGACTAACTGCAATAATTGCTGTGAGCCTTTGGTTCTGTGGGTGCATGTAAATGCCTTAACTTGATAAGTTTGTGTGACATAATCAGCGAGCGGCACTTGCGCAAAGTATTAAAAAACAGCTATAAGGGAATGATGGTTGGGACATAGGATTTCTGCTTTGGTTAATGAGAGCGGCCTATGGTGCAGCCGCACTGCCAGATTTTCTAAGTCTTTCAGATGGTTAGGCTCTTAAAGTTGTTGTGTGTGGGGATGTCGCTCGGTGATGCCCCTGAAGGGCTGGTATCAAAAGAAGCCGGGGTTATTTGACAAGAGAGTCTATGAATAAGCGGTTCTCAATACTTAATGCTATGAAATCATCTCAATCATTGATATTGCTGTTAACAGCGATTCCTTTTTTTCTAGCATCCTGCACCAAGGATGATTCATCAGTTACTACGCACTCTTCTGAAAAAACAAAAGTTATAATCAGTGATGCTGAAAAAATCGGCCTTGATACAAGCAAGTTGGAGTCATATATTATCCGCAGCTCAGGGGACGATATTCAGGCAACAGAAGAAAGTATTAGTGTAGAAAGTGGCTCATCTGATGTTATTGCACTCATAGATGATGGTGAGCAGCCTGTCCTAGTGGCCAGAAAATTTGAGGGCGACTCTGTGGTTAACCTATCTCTGGCTAGTACTGCAGAAATGATGGTCTTATTCAATCCGCACTTTTCTGGCAGGAAAAGCTCAAACCCAAAGGAACTGTCTAGGCGAATTAGGTCACATGAAGATTTCAGAAAATTGGAAGAGTCTATAGCAATCGCAATAACTACAGGGAATCCTTGCCCTATTTCACCACGTTGCAATGCCTATTCAGCAAGGATTGCCTTAAAAATAGCAGGCAGTATAGTAATTGAAGACCTGTACCAAGGAGAGTAAATACATGAGAATCAAGATTTTTGCTTTATCATTTGTATTTCTTTTCTATCCGTTATCCGTGTTTTCGGAAAAAGTTGGTTCGACCTTTGATGTTGAAATAGTGGAAAGTACATCCACTATAAAGCCGAAAAAAATAACGATCAAAAATAACACGATGACCTACTACTTTGCCAGACTAAAGTCACTTAATGGTGAGGTACAGAGCTCCCCAGTTTTAATAGATCGCAATGAACAAAAAATAAAATCTAATATAGGTGACTTAAAGCTAGAGTGGGAGGGCGTGGTTCCTCTTATAGATTACACAGCTCCAACAAAATGGTTAGAATCCAGCAAGAAAGAAACACATATTGAAAATCCAAGCCGCCTTCTCAATACTTGGGAAAATTCTGTTATTGACTTCCAAGGTGGAAATATTAATGATTTTATAGATATATCCTTAAAAAAGGATGCATTAAGCGCTTGGGGTTTAATGGCGATTAATTTATCAGTTATTCCTCAGTTAATAGCAGATTCAACCATCTCTGGGAAAATACCAGTTACGAATATTGAAAATGGTTCGTTTTTTGTTAGTTTAACTAAGGTTGCCCAGTCAGTAAAAGATTTCAACAGTAATATTGAAACTATTAATTACTATTTTACTTGGGTTGAAGCAGCAATTGAATTAATAGATTCGCTTAAAAATTCTTTCTTGGAGGAAGATATACTCGTTCCTGAATCAATAATAGCTGTTAATAACTACTTTACATATACTAAAACTCTCCTTAAGAATATTGAATCAATACCGGGGTCTCTAAAAGTCGATAGTTCAATTAAGGAGGACTTAAAAACAGAATTTGCAAGGCAGCTGAAAAATACAACAGGGCAATCGCTTGAAACTTAGCAAGGAAATTAGGCATAAAGGAGTTTTTTTGGAATCCTCCCTATGTCAAAGTCTCTGAACAAGCTACTGGAATGTC
>PDWI01005183.1_pt1 | contig 16966 bp, 13 predicted proteins | sample 1430891 | NCBI WGS metagenome assembly PDWI01 (sample SAMN01162508, study PRJNA174530) | Oral metagenome, whole genome shotgun sequencing project. | biome: Marine environment; feature: Marine mammal; material: Swab sample of the gingival sulcus; isolation source: swab sample of gingival sulcus...
GCTTTGCTGAGATGATGAGTTGATATCGCTCCCTCAAAAACCAGAGCAATATACGCCTCTGGTTCTAAATTGTCAAATACTTTTTTCGTTTATTGCAAATTTTATCTAAACAACTGGTAACAACCAAGTCGCACCTTTGATCAATCTTTTGAAATCCTTACCATATCTATTCCAAAATCAATCCAACAGGGAGCCGTTCACCGAACTGGACATTTTGCTGTTTCTGATCGGTCTGGACTTTTTCAGCCACGGACTTGATATGCCCCTGCTTTGCCCCGGAAATTCTGAGCCAATCCAAAATCTTTTCCTGTTCTTCGGAATCAATATCCCGAGTTCGGTCTCCCACCATTCTTGCCATCTGAACAACAGGATCATGGAGAATCTGAATATTCTTTTCCTTTAACGCCATGACCTTACGAATCCATGCCTGGGCCTGAGTCGGTGGCACGACACGATCCAAAGATCCGTAGAGCATCTGTCGTCCTCCCAGCCTCCCCAGCACCCAGAGCAGGGTTGCTGTATTCTGACGGGCTTTTCCCAAAATTCTTATCAAAGCCGAAGCAAGGGCAATTTTATCTTTTACCAACAAACGCTCCATATTTCCGGCAGCCATCCACAGTTCTGCCATTTCCTGGGGAGGCAAATTGGTTTTCTGCTTGATCAGGATCTGGGATACTTCCTGAAAAATCTGCCGCTGGTGACCGGCCTTGAAGCCGCCGGCAATTCTGCGGACAAAAATCCACCATTCCAGGCGATTCTGCTTTGCCTTTGGAAATTGCAGCCCCATCATATAGATTTTCCATAATTTTTGAATCCGATCCTGGTCAAAGCCATCTCCAAATCCCGGCCGGGCACAGAAGCCCACCAGATTCAGCCACCGCGCTTCATGGTCGGCAGACTTGCTTCTTTCAGGGGCAAGGCTTATCAATTCATCGACCAAGGAACGCAGAAAAGACAAGGGCCATTGAAATTTCTTCTCCCCCACCAATTTCTCAATCTTGGAAACCAATCCTGCCACATCCTTTGCATCGGCAGAAGAAAAACCCTCCCGCAGCAAAGCGCATGCAGAAGCAATCATCTCCTGCTCATACACCCTGGTATCTGCGGTTTCCAAAGGAGGTTCAGAATTCCTCAACTGAAACTGCAGCACCCATTGATGATCCGAAGACTGGGAACGACAGTACATGGCAAGGGTTCCCATTTCCGTATAATCTGCCCCCAGCTGAATGGGAATGATCTTTTTTTCATCACCTTTGCCAAATCGAATAATAGTTTGCAGCGGCGGCATGGGAATAAGGGAATCGTCAATATCCACCATGTCTCCGACCCGATCGCCGGAACGAAAACTGGAACTGTACACAGGAAAACTTACCGGCTCATTGGCTCGCACCTGATACTCAGCACGGGGCAGCTGAATGCTGGAACCTTCGTCCAGACCGCGTTCTACCAGGCACACCGCCTGATTGGCTTGTCCAGAAGCAACACCAAGATAGTAGCTTCTGGGACTACCGCTTCCCACCCGAACCCCCATGCCTTGTTTCACCAGGCCATAATAGGACGCGCCCATGCTCACAGATAAATCCGCAGACGGATTTTCCAAAATTTTCGGTCTCTTTCCATCGGATAATTGAAAATACGAGGCAATCAAATCCACGATCCGGGACTGGATTGTATTCGGCTTCAAAGAGCCTCCGTTAAACAGAATCCAATCCGGTGCAGGCCTGGATTTTCCAAGCACCTGCTGAATCTCTGCAGAATGCGCTTCCAGAAATTCTGTGATATGCCCCATGACATTGGTGCGACCTTCAAAGGGCAAACCAAAATCTGCCATATCCTGGCGCTGACCGACAGAATGATTTTGATTTTCGGCGGCAAAAAACTGTCCCCACAAAACCGACATGACATCATCACGGGTAAGATCTCCTGCCAAGGTTCCTGAAATCAGGGAACGCCCTTGTCCCTTCAAGGTAATTCTGACCGTTTCCTCCCCCCTTTCCAAAATGGACTCCTTGGCTTCCCGACAGCGGTGACAAAGGGTCTTCCACTGGTCCGCACTCATGACGTTCTTTCCCTTGAACCGGGACTCCACAACCCTTGCAAGGGCAAGATCAATATTGTCGCCCCCCAGGATCAGATGATCGCCAACGGCAATGCGCTCAAATCTTGGGGAGCCTCCCTGTTGGGCTTTCAATGAAATCAGACTAAAGTCCGTGGTGCCTCCGCCCATGTCGCATACCAGGATCAACTCATCCTCGCTGATATGCTGCTTCCAGTCGTCTTCGTGATAAATCAGCCAGGCGTAAAAGGCGGCCAGGGGTTCTTCCAGCAGGGTAACGCTTGTCCCAAGCCCTGCCATATCAATGGCCTTGGCAGTCAAATCCCTTGCCTGCTCGTTAAAAGAAGCCGGCACCGTGATGACCACGAACTGATTTTCCAGAAACAAATCTTCATCTTTCACAGAATGGTTCCAGGCGCTTCTGATATGCAGCAAATATTGCGCCGCAGCCTCCACAGGAGAGACCTTTTCCACACCAGACGCTCCCCAGGGCAAAATTTTTGACAGACGATCCACATCCGGGTTGCACATCCAGCTTTTGGCAGAAGAGACCAGACGGGCAGGGATTTTGGAGCCATGATCTCTGGCAAAGGAACCGACAAACAAATCCTCCCGCTTTTTCCAGGGATGGACAAGGGCCTGGGCAGAAATATCATACTCGCCGGGTATATATAAAAAGGATGGCAGCACCTGCAAACGGGAAAATTCTCCCTGGCCTGTCAGCTGCGGAACAGAAAACACCTTGATCTGAGCCTGGCGTTCCTTTGCAGACAAGGCCGCATCTTCCCTGAAAATTCTGGTATCCACATAGGAAACCGAGCAATTGGTGGTTCCAAGGTCAATCCCGATAACATAGGGCTTGTCCGTAAAATTTATGGGTGCCGGCATCTCCATCATATTCTCCCTACAAAATCTCCACTTGGGCCGGCATCAAAATCCCGGAATCCTGAACATCCGCCAATTTGGGTACTTCTTTTTTCCCGGCCTTCCAGCCCGGATGCCGAACCACCCCCTCAAAGGGCGGACTGCCTGCCACATTACCTGTCAGTACAATGGATTCCATGTCAAAGCCCTTTTCAATGGTAATCTTGTCCCCTTCTTCCCTGTCCATGACAGGCCTGGGAGAAATATAGCGTTCCAAAGTCTTTTTACAATCTTCCTGAATACTGCGAACCGCTGCACCGATTTGCTCATCTTCGTACAAGGACAAATCCTCATCAAAGAAATCCAACAAACGCCCTTCTCGCTGCAGCACCCCAAGGAAATGCAAAAACAATCGCCGTTTTCGCTCCTGCTCCATGCGCTGATCAATAAAATCCTTTTCAGCAGAAGCTCCTGTGGATTTTTTAGCGGGCGCATCTTCCTGGACATTTTTTAGCGAGGGAGGCACAACCATGTCCGCCAATTCCCAGATAATCCGCGTCAGTATCAAAGTACCGGCAAAAACCAATAGCGCCACAACAGAAAGCGGCTGGACCATACCCCACTGAAATCCCGACAAAGCCCAAGGGGCCTGCACGTTAAGCCATTCTTCCGCAGTTGCAGAAAATGAAGGAGGTAAAGTACCTGAAAGCCAAAGCCCTGCAGCAAGAACCCCTGCTCCCAGAAGCAATCCATACACAGTGCAAAAAACAACGGCTCTTTTTCGATCTACATCCATTTTTATACTCCCTTTCAAGGCGGTAGTATTGCCCCCACACACAAAATCAGAGATCCCCATACAATCCATACAAAATATCCGCAGATTCCACGATGCCCTTGTGCATTGTTCTGTGAAATCTACGGATAAAGATATTTCGCCATGGGATAAAAACCGGCAAAGGGACGGCGGCTACCAACCAGGGGCTTCAAAATTCAAGGCCAGGTAGTTGACCGTCCCCAACATTACAAAATTACTTGTTGGACTTTCTCCAAATATTCATTGCTTCCGCATCTTTTACCAACTGATCCTGAAAATCAGGATGGGCAATAGCAATCAATGCTTCGGCACGCTCCCAGGTACTTTTCCCCTTCAAATTCGCAATTCCATTTTCCGTTACAATCATGTGGGTTGCAGTTCTTGGGGAAGTAACAATGGCCCCTGTGGCAAGGGTAGGATTAATAGTAGAAATTCTCTTCCCCTTGATTTCCTTAGCAGAAGCAGTACAGATAAAGCTCTGACCTCCCTTTGACTTGTACGCACCTTCCACAAAATCCAGCTGTCCGCCAGTTCCGCTGATGTGGCGGGTTCCGATACTTTCTGAACATACCTGACCGAACAAATCCACTTCTACGCAGGCATTGATGGATACAAAATTATCCAACTGGGCAATCACAGAAGGATGGTTTACATAGTCGACATTGTAAGCGACACAGCCAGGGTTATCATCAATGAAGTCATAGACTTTTTGTGTTCCCATTGCGAAAGAAAAGACCTGCTTGTACTTATCAATATTTTTGTACTTTCCGGTAACCTTTCCGGCCTCGGTCATTTTTACATAGGCATCCACATACATTTCGGTATGAACACCAAGGTCTTTCAGATCAGAAGCTGCAATCATGGCGCCAACCGCATTGGGGACACCACCGATGCCCAGCTGAATACAGCAACCATTTTTCAACAGCGGAATAATATGTTCTGCAATTTTCGTATCCGCTTCGCTGGGAGGATTGTCGGGAATGGTAGGAATATCGTTGTCCACTTCAATAACATAATCCACATGGCTGATATGAATACCTTCCTGACCGCCGCCAAGAACTCTGGGCATCTTGGGGTTTACTTCAAGGATGCGAATCTGGGCATTCTCAAAGGCTGCCATGGCACTAGGCGCTCCTGCTCCCCAGCTGAAATATCCATGTTTATCCATGGAACTGACCTGGGCAACAAACACATTATTGGGCACACAATCTTTATTGGTCATCATGGGCAATTCATGAAACTTCATGGGAATATAATACAACCCCTTGTTGATCCATGTTTTATCATGGCCTGCAACATGCCAGCTGTTCCAGGTAAATTTTTCATTGGAAGCTTCCATGGTATAATGGGGATATCCGCCAATATCGCAGCGAATTTTCACATCATCAAGTTCATCCTTACGTTTTGCCAATGCCTTATCAAAGGCATCTGAAGATGCAACACCAAATGCATATTCTATCCAATTTCCAGACTTGACAACCTTTGCCGCTTCATCCGCAGTAACCAATTTTTTGTCATATTCTTTTTTCCAATCCATTACCATTTCCACAAACCTCCAAATTATAGTTAAAATCCATTCACTTCCGCAAAATAATTCCATCCTATATAGCAAAGCACGGTTTCAATTTCAATAAAAATTGAATAATGAAAAGAACATGCCTCCAAAGTGCAAAATCATACCATTCCCAACGAATAACAAAAACACCCCTCCAAAATTTCTGCTAACTATGCTATTATTCTTTTTTATGAATGCCGAATTACTGTATAAAAAAATTCGTAGGATATAAATTACGAAAACAGTCAATACATCGGATAACCAATAAAGGAAAGAATCACAAGGAAGATTCGTGGCAAAAAAAGGGAAATTTATTGTACTCGAAGGAATTGATGGTTCCGGCAAATCCACCCAGGCAAAACTGCTTCATCAAAGATTTTGCAGGGAGGGGATATCCCCCATTCTCACACGGGAGCCAACCAACGGCCCCATAGGAAAACTCATCCGGCAGATTCTTTCAGGCACCCAGCCCATGGATCAAAGGGCCATTGCCAACCTATTTGCCGCTGACAGAACAGACCATCTCTCCCATCCAGAAAATGGCATACACCAACTTGTGAAGCAAGGCAGAACCGTCATCTGCGACCGCTATTATTTTTCGTCCTACGCTTACCACTCCCAATATATGGACATGGATTGGGTTTTTGCCATTAACCAACTGAATGCAGACATCCTGAAACCAGATCTGACCATCTTCATTGACGTACCTCCGGAACTTTGCGTAAAACGAATTGCCAAAGACAGGCAATCGTTTGATATATATGAAAATACCGAAACTCTGACCAAGGTGAGGAATTTTTATTTCACCTCCTTTGAACGATGCTCTGCCACAGAAAATATTGCTGTCATAAATGGAGACACTTCTCCTGAACTTCTGGCCCAGAGTATTTGGAATGCAGTTTTGCCCCTTTATTGAAATTCACAGATGACTTTGATACATAGCATCCTGTGTTTTTCACTTCTCGTAACACAACAATTTATACTCCGGCAACGGAACAAGCCAAAAAGGCAACCATATTGAATAATAGTATATTTTCAGAAAGGAGGAGACAAAAATGACAGACCAAAAATCGTTTCAGGATTATTACCCGGAAGTATTAAGCCATTGCTATGGATGCGGAAGAGCAAATGAACATGGACATCGTATCAAGACCTTTTGGGAAGGCGAAGAAAGCGTAACCCATTTCACACCGGAACCCTACCACATTGCCATGCCGGGTTTTGTATACGGCGGACTCATCGCGTCCCTGATTGACTGCCATTCCACAGGCACCGCCGCCGCTGCCATGTATCGCTCCGAAGGCCGGGAAATGGGCACAGAACCTTCCTACCGCTTTGTTACAGGTTCCCTCCATGTAAATTACCTGCGTCCCACTCCCATCGGTGTTCCCCTGGAAATCCGCGGCGAGGTAAAGGAAATCAAGGGTAAAAAAGTCGTGATCACCTCCTCCCTGTCTGCAAACGGAGAAGTCTGTGCCACAGGAGAAGTGGTTGCCGTGCAAATGCCGGACACCATGATGTCCTGATTTCTTCTCTCCCATAACGTAGCAAACCAACAGACCTTTTTCGAGGCTCCCCAGCTTGCTTGACAAAAATAAGGAATCGTACAGGGGAGCCTCTTTATTTTCTCCAATTTAACAAACAGACAAGTGTTTTATACGAAAGTGTCTATAACCAACTGAATTACTTAAATTATTAATCGTAAGTCAAATCTGGTCATTGACAGGCCAAATCGGCCCGTGGCTGTTATAAAAAAGCATAGATGAAAATGTCTTGACAAAATATGTTTCTATATATAGAAACATATCCGAATTCTTCCTCTCAAAAAGGAAGAGCAATGATGACAACTTTTTTAGAACGGACAACCTGAAATGCAAACCAAAATTTTTCTCAACGAAGACGAAATGCCCAGACAATGGTACAACCTTGCCGCCGATCTGCCCGGCACCATCAATCCTCCCCTGGGACAGGACGGCAAGCCCATGCAACCAGAAACCCTGGCGGCTATTTTTCCCATGAACTTGCTGGAACAAGAATACAGCACCCAGCGCTGGATTGACATTCCCGAAGGTGTAATGGATCTGCTCTACCGCTGGCGTCCGTCTCCCTTGCATCGGGCTGTCCATCTGGAAAAGGCTTTGGGAACCCCTGCGAAAATCTTTTACAAAAACGAAAGTCTCTCTCCAGCCGGAAGCCACAAACCCAACTCCGCCGTTGCCCAGGCATGGTACAATAAGGAATTTGGCATCAAGCGCCTGACTACAGAAACCGGAGCAGGACAATGGGGTGCCTCACTATCTTATGCCTGCGGTCTTCTGGGTTTGGAGTGCAAGGTATTCATGGTTCGGGTAAGCTACGATCAAAAACCTTTTCGCAAGGTTCTCATGCAGACCTGGGGCGGAGACTGTGTGGCAAGCCCCAGCAATGAGACCAGCATTGGCAGGGAAATTCTGGCAACGAATCCCGATACGCCGGGCAGCCTTGGCATTGCCATCAGCGAAGCCATTGAGCAGGCTCTGGAAGATCCAACAGGTAAAACCCGATATGCCCTTGGCTCAGTCATGAACCATGTTCTGTTGCATCAGACCATCATTGGCCTGGAAACCAAGGCTCAATTGAAAAAAGCAGGTGTTGATAAAATTGATACGGTGATTGGATGTGCCGGAGGAGGGAGCAATTTCGCAGGACTTTCCTTTCCCTTTGTCCATGACAAAATCAATGGACAGGACATGGAAATCATTCCTGTGGAACCTGCATCCTGCCCCACGCTGACAAGATCTTCCTTTTGTTATGACCACGGAGATATTGGAGAACTGACACCCTTACTTCCCATGCATTCCCTTGGCCATAAATTTATTCCCTCAGCAGTTCATGCGGGAGGACTGCGGTACCACGGCATGGCACCTCTGGTATCCCATGCAGTAGAAGCAGGATTGATGACACCCCTGGCCATCAATCAATTGGAATGCTACGAAGCGGGCATTCTTTTTGCCCGTACCGAGGGCACCCTTGTCGCACCAGAAACCTGCCATGCTGTTGCCGCAGCGATCAGAAGTGCCAAACAGGCCAGGGAAGAAGGCAGGGAAAAAACCATTGTATTCTGCCTGAGCGGCCATGGACTCATGGACATGGGCAGCTATGAAAAATTCATGGCAGGAGAATTACAGGATATTTTTCTGTCTGCCCAGGATGTGGAAGAATCCAGGAGGATCAGCCTTAACGGGAATCCGGTTCCCAGCCCGGTCCGCCCTTAGTGCAAATGACAGGAAACAACATGCCCCTGTGCGATTTGCCTTGATTCAGGATAGGAAGCCGCACATTGGGATGTAGCATGACGACAACGGGGATGGAAATGGCATCCGGCAGGGGGGGCCACAGGACTTGGCAGATCGCCCGTGAGCAGAATCCGTTCCCGTTTTCGTTGAGAAAACACAGAAGGAATCGAAGACAGCAATGCCTGGGTGTAGGGATGGCAGGGATTCCCAAAAATCTCCTCACAGGCACCGCTTTCCACAACCCTGCCAAGGTACATTACTGCCACCCGGTCGCAGATATGCCCCACCACGGACAAATCATGGGAAATCATGAGCATGGCAACCCCTGTACGTTCCTGAATATCCATGAGCAGGTTGATGGTTTGGGCCTGGATGGATACATCAAGGGCAGATACGGGCTCGTCCGCCACAATGAGCAATGGATTCAAGCCAATGGCCCTTGCAATTCCGATGCGCTGCCGCTGGCCTCCGCTGAATTCATGGGGAAAACGATTGGCATATTCAGGCTGCAATCCCACCTGTTCCAGCAAGTGAGCTACCCTAGCTGCCTTATCTTTTTTCGTACAGATGCCGTGGATTTCCATGGGATCGCCAATGATCCGGTGAATGGGCATTCTGGGATTTAACGAAGAATAGGGATCCTGGAAAATCAGCTGCATTTCCCGGCGCAGCTCCGGACAATTTGCAGTAGAATTGTCTGAATATTCCCTGCCATTGAAAAAAATCCGTCCTGAAGTTGCCGCAATGAGTTTGAGGATGGCAAGGCCGGTGGTGGTTTTACCGCACCCGCTTTCTCCCACAATCCCAAGGGTTTCTCCTTTATTCACATGGAGATTCACTCCGTCCACAGCATACACACGGGCCTTTTTCTTCCCTGAAAACAACCCCGTTTGCAGGGGGAAATGCACCTGCAAATCCTGGATGTCCAGCAACGAGGCTTTTGCTGTATTGACGGCCCAGCTCATTGTATGCACCGCACCCAATGAGCTTCTGTTTTATTGATAATGGAAGGAACCTTGTCCATACAATGGGAGTTTGCCTCCGGGCAACGCGGATGAAAGGAACAGCCGGAAGGCAGATTTCCTAAGGCCGGAACCATTCCTCGAATTGCTTCCAACCTCTCTCGCCCCTTGCCATTGCCCTCCCGGGGTACAGGCATGGAATTAAGCAGACCTTTGGTGTAAGGATGGCCTGGATTTGCAAAGATTTCTTCCACAGGCGCCGATTCCACAACCCTGCCCGCATACATGACCATGACCCTGTGGGCCACATCGGCAATGAGTCCCAGATCATGGGTAATCAGAATAATAGCCGTACCAAATTCTTTGCTTGCATGTTGGAGCAGATCCATGATCTGTGCCTGCACCGTCACATCCAGGGCAGTAGTGGGTTCATCTGCAATGAGAATTTCAGGATTGCAGGAAAGGGCCATGGCAATCATGGCTCGCTGACGCATTCCCCCGGACATTTCATGGGGAAAGGAATACACACGTTTTCCAGGTTCCGGGATCTGGACTTTTTCCAGCATTTTTCCTGCCATGGAAAGACCCTGTTTTTTGCCCATGCCCCTGTGACGGCGAAACATTTCTCCGATCTGCCAGCCAATGGTTTTCACAGGATTAAAGGAAGTCATGGGTTCCTGGAATATCATGGCGATGCGGTTTCCCCGGATGTCTGCCATCTGACGGGAAGAAAGGGACAGAAGATCCTGTCCGTCAAAAAGGATCTTTCCATCATCAATTCGACCCGGCGGGGTTTTCACAAGGCCCATGATGCTCTGGGCAGTCAGACTTTTTCCGCAGCCGGATTCTCCGACAATCCCAAGAATTTCGCCAGGTTGCAGGGTAAAACTCATATTATCCAAAGCCCGGACAAATCCTGTACTGGTCTTAAAGGAAAGGGTCAGCCCTTCCACGGAAAGCAAGGGTTCTGCCATTCAGCTGCCTCCCTGGAATACAATCTTGCCATTGACCAGGGTCATGGAAACGGGAATATCAGCGATATCTTCCGCGGAAACGGTGAAGGGATCCTTGGCAAGAACAGTTAAATCTGCCCGCTTACCAGGTGCAATGGAACCAAAATCTTCTTCCCTGCCCGTGGTCCAGCCGTTTTCCGTAAAATATGCTTTCAGGGCATCTTCCAAGCCAAGGCATTGCTCCGGGTGCCAGGACTCCTGGGGAGAATTTCCCCACAATCCTTTACGGGTGACCGCAGCCTGGATTCCCTCCAGGGGACTGTTGCTTTCAATGGGAGCATCCGAAGAAAACATGAGGCGCAGCCCAAGGTCTCTCATGGTTTTCCAGACATAGGCATATCCACAGCGTTTTTCCCCCCACAGGCTGCCTGCCACCTGCCAGTCCGTGAGTACAAACAGCGGCTGCACAGAAGCCCCAATGCCAAGGGCTTTCATTCGCTGCAAATCCTGGATTCTGGTCAGCTGCAAATGCTCAATGCGATCCCTGTGTGGGCCGGGAAATGTTTTTCTGGCCCGTTCAATGGCATCAATGCTCTGGCTGACTCCCCGGTCTCCAATGGCATGGATAAGAACGCTTCGTCCGGTTTCGTAAGCCCTTTCAATGGAACGGGTCATCTCGTCTTCTGTCATGCAGGCAATGCCGCAGTTGTTGGAATCACCCTCATAGGGTTCGTGCAAAAATGCGGAACTTGCTCCAAGAGATCCATCTGCATACATTTTTATATGGCCGTGCCAAAGCATGTCTGAACAGGGATTGTTTTCCTTTGCCCAGTTATCAAAATCGTCCTGTTCTTCCGGGTGCACGCTATGATAGACACGCATTTTGAGCTTGCCCTGTTTTTCCACCTCATGGATGACCTGATAGTCCGGCAGATATTCAAAACAATGGGCACAGGTAACACCACGGGACAAAAAATTTTCCTGGGTACGAAGAAAAATTTCCACGCGTTCTTCCATGGGCAGGGGCGGCACAATATCCTCCACAAGTTCCCTTGTTTCCCGAATGATGCCGGAAGGCTGCATACTGTTTTCTTCCCGGTCAATGTGACCGCCGGGAAGATCTGGCGTATCCTTTGTGATATTGGCAAGTTCAAGTCCTTTCGTGTTTACCCAATTGGCATGGCCGCACACCCGGATCATCACCGCAGGATTGTTGGGCGTTACACGATCCAGGTCATGACGGTTTGGATCATGCGCTTCCGTCCAAAGATTCTGGTTCCAGTCCCTGCCCACAATCCATTGCCCGGGCTTTGCCTTTTTGGCCGCCTTTTCAATGGCATCAAGACAGGCTTCAAGGGAAGTAAGCCCTCTCAAACTCACCATGGTTTTGGTGTAGCCGAACGACCACAGATGACAATGGGAATCCACAAATCCAGGACAGACAAAGCCGCCGTTCAGATGAATTTTTTGGGTATTGTCAGTACACAGATTTTTTATCTGCTCATTGCTGCCCACGACTGCAATGGAATCTCCTTCTATAAGAAGGGCCTCGGCCCTTGGACTGTCAGGATCATTGGTATATACATGGGTGGAAAAAAATGCGATGGACATGGACAACTCCTTATTTCATCAATTTCGCACATCCTCTTTGATGGCGAAGGAGCTTTTTTGCAAAAAAAGTACGAGAATTACCGTCGAAACATTTCCGATGACAATTCTCGCATATACTACAAATGGTATATCGTAATATACGAACAGGCAATTCTATACGTATTACAAAATTTCCATGGTTTCCTGGGCGATCTGAAGTTCCTCATTGGTGGGAATCACCCAAACCTGAACCTTGCTTCCATCCTTGTGAATGGGGCGCTCGGTTCTGGCAAATACTGCGTTTTTCTCCAGATCTGCCTCCACACCAAGAAATTCCAGATTTGCAAGAATCTTTTCACGGGCAATGGAATCATTTTCACCCACACCAGCGGTAAATACCAGACCATCTACTCCGCCAAGCGCCGCAGCATAGGCACCAATGGATTTTTTAATCTGAGAGGTGAACATTTCCAGGGCAAGGATCGCAAGGTCATTTCCCTTTTCCACCTGGGCATGAATATCCCGCAAGTCGTTATAGCCGCAGATACCTTTCAGACCGCTTTCTTTATTCAACAGGGTATCTACTTCCTCCCTGGTCTTTCCGGTCTGATCCATGAGAAAACCAAAAATGGCAGGATCAATATCTCCGGTACGGGTACCCATCATCACACCTGCCAGGGGGGTCATTCCCATGGTGGTATCCTGACATTTGCCATTCCTGACGGCAGAAATGGAACAGCCGTTTCCAAGATGCAGGGTAATCAGCTTCATGCTGTCCAGGGGTTTCCCCATGAGGCTTGCTGCCCTTGCAGCAACATATTTATGGGAAGTTCCGTGGAAGCCGTATCTTCTGATACGATATTTTTCGTAGCAGGAATAGGGCAGGGCATACATATATGCGTGGGCAGGCATGGTCTGATGAAAGTTGGTGTCAAACACCGCCACCTGGGGTTTTCCTGCGAACAACTCCTGTGCAACCTGAATACCAACCAGGTTGGCAGGGTTATGCAAGGGAGCAAGACTGTTATTGGCTTCAATGGCCTTTTTTACTTCATCTGTGATGACAACCGCACTCTGGAAGGCTTCACCGCCCTGAACCACCCGATGCCCTACGGCATCAATGGGAAGGGTAATCAAGGCTGCCATTTTATCCATGGCCACCTTGTGGTCAGCAATGGGTTCTTCAAATTTGGTTTCTTTGGTTTCGCTTCCGGTAAAATCCTTGTGGGTCATGATTCCCTGGGGTTCACCGATTCGTTCCACAACTCCCCCTGCCATGGCCTTGGCCTGATCCATATCAAACAACTGATATTTCAGGGAAGAGGATCCTGTGTTGATAACAAGAATGTTCATACAATCTCCTTTATTGTTTGTTTTTCATCCCCTTTGGGGAATAAATCGCTGACTGTCAAAATCTGGGTACAATAATACTCTTCATAAAAATACACAAGTCCAATCAATTTTTTTTTGAAATAGATATTGAACGGCATGTATAATATGGGTATAGAAAGTCTTTATCCAATATTTTTCGGAAAAGACTAAAAGTATTATATATCTTCTCCAATCATCGTGCTTTGAAGACCAAGGGATTCCCGTGGAAAAACCATGGCTCCTGGGCATTACAGCCACAGGTTTGTCATGTCCAGTCTTTGCCCTGGGCTGATCTTTATAAAAATTTTTGGTTGACAACCAAAGGGATTCCCTTTTACTAAAATACCTGGCAAAAAAATTTCTCAAGAGAATAAGGAGTATTATCGATGGTTTCTTTACGTACCAGCTACATGGGCCTGGATCTGAAAAGTCCTTTAATCGTAGGAAGTTGTGGATTAACCAGAACATTATCCAATCTTCAGGAATATGAACAACAGGGCGCAGGGGCAGTAGTAATAAAATCCCTTTTCCAGGAAGAAATTGAATTGGCATCCCAGCAGCAAGCAGAAGAATTCAGCATGGACGGCTATCCTGAAGCCTATGAGTACATCAGCCAATACACCCAGGGGCATTGTGTGGACAACTATCTTGATTTTGTCAGAGACTGCAAACGCACCCTGGAGATCCCCATACTTTGCAGCATAAACTGTGTGACGCCGGGAAAATTTCTGGACTATGTAAGGGACATGGAAAAGGCAGGAGCAGATGCATTGGAGTTGAATATTTTTATCCTGCCCACGGATAAGGAAAAAAGTAGTGCCCAGCTGGAAAAAAATTATTTTGATATTCTTGCCCAGGCAAAAAAACAGGTAACCATACCGGTTTCCCTGAAATTAAGCTCCTATTTTTCCAGCTTTGCCCAAACCATGGCAAAACTCAGCTGGAGCGGTATGGATGGACTTGTCATTTTCAACCGCTTTTTCTCCTCAGACATCAATACAGATACCCTGGAACTCAAATCCGCCCCCGCCCTGAGCACGCCCCAGGAAATCTATCATACATTACGATGGGTTCGACATCTTTCCCCTGTCGTGGACTGCGACATTGCCGCCAGCACAGGGGTTCACGATACAAAAGGATTTATCAAAATGCTCCTTGCCGGAGCAAAGGCCGTAGAAATGGTCAGCGCCATTTACAAACAGGGAGGTTCTGTCATTTCCCAAACACTTGAAGAACTTACGGCATGGATGAAAGAACACAAATTTGAAACGCCCAATGATTTTATCGGAATGCTCCAATACAAGGATAAAGTCAATGCTGCTGGTGATAACCGGATCCAATTCATGAAAAAATTTGCAGGACTCGAATAGGAAAAGACATAATATTTCCTTGACTTTTCCTGTGTTCCTGATAAAAGACCATCATTTCAATGATTTTACCCAAAAACATAGAGGCATTATGAACAAACTTGAATTGATTTCCAAATTAAAAGACAGAACAAATTTAACAAAAACAGAAGCCGCAGAAGTCATCAGAATCTTTTTTGATTCCTTGTCTGATGCCTTTGTGGCAAATGAACGTGTCGAAATCAGGGGTTTTTGCAGCTTCCATGTAAAAGAATATAAAAGCTACACCGGAAGAAATCCCAAAACCGGCGAACAAGTGGAAATCAAGCCCAAAAGACTGCCTTTTTTCAAATGCGGTAAAGAACTCAAGGAGCGGGTGAACTATTAACCTTCCCCATGAGCTGATCCGGGTTATTGAAACCCAAAAGGTGCCTGATGCAATCTTGCTCACAGGAGCATCAGGACAAGATCTTGTAACAGCAGGTTTTCTTGTAGCCCAGGCATTGAATTGTCAACGTCCCAACGGCACCAATCCCTGCCTTGAATGTACTTCCTGCAAAAAGATTCAGGCACATGTCCATCCCGACATTATCCATCTGCAAGTACCAGAGGATAAGAAAGGAATTTCCATTGACCAGATCCGACAAATGGAAACAAGGCTTCAAGTAAAGCCCAATGAAATTGATTGGCGGATGGTGCTGATTTCCCAGGCACAGGAGATGAACATCCAGGCACAGAACACCTTGCTGAAAACCCTGGAAGAACCGCCCCAAAAGACTTTTTTTATTCTTACGGCACCGGATGGAGCAGGATTGCTTCCAACCATTGTCTCCCGTTGCAGACAGATATATTTTCCCCCTCCCAAAGCTGCCGATCTTGCCAATTTTCTGGTAAGCCAATATGGTGTGGATCAAGGAGAAGCCCTTACCGCGGTAAAAATTGCAGGGAAAGACAAGGAAAAAGCCATGCATTTGCTCAATTTTTGCAGCCCCCAAGAGCCGGATCAAAGAGGCAGGACCAGGGAAAAGCAAAAAAATCTTTCCCAAGACTGGGACTGGAAAACTACGAAGACATGGATTCTGGATCAAATGGAAGGATTACTTCTGGCACCAGAAGCTGAGGGAGAAAAGGCCTTATGTTTTTCCGAAATCATTAGCCGATGGGAAGAAAAACTTCCCCTTTGCCTTATGATTATCGGCTCTTTTTTCCGGGATCTGAGCATATTCACAGACTCCCCCCAGGGAGTCATTCACCAGGACAGATTCCATTTTTTCCAACGGGCTGCCAGCACAATACCCCACAAGCGAATGCTGGAATTTCTGGATCTTTTTCTTGAAACAGAAAAACGGCTCAATTCCAATGCGTCTGTGCGGTTGACCCTTGAAAGATTCTGCCTGGGCTTGATTTCGTGCCCGTCACAACCTGCTGCCATTCTGTAAATGATTTACGCATGGGGCATAACAGGCAGATCATGAAAGATAAAGGCAAACCAGGCGACTCGGACACCAAAAGGTTCAGAGCATAGAGAGGTCAGGATGAAAATTACTGGCGTAGGGTTCAAAAAAGCCGGGAAAATATATGATTTTAACAGCCATGAGCTTGCGGTCCAGCCCGGTGACAAGGTAATTGTTGAAACCGACCAGGGATTGGGTTTTGGCTTTGTTGCCAAGCCAACGGTTGAAGTCGAAACCTCCAAAAAACATCAAAAAATTTTACGAATTGCAACCAACAAGGACATGGCCCGCCAAGACGAGATAAAGGCCCTGGAAAAACGGGCAAAAGCCTTTTGCCGTTCTGCCATCAACGATCTGAACCTTGTCATGAACCTGTTTAGTGTGGAAGGCACCTTTGATCGCAAGAAACTCACCTTCTTTTACACGGCAGACGGCCGAGTGGATTTCAGGGAACTGATCAAAACCCTGGTCAGGGAATTTGGCCTTCGCATTGAAATGCGCCAGGTGGGAATCCGAAATTTATCAAAACATTGCGGGGGAATCGGCAAATGCGGACGGGAAATCTGCTGCTCTTCTTTCCTGACCAATTTTGCTCCGGTATCCATCAAAATGGCAAAAGACCAGCGGCTGTCCCTGAATCCCACAAAAATTTCAGGAGTATGCGGCAGGCTCATGTGCTGTTTGAATTTTGAAAATGCCACCTACAAATATCTGCAAAAACAAATG
>PDWI01005184.1_pt1 | contig 16966 bp, 13 predicted proteins | sample 1430891 | NCBI WGS metagenome assembly PDWI01 (sample SAMN01162508, study PRJNA174530) | Oral metagenome, whole genome shotgun sequencing project. | biome: Marine environment; feature: Marine mammal; material: Swab sample of the gingival sulcus; isolation source: swab sample of gingival sulcus...
GTATAAAATAGTAGAGAAAAAAGCCATTTTAGGGAAGTATGAAGGGCAGCAAGTTCAGGTTGCTCAGCAGATACTCACAGGACAGGTAACGTATCGTCAATTGTGCGAGCGTTTGTCTAAAGATACGACTGTCGGACAAGCGGATATTCGTGCCGTGTTGTATCAATTGGCTGACGTGGTTGCAGAATATATGGAACTAGGTCTGTCTGTTGATTGTGGAGAGTTAGGACGTTTCCGTCCGACTTATGGTTCTCGTCAAGTGCCTGTAGGCGAAAAGTTCACCCACGAAGACTTGCGCAGTCCTCGTATAACCTTCGTGCCACGTCAGAAATTCAAAGAGTTTAAGCATCGTGCTCAGTTCGAACGCGTCTCAGACAAAAAAGAAGAGGAAGATAACGCTTTGGCGGGCTCAGCGAACGAAGACAACGACATTGACCCAGGTAATCTTCCCGGAGGACACACAGGATTATAGAAGGATAAGCATTTAAGCTCATTAGTTGGGGAAATTATTAAATCATTATTTTGTAATAAAAGTAAAAGGTTCCTATCTCCCGATAGAAACCTTTTCATTAACCTTAAAATCTAATACCATGAAAAACACAATACAAATATAATTAATTTTTGTTTACACTCCAAATATAATCGACTATTTTTGCAACAAACACAAAATAAAAGCACCGATATTTAACATAAGATTTCATTATGTGTTTTTATTTGACTTATAAAAAAACTAGTTCTAGAGTCCCTCAAAATCACGATATAAATAAACCAACTTCAACAACTTAACAAAAAAAACAAAGCAAACATTTGCTTGAAGAAATCTCAAGATTAGAGGCTCAACAAAACTTAACAAAGAAAGTAAAAATAGCAAATGACAATCCCTCAAAAATAGATAAGTCTGCAAAAGAGGGATATTAAACTCCTTGAACAACTCTTCATTCTTATGTAAATTCGCTACATATTTCTGTAACGTCTGAAGGAATGCTTCGTCAGTTTCTTTCAAACCGTGCTTAACAGGAGCATTGATATGCTGGATAGCGATTTTATTCCTTTCTAAAATTGCCCCCCAAAGAGCATCCTCATAGCCCATTCCAATATCAGGAAAAGGATAAGCAAGCAACAAACTTTTCGGCAAGGCAAAAGCCATTGTAATAAATGATTGATAAGGCTTTGCCTCTCGCTCGGCAAGACTTCGCACCTCAAGCTCAAGACCATAGCGATAACGCAAATGATTATCAGCCCTCAGGTCTTGCTTATCGTAATAGAAACCTCCGTAAATAAGCGAGGTAGGATATTGAGCCATTGCCTCAAGGTACTTCTTTATTGTCCCCTTATTGGGTAAAACGTCCGAATCAAAAAAAAGCAAATTAGGATAACGAGCCTTTTCGGCAAGCTGATTTCTCAACCTACTTGCCCCCATATTTTGCTCAAAATGTAACACAGAAACTTGCGAGTAACGCTGTTCATAAGTTAAATAGATATTCTTATACCTCCCCGATGAAGCGTCATTCCCTAGAAGAATCTCATAGTCTAAGTTCTTGATTTCTTGCAACTCCGAGCCAATAGCTTGGAGCAATTCCGAGCAATCGTAGTTATAAACAGGAATAAGAATAGAGATTTGCATAACTACTAAAGCTGTGTATTATTGATTTGCTAACGACTGAGTGCATAAAGCCCCCCTGGCATTGCCTGAATAAAGCCGTCAAGTTCTAATTCAAAAAGCTGATTACTCAAAGAAAGCATTTCTTCGCCTAGACGACGAGCAAGGTCATTGATGTGTATTGGTTGCTCTGCTTTGATTAACTGTAGTAAGGGATTATCTAAGGGAAGCTCTTCCTCGTCAAAAGCAAGCTCTTGAACTAGCACATCTTCTTTCTGCTCCCAACCCATCAAACGAACGATGTCTTCAGCTGAAGTAACCAAAGCTCCTTTCATCGTTGAGATAAGATGATTACAACCCTCGCTGTATCTATCGCCCACTCGCCCTGGGAGAGCTAAAACCTCTCTATCATAGTCTATCGCTAGGTTTGCCGTGGAGAGCGAACCACTCTTTGCTCCAGCCTCAACGACAAAAGTAGCATCGCTCAGACCAGCAATAATACGATTGCGACCAATAAAGTAATAACGCTCAGGAGATGTAAATGGGGGATACTCACTAATAATAGCACCATTCTGCATAATAGCCTCTGCATCTCTACTATGCCTCGCCGGATATATTCTATCCAAGCCGTGAGCAAGGACTGCAACCGTCGGCATTCCTTTGGCAAGAGCCTGACGATGAGCCGTAATGTCTACCCCATAAGCCAAACCACTAGTAATAAGTGCCTGAGGAAAGAGATTAGATAAGTCGCCGATAATTCGCTCTGTCATCTGCTGACCATAGTAACTAATATTGCGAGTACCGACTACACTTAGGGCAAAATCTTGTGACCAGTTGTCATAATTCCCCTTAGCATATAGCACAATAGGAGCGTCAGGACACTCCCTCAGTCGGGAAGGATAATCATCTTCTCCGATAAAGTATATCCGAACCCCATTCTGCTCACACCAAGCAACAATCTTTTCTGCTTCGGATAGAAGTGAGGGGCGATACAGTTCCTTTAGGATACGTTCTTGGACTTTAGGGAAAGCAACTTTTAATAAGTCTTTATTCTCAAATAGCGTTCGGACATCTCCAACCTTTTCGAGCAAAAGTCTAGCATTATGAGGTCCGATATATTTCGCCTTTGAGAGGGCTACTTGATAAATTTTATTTTGATAAGTCATAGCCTTGTTTGGGATTATTTTTCTTGCCAAAGCAGAGCAATTCTAGGAGTGTATTCTTCCTTATAATGCGAATTAATACTAGAGATAAAGCAATTACCCAAGCACCATAAAGTACAGAGAAAAGCACTTCAATAGAGAATAGACTATCTACCCGAGGACGAAGCTCTCGCAGATAAAGCCCTACCGTAGGAATAGAAAAGAGGAAGAAGAAGTGCATAAAATAAATACTTCGACTTTCTCGCCCAAAATAAGCGAAGAGTTTATTGACTTTGTTGCTAGGCTTTGTTACCAAACGATGAACAGCTCCCCAAGCAGTCAAGATACCGAAGAAACTAGCACGTACACCTTCTGCTGAAGAGGGTTGGCTACCAAGTCCCTTGTCTACCTGATGATACATAAAATAGAAGAATAGCAGAGCCGTTACTCCCCAAACCTCATCTCTCTTGAAGAAATCTGCGAGCTTAGGATAGCGACGAAAGAAATACCCAATCACAAAGCAGTGATACAGATAATCCATCTTTGCCCAAGAAATAATGTTGTATAATTCAACATCTGAATGAAAGAGAAAATCATTAAATGAAGATACAAAATAAATACTTAATAGGGCTAGGACAATCTCCCCTATTGGACGCTGTTTGTTTGGAATGAAAGAAGCCAAGAGGCGAACAAGCCAAAACAAAAGAAACATCAAGAACAGCACCCAAGTGAACCAATAGCCTCCGTGGTGGGAGTCGTGTAAGATATCATTAAACGTTGCCCCTTTGATGATACAATAAAGCGTAGGTAGGAGAATAAGTGGAAGCAATAGTTGAATGCTTTTCTTCTTCCAATAAGCTATTATCCCCTGCAAATCAAAACTGACCTCCGAACCAGAGAAGTAGCCAGCCAAAAGCATAAATATTGGCATATCGACACTTAAAAGGATAGCTCGCCAAGGAGAGAAACAAGCATTCCCAAATCCAAAAAAGAAACTATGACTAATGACAACGAAACAGATTGTCAAACCCTTCAAAACATCTAAAGCAAGTGAGTGTTGCTTTCCTTTCATTTCTATTTAATTATAAAGTCCATTTATAAAACTAAACCTGAAATCTAAACGTGCCTCTCGGCGTGGTAACTGGAACGAACGAGAGGTCCACTCTCGATTTTGTCAATCTTTTTCTCAAGACCAAGGATACGGAGCTTCGCAAATTGCCGAGGGTGGACATACTCCACAACGGGCAGATGTTTTCGTGTTGGTTGAAGATATTGCCCAATAGTCAGAACTTTCACGCCGATACGCTTGATGTCGTCCATCAATTCTAGGACTTCTTCCTCCGTTTCTCCCAGACCAAGCATTATACCCGTCTTAGCTCTTACTCCCGAAGAAGCAATACGCTCCAAGACTGCTAAACTCATATCATAAGTCGCTGTATGGCGAACCGAAGGCGTTAATCGCCTAATAGTTTCTAGATTGTGCGAGATAACTCTAGGCTTGAGTGCGATAATCTTATCCACCAGCTCAAGATTGCCATTAAAGTCTGGTATCAGAACCTCTATATTTACTTCAGGTGTTAGTTCTTGTATAGCTTGAATAGTTTTCACCCAATGCTCAGCACCATAGTCAGGCAAGTCATCTCTATCCACGCTTGTCAGCACGGCATACTTAAGCCCCATCTCCTTGATACTCTGAGCGACCTTAATTGGTTCGAGAGGGTCAAGGGGAGGAGGCGTTTTACTACTCTGCGTATTGCAGAAGCGACAAGCACGAGTACAAACAGCTCCACCAATCATAAAGGTAGCAGTCCCAGCATTCCAGCATTCGCCTTGATTGGGACAGCGACCAGACGAGCAAATCGTATTGAGTCCGTGTCCTTCAATTGTGCTTTTAGTATGCGTAAAGGTACTATTATCTCCTAGCTTAACCTTCAGCCACTCAGGTTTGCGAACACGCTTAACCTGCTCTTTTTTATCTTTATTTTCTTTCAAATGCTTTTACTTTATTTTGGAATAAATCCCCACTTATATAGTAGTATATACCTGTATATTACAATATCTTTTCGGTCGCTGAGCCTGTCGAAGCGTACCGAGCTTGTTGTATATCTACTGATTATTTCGGCGTTTCGACAGGCTCAACGGCCGAAATTGCATAGCATATAAAACAAGTCCCTACAAGTTATCTAACAGATAATTTGCCATTTTGTTGTAGAGGTGCAAGCGTGTTTTACCTCCGTAAATACCGTGGTCTTTATCCGAATATATCGCCATATCAAACGGGATATTGTGCTGTACCAATTGCTCTGTAAACTGCATTGTATTCTGCAAATGCACATTATCATCGGCACTTCCGTGGATAAGTAGCAGTTTACCTTGTAAATGCTTTGCACCCTCAAGCACAGAACTAGCCTTGTAGCCTTTAGGGTTTTCTTGTGGTGTACGCATATAACGCTCCGTATAGACGGTGTCATAGAATGCCCAGTCCGTTACAGGAGCAACTGCAATACCAAGCTTAAACGTACCATCTCCGTGGCAGAGGCTCATCAGCGTATTGTAACCTCCAAAGCTCCAGCCCCAAATTGCCATTCTCTTGCTATCAATATAAGGCAAAGCTCCAAGGCTCTTAGCAGCCTCTATCTGGTCGTGGCTCTCTTTCACCCCTAGATTAAGGTAAGTACATTTACGCCACTCTTCACCCCTTGCTCCAGTACCACGTCCATCTACACAAGCCACAATAATGCCCTTACTTGCGAGGTAGTATTCCCAGCCAAAGCCATATCTATCAAGCACCTGCTGAGAGTTTGGACCACTATACTGCACCATAAGGAGAGGATACTGCTTATTAGGATTAAAGTCTGCAGGCTTGACCATCCAGCCGTTAAGCTCAAGACCATCAGCAGTTTTAACGCTTATTAGTTCTTTCGGAGCAAACTTATGCGAATAAAGACGCATATTTAGATGACGATTATTCTCCAAGACTCTTAGGGCATCTTTTTTGCCAGTCTTATAAATCCCCGTAATAGTCGGCACATTAAGACTAGAATGCGTTCCGATGAAGTAGTCAAAGCTATCCGAAAAAATCGCATTTTGCGTTCCTCCATCAGCCATTAATGCCTCAGCACGTCCTCGTCCTTTTGTACGATAAATAGCACGTTTCATCGGACTCTTGTCTGCAGATTGGTAATAAGCTCTACCTTTGGCATCCAATCCATAGAACTCTGTTACGTCCCATTTACCATTTGTCAAACGGCTCTTCAGACGACCATTATGCCCAAAGAGATAGAGCAGAGCAAAGCCACTACGCTCACTGATATAGGCAAAGCCACCCTTTGTAAAGCGAAGGCTTTGGATATTTTCGCTATCTACATAGTACTTATTCTGTTCAGAAAAAATCTTCTTAGGCAAAAGGCTCTTAACATCTACGTAGTAGATTGAGAAGTCATTTTGATGACGATTAAGAGTCATCACTGCAAGTTTGTTCTCGCCATTAAACTCAATACGAGGGATATAGTAGCTATCTTCTCCCTTAATTTTGACAGCTTTATTCTGACGCTTATCTACATAATAGACATGTGTGCTAACCACCGAGTTCGCTGTCCCTGGAATTGGGTATTTATAGACGTAATCCTTTGGATAGTCGTTCCCAAGATAGAAAGGCATACGATACTCGAGCACATTGCTTTCGTTTGTTTTGACATAGGCAAGAGCCGAAGAGTCATCTGCCCAAGACATTAGATTGGTTACGCTAAACTCTTCTTCATAAACCCAGTCCGTTACGCCATTCATCACTTGATTGGCACGAGCATCTTTAGTTACTTGAACTTCAGTATTGAAGTCAAACTTCTTAATAAAGATGTTTCCTTCACGCACGAAAGCAACCATTCGTCCATTAGGACTAAAAGTAGGTATCATTACCTTCCCCTTAGTTTCGCTTAGTGGTTCGACACGATTGCGACGAACATCATAGTGAAAAACATTAGCCTTAGACGAACGGCGATAGATATGTTCCTTGTCTGTATAAAGAAGGATATGCCTACCATCAGCAGAGATTTGGTAGTCGTCAAAAGTTTTGAAGTCACAGTTTAAGGCTTTCTCTGTAGAAAAAAGCGTATCAACTAGCTGACCTGTAGAGAAATCATAACGCAAGATTGCATTCCTACTGTAGGACAGCATACTATAGTGCTTCCCGTCAGGCAGAGAACGCATACCATAACCAGCAGGGCGAGCATAGAACTGCCCTTGTACAATATTTTGCAAATCTACAGACGTTTGCCCAGTCTGAGCTTGAACTCCTCCTAGAGAGGCAAGGCTCATCCCTAGGGTAAACAATATCTTCTTTATCATAACTTCTCTAATTTATTTTTCTTATTTCCTTGATATGTACTTTAATTTTATAGATACTACAAATATACTTAATTATTGCCTTATTGGGCACTCTTGACGTCTAAGCCCTATAAAATTTAAGTCCTTGTCTGTAAAAAGCACATACCTAATAATTGCTAAGAACCAAAAATACATACACATATATCAAAAAAAAAGAAGGAATTTATTTGATTTATCCAAATATCTTCGTAAATTTGAGGATAGTTATTTATTAACCCCTAAAACCTCTCGAAAAATGGAAAAGAAACTAAAAAACCCTTTTAAGGGAATTATTAACTTTCTCTCTTACAAAAGAAAAAGTTATCTCATTGAACAAGCAATAGAACACATTACCGAAGCTACGGATGGCAAAAAACAAGAGAAAATAAAGAATGTACTTAAGAGTATCATTCCTCAAATAAAGGCCTTCCGACATACACATAAACTAGACAACGATTTAGTCGTAACGCACTATCTTTCATTAGAACTTCCGACAAAGTCTAAGATAGAATTGAGCCGACACTACTTCTCAATGCTGAAAGCTCAGTACAATGGACTAGAAGAGGATCATAACTTTAAGCAGTATTGCTTTTATATCTATGCTCAAATAGAAGGAATCTTAAATGCCTTATTTAGTGATGAAGATTTTGAAAAAACACTATTCAATGTAGGAAGAATGCCTGCTTATATGAAAGAACAAGTTCAAAGCACCAATTATATAACAAAGCATAAAGAGTTCTTCGAGGCTGTTCACTTACGTTATGGCGATATTACGATGGCTGAATACCTATTAAATGGGAGGAATGACTTAGAAGATGGAAATTTTGTTCCATTATCAGAACTTTCAAGCTCTGAAAAGTTTCAAATCTTTCTTTATGTCTTTAAATATAAGTTTAGGCTTAATCCCGTTGATAAGCACGAGTGGGAACAAATCATAACGGACTTCTACCTTCTTAGACAAGTTCGTGATGAAATCGTACATCCTAATTCGTCAAGGAAATATCCCCAAGAAGATCAAGAAAAGCTCCACTATGCTTATAATAACAAAGCTGATTTTGCACGTAAATTTAAGACACTCCTAAACAAGGTAATCACGTGGTTTGAAGAGTTCTATCCCCTACCTAAAGACATCTCAAACTTAGAACATCGCTATGCTCAATCTCAGACGCCTTCGGAATACTACTACTAGTTTCTAGACAATCCGAAACAAACTTCTTTGGGCGTGCCATCTTGGCACGCCCTTTTTATAGCTATAGAACAGGGAGTACTCGCTCTATCTTAGACCAAACTCACCTTAAACAATTTATTTCACTCCGTGGTGAAATAAATTACACGCCCGTGTGAAAAACTTTTCACCACGGAGTGAAATCAATACAAAACGGTACGTTTCGACAGGCTCAACGACCGAAGCAACCAACTCAAGAACAAGCTCAACAACCGAAAATAAGTAGACAGACTCCTATCAAGTTGATACAACAAGCCTCAAATGAACACTTCCAAACGTTTGACACATAAGCCGAAACTCTTTGCCCTAAAACAAAAAAATTGAGCGTGCCGTTTTGGCACGCCCAAATAAGGTTAAAATTATACGACTAACTTCTAGTTAATGCGAGGGTCTTCAATAAGCAGCGTTTCCTGAAAGTCTGACGTATAGACAAAAGAGAGCGTGGCAAATACCCACTTTTCTCTCTTGAAAACAAGCGTATAAGACTTACCTAGCTCGAAGCCTCCAAGCTTTACACCCAAATCATAGAAACAATAGCACTTAGGTTGAGGGGCATTTTTAGCCTCTTCAACCACTGTTAGCTTGTTGCCCTCTACTGAGGTTGTAATGCTATATGAGTCATCTCGCTCACAATAGTCCTCTAGATTAAGATGAGCAACTTCTAAATAACCATCTTTAATGGCCTTCAGCTCAAGCCTCTCTATAGGGACTTCCCTCATAGTTTTGAAACTACGCATTTCGTTATTCCTACACCCCGAGTTTGTAAAGTCTTTGCTTATCCCCAACTCATTTTTTATAGGTGTATCTTTCTTCTCACTATCACAAGCAGACAAGCCAAGGACGAGGAGGCTCATTGCTATGAATTGAATAATCTGTTTCATAATGTTCATTCTTTTTGAGTTTACTATTTCTTAACGACTAAGCTACCACTAAGATCTGAGGTGTAGGTAAAGTTTACCTCTCCAAGTAGCCATTTATCCTTCTTAAAAATAAGCGTATAAGATTTCCCTACTTCGAAAGCTGAAAGCTCTGACTGCAAATCATATCTACAGATACAATAGGTAGGAATAACATTCTCTGGATGGAGCTTAACAGCTGATACGACAAGCTTATTGCCCTTTAATTCAGTTTGCATACCTAGCTCCCTATCTAAGCCACAGTAAGACTTCAGATTATGATAGTTAATCTGCAAACCTCCTCCTTGAGTCGCTTGCCAAGTAATCCTCTCAACCAGCCCCTTATCTGCCTTAAAAGTTCTAAAGCTTTCCTTCTTACAGCCCGAATTGCTGAAATGCTTTACCTTCCCGAAGTGTCCATTCTCCAAAACATCTTTCTGCTCTGAATTACAAGCAGATAGTCCTAATAGCAAAAGGCTCATCGTTATCAGCCGAACAATAAATCTCATACACATACTTTAATTATTTCTTTTTAGAAGTATTCACTTTAGTCTTACTATTTTTTTCGGTCGTTGAGCTTGTCGAAACGTACCGAAAGGTGATATTTCTGCTACTTATTTCGGCGTCTTGATAACGCTTCGACAAGCTCAGCGACCGACTCAATAAGCGAAATTACAGACAAGCTACACTCTCTATAAGATTAAAGTAGATACTTTAATTATTTCTTTTAATGATTACACTGCCACTAAGGTCTGATGTATAAGTAAAGTTGATTTGAGCAAGTACCCACTTATCCTTCTTAAAAATAAGCGTATAGGTTTTGCCTAGCTCAAAGCCTTCAAGCTCTACGCCCAAGTTGTACAAGCAGTAACATCTAGGCTTTGCCTTATCTTCAACCTCCTCAAGTACGACTAGTTTATCGCCATCGGCACTCGTTGTAATGCTAAAAGCATCATCTCGCTCACAATAATCCTTGATATTAAGATGTTCAAGCTTCAAACAAGCGTTAGCTGTCGCTCTCCAAACAATCTTTTCGATAGGTTGCTCTGCTCTGAATGAAGTAATCAGACTTCGGACGTTTTCTTGATTTTTACACCCTGAGTTCGTGAAACTTTTCACTTTCCCAAGCTGGCGTAAAATAACATCCTTATGCTCCTTACTATCACAAGCAGATAAACCAAAGAATAAAAGGCTTATTGTGATAAATTGTAATATCCGTTTCATAATTCAATTAAGTTTTTAGTTATAATAATGTAGTTAATATCATTGATATTAGCCAATTTAATGAAAATATCTGACATTCGCAAATCTTCTTCGTCCCAACCCTTCTCTTTTCGTTAGTCCACGAGGGAATGGACAAAAGTCCACAGCCGTATGGACTTTTGTCCACCACGGGGTGGACAAACATTTCATTGTAGGCATCTAGTAAATTCATCTACTAAAAACAAGAGTCCGATAGGCTAATTAAATATTAGTTACATCGAAAAGCTTTTCAACTGATTGTTTAAGGAATAAGGCTTATTGAAATAAAAATCGTATTTTAGGCGTTATATTATGGAATAATAGTACGCAAAGCAATGCGAAAAAGTAACATAAAGAACAAATTAACAGATACAAAAATCCCACAGAAGCAAGGGCTAAAGTCTATCTCTAAACGACTTGCCTCTGTGCTGATGAGCCTCGTCATCGGATTTAACCTTTGCACGAGCTTTCTTTATGCCCAAAGTCCTATGAAAACGGGAATATGGGCAAAAATTTCCTTAGAAGAGAGTGGCTTGTACGTCTTAGAAGATTCTGACATTAAAAGTCTTGGACTAAACGATTTGTCTAAGGTCTGCGTTTGGGGCTTTGGAGGAGCTTTGATGCCCGAAATTATTGGAGAGGTCGCAGAGCGAAAGCTTGAACAAGTGCCGACTCTGCTCAGAGATGGCAAACTATATTTCTATGCCGAGGGGCTAACTCAATGGGATTATAATGCTGAAAACGACTTCTTCCATCACCGAACAAATCACTATACCAACAAAGCTTTCTATCTGCTTAGCCAAACAGATACCGAACCCCTCAGAATGCAAGAGGAGCAAGCAGAAAAAAGTTCGGAAGGAAGCACGGAGGCAAGCCGAAGCTATATCCAAACCATTGTACAAGACTTCAATGGCTATTCCCCAGCACATTCGGGACGCAAGCTCTATGATAAGCTCCTCTACACAACTCTTCAGCATAACTTCGCCACCCAGCAAGCCAAAAGCCTACGTCTAAGTCTTGCCTATATGAGCTACCCTCGTCAAGGTTCTGATGGGATTGATATTTTGGTCAATGGGAAACCTTATTTTGACACTAAGATTAGCAAAGAAGAGATTGAACGTCAGAGTTCTGCATTTTTTCAAGGTTTCTATGGTATGGACAAGTCCCTCTGCGAGCAAAAAGCCTTCAAGTTTAGCCAAGCAAGCAATCAGTTTTCTATTAGTCTTCAGCCGAAGAAATCGGTAAATACGACACAGGTTAATTATTACGAGCTGAACATTCTGAGCGAGCTAACGGACTTAAAAGGACAAATCACCCTACGTCGAAGTCCCAAGACAAGGAACAGTGCTGACGTTTATACGCATTACTCTCTTCCCAAACAGGGAGATGTGTACCTATTTGCTCTCGACAGGAAAAGTTATTTCGGAGCTAGTGCAACTAAACTAATAACCTTCGACAAAGGAACAAAGGGGGCAAGCCTCGAGCTTAACCTAAAAAAGAAGAATGACTTAGACGCTCCACGGACTTACCTAGCTCTGAACCTTAGTTCAGCTTATAAACCAAGTCTTCTCGGGAAGGTGGCTAATCAAGATATTTTAGGTGACAAACAGGCTGTTGAGCTTATAATGATTTGCCCTAACCACTTAAAAGCTCAAGCCCAACGTCTGCAAGCACATTATGAAAGTCAAGGGATTAAATCCCTTATTTGGACGCAAAAGGAAGTGTTCAATGCCTTTAATGGAGGGACACCTGACGCAATGGCTTATCGCTTACTTGCGAAGCATTATTATGACAACGTCAAAGGAGGAACAAAACAAAAGTCAAACTTCTCTCCTCTTAGCCTCTTGCTCTTCGGAGATGCAAGCTACGATAATAGAAAGATTAGTGCTGAATGGCAAAGCAAAAACCTCCAAGAACAAGAGTTTTTGCTCAGCTATCAATCCGTAAACTCTCTAGACCTCTCAAGCTATACTTCTGATGACTTCTTCGGCGTACTAGAAGATGACGGACTTAGCTCGGCTTATCTAAACAAAGGCAAAGGCTTTAGTTCTGTCAATTTTGAGCAAGATTATATTCCCGACTTGGCTAAAGAACTGCTAACCATCAGCGTTGGGCGTTTGCCTCTTCGCTCCAAGCGTGAGGCTCAAGCCGTAGTGGATAAGATTATTAGCTATGACAGAGATAAAAGCTATGGGGCTTGGAAAATGAAAGCAGTCTTCGTTGCCGACAATGGCGATGGGAATAGCCACACAAAGCAGAGTATTGAAATAACAGAGCGACTAGAAGAACTTGCACCAACGATACAGGTAAATAAGGTTTATATGCCTGCCTATATGCGAGAATTTTCGGGAGGTCGAGCAAGCGTTCCGAAAGCACAGAAAGATTTCTTCGAAGCACTCAAGCGAGGTGTAATGCTTGTAAATTACAACGGACACGGAGGTCCTAACATTTGGTCTGATGAACAAATCCTTAGCGACACCGATGTTCGAAGTTTTAGCCACAAACATTTGCCCCTATGGATTACGGCGACTTGCGACTTCTCCCCCTTTGATGTCCCCAGCACCTCGGCAGGAGAAAAGATATTACTCCACCCAACAAGTGGAGGGATTGCTCTACTATCTACCACACGTATCGTATGGGACATCCCAAATAAAAGGCTCAATAAAGCTCTTATTGAGGAACTATTCTCTGCCCAAAAGGACGGCTCTTACCTAAGGCTCGGAGAAGCAGTACGACGTGCTAAGAATAGAATGAGAAATCAGCCCACACCAGAGAATAGATTAAACTTCGTCTTACTAGGTTCTCCTCTACAACGGCTTGTCCTTCCAGAGGACAAAGTCGTGCTTAATAAGATTAACGATAAGGTAATTGAGGAGCAAGAAGTCGTTGAGATACACGCTCTAGACAAAGTTCAGATTGCAGGTTATGTTAAGCGTGAGGCACAAGATATAGATGGCGACTTCCAAGGCAAAATGGAAGTACTAGTTTATGATGGAGAAGACGAAATTGAAACGATTGATAACTTTAATAGCCGAGGTTCTGCCGTTGCTCCAGTTAAATATAGAGATTTCCTCAACCTCATCTATACCAGTAGCGTAGAGATTAAGGACGGACAATATCATTTTGATTTTGTTATTCCGAAAGATGTTGCCTATTCGGGCAGAAAAGGGAAAATAAACTTCTATGCTTATGACCATAAAAGGCAGAAAGAGGTCGTCGGTTATGCTCGTAATCTAAAAATAGAGGCTGGAGGCTCTAATCAGAATAACGACGACAACAAAGCTCCTCAAATCCTCGAACTAAAATTATCTAATAAGGATGTCAAGGCAAATATCCTTGTTCCTGAGATTAATGAACTATATGTCCTGATTAAGGAACAGACAGGACTGAACCTCTCGAATGCTGGACTTGGGCATCAGATGAGCTTGCAGATAGATGGAGCTAAGGGCATAAAAATTAATCTCACTCCCTACTATAGTAGTCATTCCAAGGAAAAAGGCTTGGGCATTATCAAGCTAGTTCTTCCAAAGCTAAGCAATGGTCGCCACACTGCTGAGCTAAGACTCTGTGATGTATACAACAATGTTACGACTAAGACCTTTGACTTCGTCGTTCGTGAGGGGCTAGCTCCTCATATAGAAGAGCTAAAACTTTCTATAGCAAAAGGGGGAATGCTCATCGTCAAGCACGACCAACCCTCAATGCCTCTCGTGGCAGATGTTGAGGTCTTCGATATGTCTGGGCGACTCGTTCTAGCTAAGTCCAAAATAATGCTTGCACCTTCGTCGGCTTATGTCGCCTATCCTTTAGCAAACTTAGGCTTGGAAGGGATTAAATCCTTGCCAACAGAGATTTATATTCTCCGACTTAATCTGAGAAGTAAGACGAAAGCTTCGGTTATCGGTTCTAAGGCAGTAAAATTTGCTAAGCCCTAAACGCTCGGAGCAAACAAGGCTAATCTCAAAAAGAAAGAGCTTGTCGCTAGAGTACAATCTGCGACAAGCTCTTTAAGTATCTTAATTGATTGATTTAAGTTCCCTGCTGAACCTCATAAAACTCCCGTGGTGTACCAAGATGCTCAAGGAGAAAGCTAACTTGACAAGGCAAGAGATTACGTACACGAGGGCGATAACCTCTATCGATTAATCCCTCATAGAGAAAAGGGTCATCACGCAATAATTTACGGAAACAACGGGAAGCATAGACAGCACTCTGATTGGGGAAATAAAGGCAGGCAAGCTCTTTCATCGAATAAACTCGAAACTCCTCTAATGCCATCGGTGGAAGTGCTTGAGCATTAGGCTCAAGGCTCAATGTTTTGTTCTTCATAATCATCTAAATAAATACAATAAAAATAATAAAATATAGGCGACGCACAGCTCTTTTAGCTTTGGTCGTAATACAAAGAAAATGCTTATTTACGACTTAAACAAGGGGAAACTTCCCCAAAAATTCGGCATATTTATTTAAGTCCTTTATTCTTGGGGACTTGTTTCTTAATGAAAATCTTTTTATCTTTACAAGTGTAAATATTACACATTAGGTTTGTAGTATATTAAGGATAATTCTAAACACAATAAAATTATGGCAAACTCAACAGGAAAATTCACACTAGGCTTATTGCTTGGAGCAGCAGCAGGAGTTATCGCAACCTATTTCTCTGACAAAGAAAAACGTGAGCGTTTCTCAGAAGACTTTTCAGAAGGAGTAGAACGTGCCAAAGACTCTTTACTTGAAAACTACGAAGAGGCAAAGGTGCGTTACGAAAAGGCTCGCAAACGTTTGACTAAAGAAACAAAAGAACTGCTTGACGAAGCTAAGGAACTTGACGTTCTACGTGAAGAGATTGAAGAAATTCAAGAAGAGATTAACGAATAGTTAGTTCTAGTTTCACACATCACTTAATTAAAGATTAAACTGCCTCTATCTATTACTCAATAGGTAGGAGGCAGTTTATGTTAATATAAATAACTTATTATTATGTCTGAACAATCTTTCGGCGACAAACAAATCAATAGCATTAGAGAGAACTTAATCTTTCTTCTTCGCCATCGATTAAACGAGCTTATCGGCACAAGTGGAGCAAATAGCTCTAGGCTTATGGCAAATCTTATTTGGCAAATGCTTTCTTTTGTGCTTTGCTTCTTTATCTTTCTCTTTATAAATATTATCCTTGGTGTCTACCTTGCCGAGTTCTGGCAAGGCTCTCTACTGGCAGGCTTCGCTTGTCTATTATTAGCTTACACGACGCTTTTGTTCCTTTTGCTCCTATTTAGGACACAGATTGAGCGTGCTATTTGCCAAAAGCTCTCTGCTCGTGTCGTAAAAATTAAGGACGAAATTAATGAACAGCTCAATACAATACCAGAGCTATCGGTCAGTTCTGCCCCCAAAGAGCCATTCAAAGATATTGAGCCTTCGCTCAAGCCTCACGAGGCTCTGATCAAAAGCAATGAGCTAAACCGACGTCAAGCTGAATTAGCTCAAGCTCGTCTTGAGAAAGACTTAGTTTATGCTAAAGAGAATTATAAAAAGATTGCCTTTACCATTGTAGCAGATAGAGTCGAAAAGAATGTGCCGATGGGGCATTATATTGCTTCAATGCTACATATGATTGAACCCTCAAAGTCTGACAAAACTAATCAGAGAAAGACCTCTCGATGGTCTAAGATTTTACCCAAGCAATTACAAAGTCCCCAAGTCAATAGACAACGTAGTAATTTCGCTCGTAAGCTTCGTCCTTACTTGCCCTACTTCTCTCTTGCTTGGAAGTTTGCAGGTCCCGTGATTTCAACTTTTGCCATCTCAAAGGGGCAAAGTCTATTGCTCCGAAAGCTCCTCAAGAAGCGTAAATAAGCCCCTAAGAGCATAAACAATCAACGTAAGGGAAACCCTATAATAAGTTTTGAAAGCTTATTATAGGGTTTCTTTTTCTTTTAGCCTATTCTATAAATAACAATTAGCCTGACCAAAGAGATATTTCTCTATTTAGCCAAACAAGTTTTGATTACACGACGGCGTGAAAAACTTTTCACGCCGTCGTGTAATTTATTTCACTCCGTGGTGTAATAAGTTTTGAGTTAAGAATTAAGAGTTAAGGGGTAAGAATGATTAGGGCAACACTAATTCTTAATCATTCATTAAGCTCGCCCCACGCCGTCGCTTTCAGCGACCCCCCTCCATCTTCAGGGAGATTATAGCTAATAGTTAAGAATGGCAATGGACGATGGGCAAAGCCTCTCCCCTTCATCTTGAAGGGGTGGCATCAAGGGAGCAAAGCGACTGAAGATGACGGGGTAGTCCGTTAGAAAGGCAAACTACTATATAAAAAAAGCACCCCTGTCATCTCGTCTAAATATATAAATCGCTTATATACCTAAGACTTTCCCATCCACTCGCCTCGTTTCATTTAGTTTTGTATTGTTAAGGAATTAAGAGCAAAATCATTAATTTTAGAAAAGGAAGTTGCAGAGAACTAACTGCGTTTCTAGTCTTTTAG
>PDWI01005701.1_pt1 | contig 16965 bp, 11 predicted proteins | sample 1430891 | NCBI WGS metagenome assembly PDWI01 (sample SAMN01162508, study PRJNA174530) | Oral metagenome, whole genome shotgun sequencing project. | biome: Marine environment; feature: Marine mammal; material: Swab sample of the gingival sulcus; isolation source: swab sample of gingival sulcus...
GTAAGCGCCGCAGTCAGCGTGGTTTTACCGTGGTCTACGTGACCAATTGTGCCCACGTTTACATGGGGCTTATTACGTTCAAATTTTTCTTTGGACATGATTACTCACCTTTCAATTATCATTGCATCAGCTACCGACTTGGGAACCTCCGCATACTTCGCAAACTCCATTGAATAACTAGCTCGACCTTGAGACACCGATCTTAAAGCAGTGGCATACCCAAACATCTCAGACAACGGAACTTCCGCACGAATGATTTTACCCGCAGGCACCTCATCCATGCCCTGAACAATGCCTCGACGACGATTTAAGTCACCCATCACATCACCCATATTTTCTTCTGGCGCAACAACCTCTACTTTCATCACAGGCTCTAGCAACTTTGGATCAGCTTCAATCACCCCATCACGCACCGCCATTGAACCTGCAACTTTAAACGACATTTCACTAGAATCTACATCATGAAATGAACCACCATACAAAGTCACCTTAATATCAACAACTGGACAGCCTGCTAACACACCATTTTGAAGCTGCTCTTGAATACCATTATCTACCGCGGATATAAACTCCTTTGGAATAGCACCATCAACAACCTCATCTACAAATTTATAGCCGACTCCCTCTTCCAAAGGCTCTAGCTTTATCAACACATGACCATAGTGACCTTTACCAGTAGACTGACGAACAAACTTGCCCTCAGCATCTACTGATCGACTTATTTTTTCACGATATGAAACCTGAGGATTTCCTACATTAGCACCAACACCAAACTCACGCCTCATACGATCAACTATAATATCGAGATGCAACTCACCCATTCCCGATATTATTGTCTGCCCCGTTTCTTCCTCAACACGAACCCTAAAGGAAGGATCCTCTTGAGCCAATCTTTCCAAGGCCTGCGCCATTTTATCCTGATCTGCCGTGGTTTTAGGTTCAACTGCAACCGAAATCACAGGATCAGGAAAATCTAACCTTTCTAAGGTTATAGGATGAGACTTATCACAAAGTGTATCACCCGTAGTTACATCCTTAAGCCCCACTGCAGCAACTATATCTCCAGCATAGACCTCTTTAACCTCTTCCCTAGAATTAGAGTGCATCTGCAAGATACGCCCAACTCTCTCCTTCTTTCCTTTCAAAGGATTCAAAACCATATCGCCAGTTTTAAGCCTCCCAGAATACACCCTTAAAAAAGTCAACGTACCCACAAAAGGATCTGCGGCAATCTTAAAAGCCAACGAAGAAAAAGGCTCATCATCCGAAGCCCGCCTCTCAACCATCTTATCACCAGAAGCCTCGCCAACTATAGATGGCACATCCAATGGTGATGGCATATAACAAACAACCGCATCCAACATCGCTTGAACACCTTTATTCTTAAAAGATGAACCACACATAGCGGGAACTATTTCCCCTGCCAATGTCCTGATGCGTAACCCCTGATTTATTTGATCTTCTGTCAAAAAACCATCAGTCAAATAAGCATCCATCAATTCGTCATTAGCCTCTGCAGCCACTTCAACTAGGCGCTCACGCCACTCATTAGCATCAGCCAAGAGATTCTCTGGAATATCCTCCAAGACATAGGTTAAACCCATATCCTCATCGAGCCAACTAATCGACCTCATCTTCACGAGATCAATCACACCTTTAAAATCCTCTTCGTCACCATTTGGAATTTGCAAAGGCACAGGAACAGCTCCCAAACGGTCTTTAATCTGATAAATCACACGTAAAAAATCCGCACCCATACGATCCATCTTATTCACAAAAACTAGACGAGGAACACTGTATTTATCTGCTTGACGCCACACTGTCTCCGACTGCGGCTCAACACCACCCACAGCACAAAAAACTGCCACAGCCCCATCAAGAACCCTTAAAGAGCGTTCAACTTCAACAGTAAAATCAACATGCCCGGGAGTATCAATGATATTAATTCTATGATCACCAAACTGCTTTTCCATACCAGACCAAAAACAAGTTGTAGCAGCAGAAGTTATAGTAATACCTCTTTCTTGCTCTTGCTCCATCCAATCCATAGTCGCAGCACCATCATGTACCTCACCAATTTTATGAGACACACCAGTATAGAACAGAATCCTCTCTGTAGTCGTCGTCTTACCAGCATCAATATGCGCCATAATTCCTATATTGCGATATTGACCAAGAGGTGTTGTACGAGCCACTTATAAATTACCTTATAAAAATCTCCTACTGGAGACCCAGCAAAAAATCATACATCTAATTCTACCAACGAAAATGAGCGAATGCCTTATTTGCATCAGCCATCTTATGCGTATCTTCACGCTTCTTTACTGCTGAACCGCGCTTCTCTGCCGCATCCATCAGCTCACCAGCAAGCTTTAAAGCCATTGATTTCTCACCACGACGACGTGACGCATCAACCAACCAACGCATTGCTAGTGCATTCTGACGAGAAGATCTTACTTCCACTGGAACTTGATATGTAGCACCACCTACTCTACGAGACTTAACCTCTACAGAAGGACGCACATTCTCTAAAGCTGCCTCAAGCACCTCCATCCCATCATTACCCTTTTTAGCTGCGATAGCATCTAATGCCACATAAACAACTTTTTCTGCAATCGATTTTTTACCATCCTTCATAATGGTATTAATAAACTTTGCCAAAAGCTCACTACCAAACTTCGGATCTGGAAGTATAATACGTTTTGGAACTTCTCTTCTTCTTGGCATAAAAAACTCACTACTTTATTTGTTTACTATTATTCAACAACCCACCAACATTAAGCTAGCAAGAAATCATATTTACTATCATTAAGACTTTGGACGTTTAGCGCCATACTTAGAACGCCCCTGCCTACGCTCTTGAACACCTTGAGTATCAAGTGAGCCACGCACAACATGATAACGCACACCAGGCAAATCTTTAACACGACCACCACGAATCAATACTACCGAGTGCTCCTGTAAATTATGCCCTTCACCACCAATATAACTACTAACTTCAAAACCATTCGTCAAACGCACGCGAGCAACTTTCCTCATAGCAGAGTTAGGTTTCTTAGGAGTAGTAGTATATACCCTTGTACATACTCCACGGCGTTGCGGACAAGCTTCCAAAGCTGGAACATTGCTCTTTTCCATCTTGCGCTTTCGAGGTTTGCGCACTAACTGATTAACAGTAGACATTAAATCTATTTCTCCAACTTTATTACCCTGCACCAAAATAATTAGGCACAAGAAAAATCAACAATCATCTTAACGATAAAGGCGCGAGATTCTATTACCGAAACACCAATAAGTCAAGACAGGTTTTTACTTTAAAAATGTATTTCTTATGACTAGTCTAAATCTCTAACAAAATAACCTTCTTTTATTCCAATAACAAAAAAATGGCTATAACTATAAGTAGAAAGGCATCTATACTACACTACCTCTCTACTTTTCATTCTAGTCTTCTGTAACTCCCTCTACTTCTATAGCAACCAGCTTCTCATTATCTTCATTTGAAAGTTCAGTCATTAGTGACGAAAGCTGTTGCTGCATCTCTTCCTGCTTTTTACGACGCGCAAGATGGTGAGTTAAACCAGTACCCGCTGGAATCAAACGACCAACAATCACATTCTCTTTCAAACCACGAAGGTCATCACGAGCACCTTTCACAGAAGCTTCAGTAAGTACTCGAGTAGTTTCCTGAAATGAAGCCGCCGATATAAATGAATCTGTTACAAGCGAAGCCTTGGTGATACCTAGCAATACACGATCATACTTAGCCGGCAATTTACCTTCTGCAATAAATTTTTCGTTTTCTGCATCAATTTCCCAATAATCAAGCTGCTCCCCTTTCAACATACGAGTATCCCCCGAATCTGTAATTACAGCTTTACGCATCATCTGACGAGAAATGATCTCAACATGTTTATCATTTATCTTTACACCCTGCAAACGATAAACTTCTTGAACTTCTTTTACCAAATGCTCAGCAAGTGCAACAGGACCCAATAAACGCAATATATCATGAGAACTTGGCTCGCCATCAGCAATCATTTCGCCTTTAGCAACCCTCTCTCCTTCAAATACATCAAGATTACGCCATTTAGGAATAAGAACTTCATAATGCTCACCTTTGTCAGGAGTAATAACCAAGCGCTTCTTTCCTTTAGTTTCTTTTCCCCAAGAAAATGTACCCGATATCTCTGCAAGTATGGCAGGCTGTTTAGGCTTTCTAGCCTCAAACATATCAGCAACACGAGGAAGACCACCAGTAATATCACGCGTCTTAGAAGATTCCTGAGTTAAACGCGCAAGAACATCACCAACCTCTACTCTAGATCCATTTGTCAAACCAACAACTGCACCACCCGCAAGAGGATATTGAACAGGAATTTCGGAATTTTCAAAGAATAAAGAATTACCCTTATCATCCAACAACCTAATCATTGGATTAAGATCCTTAGACCCTGCACCACGAGATGCTGGATCGGTTACGATTGTAGAACTAAGCCCTGTCACCTCATCAATATGCGTATTAATTGTTGAACCATCAACAAAGTCCACAAAGTCCACAATACCAGCAACTTCAGTTACAATAGGATGCGTATGTGGATCCCACGTGGCAACTTCTTGACCCATTTCAACAGAATCACTATCTTTGATCGTTACAACCGCACCATAAGGCAATCTATAACGCTCACGCTCACGTCCTTGATCATCAACAACACTAATTACTCCAGATCGAGAAACAGTAACGAGATTACCATCTTTATTCACAACTGTTTTCACATTGGATAAACGTGCAGTTCCCTCTGACTTAACAACTATATTATTGTCAGCTGCAGCACGACTTGCAGCACCACCGATATGGAAAGTCCGCATAGTTAACTGAGTACCTGGCTCACCAATAGACTGAGCAGCAATTACACCAACCGCCTCACCCATATTTACCAAGTGACCTCGACCTAAATCACGACCATAACATTGAGCGCACACACCTTTTCTAGAAGCACAAGTAATAGCGGAACGAACTTGAATTTCATCCACGCCCAACTCATCAAGCTTTGAAACCCACTCCTCATCTAATAATGTTTTAGCAGGAATCACAAGCTCTCCCTTGTGATTCATCACATCAACCGCCGCCACACGACCCAACACACGCTCACCTAATGGCTCAACAACATCACCACCCTCAATGATAGGCCTCATGAATAAACCATCTTCAGTGCCACAATCATTCAGCGTAACAACCATATCCTGAGACACATCAACTAAACGCCTAGTCAAATATCCAGAGTTAGCAGTTTTTAATGCTGTATCAGCGAGACCCTTACGAGCACCATGAGTTGATATAAAGTATTGAAGTACGTTAAGGCCCTCACGGAAATTAGAAGTAATAGGAGTTTCAATAATTGAACCATCCGGCTTAGCCATCAAACCACGCATGCCTGCCAACTGACGAATCTGAGCAGCAGAACCACGAGCACCAGAATCCGCCATCATATAAATTGAATTGAAAGACTCTTGAGAAACTATTTTACCTTCAGCATCTTCAACATCTTCTTTACCCATACCGTCCATCATAGCTTTCGCTACCTGCTCATTAGTACGAGCCCAGATATCTACAACTTTATTGTAACGCTCACCTTGAGTAACAAGACCAGAGGAGTATTGATCTTCAATTTCTTTAACATCATCTTCAGAGCGACCAATGATCCTAGCCTTCTCCTCTGGAATCATCATATCATTCGCACAAAATGAAACACCTGACAATGTCGCATATTTATAACCTGTATACATTAATTGATCAGCCAGAATAACAGTATCTTTAAGACCTATCCTTCTATAACCTTCATTAATAAGGTTAGAAATGTTTTTCTTCTTCATTACACAGTTAATCTTTTCGAACGGAATACCGTCTGGCAAGACATCAGATAAAATTGCGCGCCCTACTGTTGTGTCAACACGGCGAGTTGTCATCACCAGCTTGCCACTATCATCATATTCACTATCAGTTATACGAACTTGTACTTTAGCATGAAGAGAAACCAGGCCAGCCTCATAGGCACGCTTAGCCTCCTTTGCATCAGCGAAAATCATCCCTTCACCTTTAGCATTTATGCTTTCACGAGTCATATAATAAAGACCCAAAACAATATCCTGTGAAGGCACAATAATGGGCTCACCATTAGCTGGCGATAACACATTGTTAGTTGCCATCATGAGTACACGTGCCTCTGTCTGCGCTTCAAGCGACAAAGGAACATGAACAGCCATCTGATCACCATCAAAGTCAGCATTAAATGCAGAACACACAAGCGGATGCAATTGTATTGCTTTACCTTCAATCAATACTGGCTCGAACGCCTGTATACCCAACCTATGAAGAGTAGGAGCACGATTCAATAAAATTGGATGCTGACGAATAATTTCCGCCAGTATATCCCATACTTCAGGTGTCTCCCTTTCCACTAATTTTTTAGCAGCCTTGATTGTTGTAGCCAAACCACGTCTCTGTAATTTGCCAAAAATAAAAGGCTTAAAGAGCTCAAGCGCCATTTTTTTAGGCAAACCACACTGATGAAGTCTTAACGAAGGACCAACAACAATTACAGAACGACCCGAGTAATCTACACGTTTCCCCAACAAATTTTGACGAAAACGACCTTGTTTACCCTTGATCATATCAGCTAAAGACTTTAACTGACGTCTATTTGAACCAGTAATTGCACGGCCACGACGGCCATTATCTAGCAATGCATCAACAGACTCCTGTAACATACGCTTCTCATTACGCACAATTATATCTGGCGCATTTAGATCCAATAATCGTCTTAAACGGTTATTACGGTTAATCACACGACGATACAAATCATTAAGATCAGACGTCGCGAATCGACCACCTTCAAGAGGAACAAGAGGACGTAAATCAGGCGGTAATACTGGAAGTATTGTCATAATCATCCAATCCGGCTTATTACCAGAACTTAAGAATGACTCCATTAGCTTCATACGTTTACTGATACGCTTAAGCTTAGTTTCAGACTTAGTCGCATCTGCCTGCTCATTCAAATCTTCAATTGCTTCTTTAATATCAACTGTTTTAAGCATTTTAAGAACAGCTTCTGCACCCATTCCAGCTTCAAACTCATCACCAAATTCTTCAACTGCCTCAAGATAAGCCTCATCACTAAGCAACTGCCCTCTTTCAAGGGTCGTCATTCCAGGCTCTACAACCACAAATGCCTCGAAATACAACACACGCTCAATATCACGCAAAGTCATATCCAAGAACAAACCAATTCTTGACGGCAACGACTTCAAAAACCAAATATGTGCAACTGGACAAGCTAAGTCAATGTGACCCATACGATCACGACGCACTTTAGTATTCGTTACTTCAACGCCACATTTCTCACAAACAACACCACGATGCTTAAGGCGTTTATATTTACCACAAAGACACTCATAATCCTTAACTGGACCAAATATTTTTGCACAAAAAAGACCGTCACGCTCAGGCTTAAATGTTCGATAATTTATTGTCTCAGGCTTCTTAACTTCACCGTATGACCATGAACGTATTACCTCAGGTGATGCCAAACCAATGCGTATTGCATCGAACTCTTCTGTATCTGCTTGCTGTTTAAATATATTCAGCAAGTCTCCCATACCTTTATTCATCATAACGTCACCTATTAACTATCTTTTTCAAGTTCAATATTAAGAGCCAAAGATCGAATTTCTTTCATCAATACATTAAAGGACTCCGGCATACCAGCTTCCATCTGAAGATTACCATCGACAATATTCTTATACATTTTATTTCTACCTTGCACATCATCGGACTTAACCGTCAATACTTCTTGCAAAGTATAAGCAGCTCCATAGGCCTCAAGAGCCCAAACCTCCATTTCACCAAAGCGCTGACCACCGAACATAGCTTTACCACCCAATGGCTGCTGAGTAACAAGACTATAAGGACCTGTAGAACGAGCATGCATCTTATCATCAACCAAATGATTCAATTTCAACATATGCATATAACCTACAGTAATTTTTCTTTCGAAAGCCTTACCTGTTCGACCATCATATAAAGTTGTCTGCCCTGATTCAGGCAAATCAGCCAATTTAAGCATATTTTTAATTTCAGTCTCTGCAGCACCATCAAATACCTGAGTAGCCATTGGAACACCACGACGTAGATTACCAGCCATTTCCATGACCTCTTCATCTGTCATCTCTGCGATATCACTCTCACCCTGATCTGGATTACCATCAATACTATATATTTCAGTCAAGAACTTACGCAGCTCATCAACTTTAGCTTTGGCGTCTATCATTCGACCAATTTTTTCACCAAGACCTTTTGCAGCCCAGCCAAGATGCATCTCAAGAACCTGCCCTACATTCATTCGAGAAGGAACACCAAGAGGATTCAAAGCAATATCTACAGGAACTCCAGACTCGTCATAAGGCATGTCTTCAACAGGAACAATACGTGAAACAACACCTTTATTGCCATGACGACCTGCCATCTTATCACCTGGCTGCATACGACGACGAACTGCCACATATACTTTTACGACCTTTAATACTCCCGGAGCCAAATCATCGCCAGCAGTAATCTTATCTTTCTGCTTTTGCAAACGTTCCTCATAACGTTTCTTTTGCTCATCCAAGAATATCGCAAGCTTTTCAAGCTGAGTATTAGCCTCTTCATTGCGCATACGCAATGAGAACCACTCTTTCTGATCCAACTCGGCCAAATAAGCTTTGGTAACCTTACTACCCGCCTTGATACCACCTGGCCCACCATCAACAACCTTATTTAACACCAATTTCTCTACACGAGCATAAATATCTTCTTCAAATACAATTAACTCATCACGTAAATCATTACGTACTTTTGACAATGCTTCTTCTTCGAGCGCAATCGCACGAGCATCTTTTTCAACACCATCACGGGTAAACACCCTCACATCAATAACTGTACCAAACATACTTGATTTGACACGAGAGGAGGTATCTTTAACATCAGATGCTTTCTCGCCAAAAATAGCACGTAATAGCTTTTCTTCTGGTGTTAGTTGAGTTTCACCCTTAGGCGTCACCTTACCAACCAAAATATCGCCAGGCTTTACTTCTGCACCGACATGAACAATACCCGACTCATCTAATTTTGAAAGCAAATGTTCACTTACATTTGGGATATCTGCCGTTATCTCTTCGGCACCTAATTTAGTATCACGAGCCAGACAAGTAACCTCTTCTATGTGAATCGAAGTAAAGCGATCCTCTTCTACCACCCTCTCAGATACGAGTATTGAATCTTCAAAGTTATAACCATTCCACGGCATAAAGGCTATCTTAATATTTTGACCTAAAGCCAACTCACCAAGATCAGTTGAAGAACCATCAGCCAACACATCTCCACGAGCAACCTGATCACCAATCTTCACAATAGGCTTTTGATTAACGCAAGTATTCTGATTTGATCTTGTGTACTTAATAAGATTATATATATCTACACCACCATCTTGCGCCTCGTCATCATTCACTCGAATCACTATGCGAGCAGCATCTGCAGCAATAACTTCTCCTCCACGTTTAGAAACAACAGTTGTACCAGAATCGACTGCCACAACGCGTTCCATACCCGTTCCACTTACAGGTGTTTCAGCGCGCAAACACGGCACTGCTTGACGTTGCATGTTAGACCCCATCAAAGCACGGTTCGCATCATCATGCTCCAAGAAAGGAATTAATGAAGCAGCCACAGAAACGATCTGCTTAGGTGATACATCCATATACTGAATATCTTCAGGAACAGACATTGCAAACTCATTTTGAAAACGACAAGAAATCATATCGTTAGTAAATTTATTATTCTCATCTAATACAGCATTAGCCTGAGCTATTACAAAACGAGACTCTTCTATTGCAGACAAATAATCTATTTCATCTAATACCTGACCATTTTCTACTTTTCGATACGGAGTTTCTAAGAAACCATAATCATTAGTCTTTGCAAAAACAGCTAAGGAGTTAATTAAACCAATATTTGGTCCTTCCGGAGTTTCAATCGGGCAAACACGACCATAATGCGTAGGATGAACATCACGAACTTCAAAGCCAGCTCTTTCTCGAGTTAAACCACCAGGACCTAATGCAGATATCCTTCGTTTATGAGTAATTTCAGACAACGGGTTATTTTGATCCATAAATTGAGATAACTGACTTGAACCAAAGAATTCTTTTACAGCAGCAGATACAGGCTTAGCATTCACCATATCTTGAGGCATCAACCCCTCACTTTCAGCCACAGTAAGACGCTCTTTAACCGCTCGTTCAACTCTCACAAGACCAATACGGAATGCATTTTCAGCCATTTCACCAACGCTTCGGATACGTCTATTTCCAAGATGATCAATATCATCTATAACACCAAAGCCATCTCTAATATCTATTAGAGTCTTTAGAACATTAACAATATCAGAATCAGTTTTACCAGAATTTTTTAACTCTTTATATTGAGAACCAAACTCTTCCACTAACGCCTTGGAAGCAGCATCTGTCCTTCCAGACAAATAACCTAGATCAAATAAAATTGAAGGACCTGTTTCAACAGCATATTCAAGGCGACGATTAAATTTCATGCGACCAACAGCAGAAAGATCATAACGATCTTCTGAGAAAAACAAGTTATGGAAAAGATTTTCAGCCGCTTCTTTTGTTGGCGGCTCACCAGGACGCATCATGCGATAAATTTCAATCATCGCTTCAAGCGGAGTTTGAGTAGAGTCAACTTTTAACGTATTAGATATAAACGGACCACGATCTAATTCATTTGTATAAATCACATCAAACTTTTTAATATCATTTTCACGTAAAAGCTCAATCAACTCTTCAGTTAATTCACTATTTGCTTCAGCAATAAACTCACCAGTAGACTCATCTACAATATTATGAGCTATCATCTTGCCATACATATACTCACTAGGAACTTCCAGCTTACTAATTTTAGCCTTTTCTAATTCACGAACATGCTTTGCAGTAATTCGACGACCAGACTCAACAATCTTTTCCCCTCCAACCACAATATCAAAAGATGCGAGCTCTCCTCTCAATCTAACAGGATCAATAGCCAGCTGAATCTTAGTTTTCTGAAGAGTTACCTCTAGCTTCTCGTAGAAACACTCAAGAATTTCCTCTGTCTCCATCCCAAGTGCTCTAAGCAGAATTGTAGCCGGAAGTTTTCTACGGCGATCGATACGAACAAAAACAGCATCTTTAGGATCAAACTCAAAATCAAGCCATGAGCCACGATATGGAATTACACGAGCATTATGTAAAAGCTTACGAGCCGTATTAGTCTTTCCCTTATCATGATCAAAGAAAACACCAGGAGAACGATGTAACTGAGAAACGATAACTCGCTCCGTCCCATTAATAACAAAAGTGCCTTTTTCCGTCATTAAAGGCATTTCCCCAAGATAAACATCTTGTTCTTTTATATCCTTAACAACCTTTGTTTTCTTTGGCGCGTCTTTATCATAAATAACTAATCGCAACGTTGCACGCAATGAAGTCGCATACGTAAGACCGCGCTGCTGACACTCTCGTACATCAAACACTGGCTCAGCCAAGTTGTAATCTACATACTCTAGCACAACAAAACCAGAGTAACTAACTATAGGAAAAACAGAAGTAAAAGCACCATGCAAACCTGAATCTTTACGATCTTCTACTGAAACATCAGCCTGTAAGTACTGACTATACGACTCCAGTTGAATAGCTAAAAGATAAGGTATATCTAGTACCTGCGGGCGTTTACCAAAATCCTTACGGATACGTTTTTTCTCAGTAAAAGTCAGAGCCATCTTAATTCCTCTTCTGAAACCAGTTCAGTAACCTAATAATAAAGACCATAACTCGTCTTTATCGAACACTTATTGCAGCATTAACAACGGCTACAACAAAAAATTTTTAACAACATTTTAAATCAGAAATAACACGCTGATTTTCATAAGACCAGAAAGATCTTACCAGTTATTTAAGCGACAAAAGGCCGACAGCAATTATTCACTGTCAGCCTTATGTTTCACGAATGAGCACAAGGCCCTTTCATGAGAAGAAGAAATTACTTCAACTCTACTGAAGCACCAGCTTCTTCAAGTTGCTTTTTAATATCTTCCGCTTCTTCTTTGGAAGCACCTTCTTTAACAGTAGCAGGAACACCTTCTACCATCTCTTTTGCTTCTTTAAGACCAAGACCTGTGATACCACGAACCGCTTTGATAGCACCAATTTTATTATCACCAAAACTTGTCATTACCACATCAAACTCAGTCTGAGCTTCGGCAGCAGCCCCACCAGCATCGCCTCCAGCAGCAGGAGCAGCAGCAACCGCCGCCGCTGCAGACACTCCAAATTTTTCTTCCATATCAGAGATTAATTCTACGATCTCCATTACACTCATATTTGATATTGCTTCCAGAATATCATCTTTAGAAACAGCCATTGTATTTCTCCTAAACCTAAATCAATCATCGCAAAATGCGACCAGTAAATAAAAATAAATCAAATTGCTTGAGAACAAAGATTACTTAATTAAAATTAAGCGGCCTTTGAATCACGAACAGCAGCAACAGTACGAACAAATTTTCCAGGAACTTCGTTAAGCGTACGAGCAAGCTTCTCAACAGGAGCTCTAAACGTACCAGCCAAAATAGCCAGCGCTTGATCTCTTGTAGGCAACTTAGCCAAACGATCGATATCAGAAGCAGGAAGCAATTCCCCACCAACAGATAACATCTTCACTTCTAACTTGTTATGCTCTTTAGCGAAATCTTTCAGGACACGAGCCGCAGCACCAGGATCTTCTTGCGAAAACGCCAATACTAACGGACCAACAAACCCCTCACTCATACAAGAAAAATCTGTATCAGCCAAGGCAAGTTTTGCCAAATTATTTTTCACTACGCGCAGATAGACACCACCTTCACGTGCTTTTACACGTAATTCAGTCATCTCTCCCACACTTAATCCGTGATACTCTGCAGCAACCGCGGAATGAGCTTCTGTAGCAACTGCAGCGACCTCAGAGACAATCTTCTTTTTGTCTTCAAAAGTTAATGCCACAACATCTACCTCTTTAATTCGGCAGCATAGCCACCGTTTAATCAAAACAATTGATTCTTACAAATCAAAAGTCCTAAACGACGCGCCCCAAACCGATTGATTCAGATTACGCCATCTACGCAGGAAATTAAGCATCAACACCCCAAAAGAATATCAACGCACCTACGGTCTTTGACGACATACAACAAGTACATCCATCAACAACTTTTTACACAAACTCAATAAAACAGAGCTATGCATAAAAAGCCCACACAAACATCGTGCAAAATCTTTAATACCTAGTATTTAATTGAAGAAGTATCCACACTTAAACCAGCACCCATAGTACTAGAAACAGACACCTTCTTTAAATAAACACCTTTTGCAGAACTAGGTTTGGCCTTCACCAAATCAGCAACTAATGCATTCAGGTTTTCAGACAATGCACTACTATCAAAATCTAGATTACCAATTCGACACTGAATAATTCCAGCTTTATCAGTTCGATAACGAACCTGACCACCTTTAGCATTTTTAACAGCAGTTGCAACATCAGCACTTACAGTACCAACTTTAGGATTAGGCATCAAACCACGAGGACCCAAAACCTGACCTAACTGACCAACAACTCTCATTGCATCTGGACTAGCAATAACAACATCAAAATCCATATTGCCTTTTTTAACTTCTTCAGCTAAATCGTCCATCCCAACAACATCAGCTCCAGCTGCCTTAGCAGCCTCAACATTATCACCCTGAGTAAACACAGCTACACGCACGGTCTTACCCGTTCCATTTGGCAACACGGTAGAACCACGAACAGCCTGGTCTGACTTCTTTGCATCAACCCCTAAATTAATACTAACATCCACACTTTCCGTGAATTTAGCAGGAGGTAGTTCTTTAAGCAGATCAAAAGCCTCAACAGCGCCATACACCTTATCTGAATCAACTTTCTCATTAATTAGCTTTTGGCGCTTAGTTAACTTAGCCATTACTTAACACCCTCTGTTTCAAGACCCATACTACGAGCACTTCCTGCAATAGTTCTTACGGCCGCGTCTAAATCTGCTGCCGTTAAATCAGGCTCTTTAGCTTTCGCAATTTCTTCAAGCTGAGCTCTTGAAATTTTACCAACCTTATTTATATTCGGAACCGCGCTACCTTTTTGAATACCAGCCGCCTTCCTCAATAGAATTGAAGCAGGAGGAGTTTTCACATCAAACGTAAAACTCTTATCACTGTATACCGTAATCACCACTGGCAGAGGCATACCTTGCTCATCACTCTGAGTAGCTGCATTAAATGCCTTACAGAACTCCATAATATTCAACCCAACCTGACCCAACGCAGGACCAACAGGTGGACTTGGATTTGCCTGACCAGCAGGTACTTGCAACTTGAGATATCTCTCAACTTTTTTAGCCATTATCTAACTCTCCACGAGTACAAACATCATCAGCGAGCCCCACAAAAGAACCCACATCAAACTCCTCGAATATACTATATTAAAATTATGTTTTTTCTACTTGAAAAAACTCAAGCTCTACAGGTGTCGAGCGCCCAAAAATTTGAACTGCTACACGCATAGTACTTTTCTCGTAGTTAACCTCTTCAACCACTCCATTAAAGTCATTAAATGGCCCATCATTAACTCGAACCACTTCACCAACTTCAAATAAAACTCTCGGACGAGGAGTATCAACACCCTCTTCCATGCGATTCATAATCGCATTTGCTTCTTTCTCTGTTATTGGTGCCGGCTTATCACTTGTCCCACCAATAAACCCTAAAACTCTTGGCGTATTTTTAACTAAATGCCAACTATCATCATTAAGTTCCATTTCAACCAGAACATAACCAGGAAAGAATTTACGAGTACTTTTTTTCTTTTGACCTTCCCGCATCTCAACAACTTCTTCGGTAGGAATCAATATCTCACCAAAGAGATCCTCAAGACCATAACGCTCTATACGTTCTTTCAGTGCCTCTTTAACACGCATTTCATAATTTGAATACGCATGCACAACAAACCATTGCTTTGACATGTTAACTACCCACCGACAATAGAGCCTTAACACCAGCACCAAGCAGCATGTCTACAAACCATAAAAATATAGCCAAAATAACCACCATAATGAAAACCATTAAAGTAGTCTGCATGGTTTCAGCTCGCGTTGGCCAAACCATCTTTCTAACCTCTGAACGAGCTAGACCAAGAAAATTTAACAACCCCCTGCCTTTAACAGTAGTTGCAGATATACCGATAGCAACACCTACCGCCGCCAAAATACCAAGAACCCTATAAAGAAGCGCCTGCTCTGAAAAATAGTAGAAGCCTACTACCCCAGCAATTAAAAACACCAAAGCCAGCAATAGCTTGATAGTATCGAATACCGAACCCTGAGTTTCTGAATTAGTTGCCATAGTTTAATTTACCAGCCTTTTTTAGCCTATCCATATTTATATATAGAGCACTTACTTAAAGTCCCTTTTATCAGAAAATGGCAGGCCAGGAGGGACTCGAACCCCCAACAATCGGTTTTGGAAACCGGTGCTCTACCAATTGGAGCTACTGGCCTAAATTTAAAATAAAGTTAAAAAACCAAGTTTCTGAAACAACAAAAGAACGAAGAATAATTACCCAGTAATCACCCTTCGCTCTCTAAAAGGACGCGGAAGTATAACAGAAAGATTTACTTACTCAATCCATTCCGCAGTCTAATTATTCGATAATTTTTGCTACAACACCAGCGCCGACTGTACGACCACCTTCGCGTATTGCGAAACGTAGACCATCATTCATTGCTATTGGGTTAATTAAGATCACACGCACCCGTCACATCCGTTGTTCTAAAGTAGAATTGAGGACGGTAACCATCAAAAAATGGCGTATGACGACCACCTTCATCTTTTGATAAAACATAAACTTCTGCTTCAAACTTAGTGTGTGGTGTAATTGACTTAGGCTTACAAAGAACTTGACCACGCTCAACATCTTCTCGCTTTGTACCACGAAGCAATACACCCACGTTATCACCTGCCTGACCTTGATCAAGTAATTTACGGAACATCTCAACACCCGTACAAGTTGTTGTAACAGTGTCTTTAATTCCAACAATCTCAATCTCATCACCTACATGAACAATACCACGCTCTATACGACCAGTAACAACCGTTCCACGACCAGAAATTGAGAACACATCTTCAACCGGCATTAGATAATCACCATCAATTGCACGCTCTGGCTCTGGAATATAGCTGTCTAATGCATCAACTAATTCAACAATCTTAGCTGTATAAGCCTCATCACCTTCAAGCGCTTTAAGCGCAGAACCTGTAACAATTGGAGTATCATCACCCGGAAACTCATACATATCTAGAAGCTCACGCACTTCCATTTCCACAAGCTCAAGCAGCTCTTCATCATCTACCATATCAGCCTTATTAAGGAATACCACAATATATGGAACACCAACCTGACGTGATAACAAGATATGCTCACGAGTCTGTGGCATCGGACCATCAGCCGCAGATACAACAAGAATCGCACCATCCATCTGTGCAGCACCGGTAATCATATTCTTTACATAGTCAGCATGACCAGGACAATCTACATGAGCATAATGACGCGTATCTGATTCATATTCAACATGAGACGTTGCGATAGTTATACCACGCGCCTTCTCCTCTGGCGCATTATCGATTTCATCGAATGCTTTAACTTCACCACCCATCTTTTCTGCCATCACTTTTGTAAGCGCCGCAGTCAGCGTGGTTTTACCGTGGTCTACGTGACCAATTGTGCCCACGTTTACATGGGGCTTATTACGTTCAAATTTTTCTTTGGACATG
>PDWI01005185.1_pt1 | contig 16961 bp, 10 predicted proteins | sample 1430891 | NCBI WGS metagenome assembly PDWI01 (sample SAMN01162508, study PRJNA174530) | Oral metagenome, whole genome shotgun sequencing project. | biome: Marine environment; feature: Marine mammal; material: Swab sample of the gingival sulcus; isolation source: swab sample of gingival sulcus...
TTATAAGTCCCTTGTGGAACTCCTGTTAAATTACTAGTTCCTTGTTTGTCGTTCCAAAAATATTTATACGCTCCTGTTCCTCCATCTGCTTGAACCTTAAAAACACTTGAATTAATAGTGTTACAATCTTCAATATACGCTTCTAAACTCTTAATTTTAAGCTCTTTTGGCTGTATGATGTCTATATCTAATGTGGCTTTATTATCATTGTCATCTGTTGCAACAACGGTATATTTACCTGCTCTTACTGATTTTAAAACTTTTCCTTTTTCAGATATAGGGTTATTATTAAAAAACCATTGTAATTTGTAATCTTTCTTTACCACTCCTCCTGTCAAATTTATTTCTATAATACCATCTTCGGCATTATCAGGAAAATTGTTATTGTTCAAATCTTCTTTTTTACCTTTGTTATTTTGGTTACAAGATATTGGTTTTAATTCTTTAGAAGTAATTATCAACTTATCTGGCTGTTCTACAAATACATCATCTAAAACACCACAAGATTTTTTATCTTCAAAATTAGAATCTGTAACAGTCACAAAATAATGAGCAGACCCCAAATTTTTTCCAATAATTGTAAATTTTCCACTTTTTATTTCTGTAGAAATATCCTTGGTATATAATGCTCCTGTAGGATTTCCTTTTCTTACTTCAAACTTATAAGTTCCATCAGAAAAAGGTTTTCCTCCCATTACCTCAATACTAAAACTTCCGTCAGTTCTTTGGTAACCCGAAGTTTTTACTGTATTATGAGTTACTTTCGGATTATTCCCCAATGTATTTCATCTTCTATTTTACATTTATTCTTATCTTCTACAACAACTTTATGTGTACCAATACGAATATTTGTTTGTTTTTTATCTCCTTTTACTCCGTTCCAATAATAGGTATAAACTTTTGTTCCTCCCTTAACATCAACACTTACAAATCCCGAATTTTGATTTTCACAGTCTTCAATCCCTCCATTTACTGCTACAATTTCTAATCTTTCTGGCTCCTTTATATTAATAACTGAAGTCGCTTTATTGTCGTATTTGTCGGTAACAACAACCTTGTATTTTCCGTGTCTGATATTGTAAATTTCTGTATCTTCCTCTGGGACAAAACGATCACCATTATAAAACCATTTAATTTTATACCCTGTTGATTTTACCCCTCCTTTAATGTCAATAGTTAACGTACCATCTTCCGAGTTATCAGGATAACCATTACCATCTTGGTCTATAATTTTTTTAACAGGATTGTTATGATTACAAGAAATATTTTTAATCAAATTGTGAGTTATGGTTAATTTTTCAGGCTGATTTATAAACTCTTGTATTTGTTTTTTACATTTATTTTTGTCGGTAATGGTAATAAAATAAGTATCCGAAGGCAATTTATCTGCTACTATGGTAAACGTTCCTGATTTAAATTTTTTGGTAATATTTTTTGATATTTTTTCTCCAGTTTTATTTCCTTTTCTGATTTCAAAATCATACTCATTACCTGATTTACGTGTTCCTCCGGTACATTTTATAGTTAATTTCCCATCACTTCTTCCAAAACCTGTTGTGCGCTCAGAATCAACAACAACAGATAATTTCGTTGCAGGTTCTTTTATAGCAAACTCACGAATATCATTTTTACCTTTTGCATTAATTGCCGGAATACCTTCTGAATCTTTTACTTTTATTTGATAATTACCTTTTGGTAACTCAACAAATGTTTTATTGGTTTGCTTAAATTTTTTCCATTGTTGAAAGTTTCCTAAAACCTTAACAGTATAATAATATGGTGATTTTCCTCCATTTACTTCTATTGAAACACCTCCTTTGTCTCCTTTACATAAAACATCTTGTTTTGAAAACTTAGTAATATTTATAGGGTCTTTAAGAACATATTCTTGTTTAAGAGTACACCCTTTTTCATCTGTAATGGTAAGTGTATATGTTCCTGTTTTTAATTTACTCAATTTAATTTGATAGCCATTAGATAATTCATTTGTTGTTATTTCATTAGTGACAACTTTACCATTTTTCTTCCATACATAATTATAACCTCTTTTTTTATTTGGAGTACCCCCAGACACGACTACCGAAATATAACCATTGTTCCCTCCATAAACACTCGGTGATTTTATCGTTGTTTCATTTTTTACCAAGGTTAGAGGCGATTGTGGTGCTGTAATTTCAACCTCATACAGCATTTCATTTCCTGACGTATCTAATATTCTACAATCGTATTGATTCCTAACAGTTATTATATAATCACCTTTTTCTAAACCTTCTATCTTTGTACTATTACCAGAAAAAACAACCCATTTATCACTTAAAGAAGTTCCTTTCTTCCTACAATTATACCTATATTCTGAATCTTCTGTCCCTCCTTTTACATTTTTAATACTAATCGTCCCATTACCTCCATAACAAGACACATCTGAATGACTTATTTCTGATAAACTTAATGGTGGAACAGGTGTAGCTTCAAAAGAATCATAATGATATTTCCCTTCAGTAAAAGTTTGTATTTTCTTATTGTTATGTACAAACCAACCGTATGATTGCACTTGTAATGTTTTTTTTTCTTTTACTTGTATACCTTTTAAGGTATATGTTTTCCCCTTAAAATTCCCTCCAGTTAAGGTGGCTTTTTCTCCATTAGCTTCAGACTCTTTATTTGTAGTCTCAGTTACCGCCAATTTTAAAACCTCTGAAGGTGCTAATTCTCTGTCAAAGGTTATTTTTACTTTCCCTCCTTCTTTATCTTCTGCACATTTTGGAGGAATATATTTTGCTTCCAATATTTTCGGTGCGGATGGAATAACAGTCAAACTTTTTGTTTCTGACCAACTTACAATTTCTCTCTCTAAACTGTCCATATTAAGCCCATAACTAACTATCCTAAAATAAACTTTTTTACCATAAAAATCTTTAACTCTTTCTCCTAAAACATCTTTGGCTGTTATTGAAAAAACATGTCTGTCATTAGGTTTTTGAACCCTATCCCATGGTCCGTCTTTACTCTCACTATAGGCTAAAGCATATGTATCTGAACTATTATAAACATCTTTATCAAAATTTTCTTTCCCTTTAATATCTATTTCTTCATTTTCTGGTAGAAATGAACTATTAATCTCAATAGTATGTAAAGGCAATAATCTTAATCTTGAAGCAAATCGAATATCTGATCTAGTTAACTCATAAAGATCCTATTTCTGATATATTTTTTCTACTTTCATCACATTTTTCCATAATATCATCTCTACAAAGATGCTTACAAACGTCGTAATTAAAGTTTTGTATGCTATTATGTAAAAAAAACTCTTTATGAACATTATCATTATCCCGATTTAGTATTATAATATAATTAAATTTATCAGTTAATATATATATTCTAATATAACAACGTACTTGTATATCTACATCTATAAATTTATGCTGATACAAATATTTATATTTTTTCTTCGATTCATTATCTACCTCTTTACCATCAGAAAGATATTGAGAAAACCCCCAATTAATCCAAAAAAAGATAAATAAAAATGTTATTATTCTTTTCATAATCATATAGTTTTTTTAACGGTCTGTGTAAGTTTATTGTTTTGTAGCATTACCTTAATGGTATAGGTATATTTAACACCTTCTTTTACTTTTAGGTCTTTGGTGCTAGTGGCATTGCCCTGTAAAGTTTTCCAAAGTGTTGGTATCTCGTTATTTTTTGCTCTATAAATTAATATTTCAGAAGCATTTTTAACTAACAATTCCCAACTTAATACCACAGATTTCTCTAAACGCTTTATTTTTAACTTTTTTATCGGTTTTAAAGGTCTTAAATCTATCGCCGTAAGGGTTAAATTTTGAGATGGATTAGACTTTAAACCACTTTTATCTACTGCTTGCAAATAATACCTATATTGCTGATTTGGTTCTAATTTTTTATCTACAAAAGAGTAAGTATCCTTAATTTTTGTAGTTTCAAAAACTTTTTCCCACTCATTGGTGTTAAGTTCAGAAAGTTTTATTCTATACAACTGGTGTAGTGCAACATCTTTACTAAAACTTCTTTTAAAATTTAACCTTATTGTACCATCTTCTTGCTTATAATCTGTAAAAACAGGCGATTGAGGAATCAACACATCAGGTTTTTTAAGCGTTAACAATTTTGAAAACTTTGACTGATTATAACGTTTATCTATCGAAGCTATACGATAAAAAACTTCAGTTGTCAAACTTTTTAATTGTACCGTATCTTTATAAAAAGGCGTTTTAATAGCTATATCTGTAATTCTAACAAATTCTTCAGCTTTTTTTGTTGCTCTAAAAACGTGATACCCCATTAAATCTTTCTCTGTATTTTTCTTCCATGACAAATGAGCTATCCCTAATGAATCTATACGTCCTTTAACGTCAATAGGTATTGCTGGTGGAGTTTCATCATTAGGTTGTAACAAAACCGAAAACGAGTCATTAAAATCTTCCGAAAAACCAATAGTTCTAATTTTAAAATAATTACTTGATGCCAAACTTTTAGTTACAATTTGTCGTTGAGTACTTGGAATATAATTTTTTACAATTTTATAAGAACCTTCTTTATCAGTTTCTGAATGTAATAATGCAAAATGCTTAATTTCTGCGTGATTCACTTGGTCTATTTTCCATTTTAACAAAATACTTTCATCTTTAGCAATATCCGAAAAAGTAATTTGAGCCCCTATTTTTAATTCTTTCTTACCTTTTCCTTTCATTATTTTAGAGTAAGGCCCGTATTCATTAAAAAATGTTTTTCCTCTAACTCGATAAACATATTCCTTGTTATTTTGAGGTAAAGAATCTACGAAAGTAACACTTGTAGCACTTTTGTTTGCCTTACTATTCATATCAACAATTGGTAAATCTCCTAATTTTTTAAACGTACGCCCTTGGTTGTCTGACCTTTCTACATAAAATGATGAATAATATTTTTTGATAAACCTATAATCCCAAGACAGTAATACAGTTCTATCTCTAAACAATCCTGCAAAATCTTGAGGAGCAGGAAGGACTTGTTTTTCATACAAAGCAACAGATGCAATTCCTTTATCTATTTTTAATGATGGATTATTTTGAGTATTAACCGTTATGCGATACAAATATTTTTCATTTTTCTTTACCGTTGTATCTACATAACCCCAACCCGCTAATTTTGCTGCTTCAAAGTCTAAATCGGCAGCCATCAGAGCATAAGCAAAACGCTGTTCTAGTTCTCTTGATTTATTGGCTATTTGTTCAATCTGATTTCCATTTTTACTCATTTGCACTTCAAAACTTTCTCCAAAGATAGCCTGTGCCACAATTGCTATATAATTGTTGGTTTCAATAGCTTGTTTCCATTTTTCAACAGGTGCCACCTTAAATTGACCCAAAACAACTTCCTCTGGGCGAATTAACATTTTTTTATCACGAAGAACAGTATAACGTTTTAGAACAAAACTTAATTTAGTAGCTTTCCACCAAGCGATAGGCTCATCTACCGCCCAACGTAAACCAACAGAATTATCCTTTAAAACATTTGCTTTTAGCTGTACTTTAGCATGTGTTAATTCTTGTCCTTTTACAATGGTAAAAAACAAAAATAATACTATTACAAGAACTTTTTTTAACATTAAAAAAAAAATTTAAGGCAAAATTAAGAACTATCTATCAAATAATTGTTATAAAAACAAAGTTTATTTAGATTTGTTAGTTGAAAAAAATTACCTTTGCCCTAACTATATATGTTTATAAGATTATGAACCAACAAATCAAACTAACGTTATTATTTACTCTTTTTTTAGGCTTTAACTCACTTTTTGCCAACTCTATTGACTCTTTAGAAATAGCAAGAGACATTCCTTTTAAAAAAAGCACAATTGATAAATCGGTTTCTTTTGATGATTTTTCTTTTGAATTAGAAAATGAAGAAAATTTTATTGACCCTGAAATACAGGAATTAATAGGGAAGGTAAAAGGAGCCTTTGATTTTATTGATAAACACAATAAATATGTAGAAAAAATAAACTCACAACAATTAAATGAACTTCCTATAGGAACCAAAAAAGAACTAAATAGTGTGAGTTACAGTATGATTGTAACCAAGGCTAAATTTACTCCTGAATACGCTAGTTTAGAAGTTTTTGCTAAAATAGAAACACCCCAAAAAGACAAAAACGGAAAGCAAAAAGTTTTGTTTTTTGGCGCAGATAATGTCAAATTGTCTTACACGGGTAAAATCATAGGAAATGTTAAACTCGGTTTGCTAGGAGATTCATATATTCCATTTAATGGTAAAAAATGGATGCTAACTATTGAAGGTGGACGAATGGATCAAAGCGAATTAGAACAACATTCGCACGTTAAGATTGATTGTGATGGTATCCAAGAATTATTTCTTGATGCCAATTTACAAATTTCTAGAAATATCGTTGTTCCTCTTGATGAAGAAGGAGAACCTAAACCAGAATTTGATGTTATTGATAACAAAACTGTTAGAAATAGAGTTAGAGCAGATTTTTCAGTAAGCCTAACTGATTGGAATGATTTGCTTTTGGAGGTTGACTTACCCCCTTTTGCTATTTCAAAACAGGTCTGTAATAAAGAAAGAGGTCATTTTTCTTTTATGGTTAACAAAGCTATTTTAGATTTAAGCGATACTCGTAATGGTCAAGAAATGATTTTCCCAAAACAATATACCCAAAACAATGGCTTTTTAGTAGCTGGTCAAGAATCTTGGAGAGGTCTTTATATCAAAAATATAAAAGTTGGATTACCTGAAGAATTTAGAATTCGTAGTGGTAAAAGAGTAAAACTAACAGCCCACAACTTTCTAATTGACAATTATGGTGTTTCAGGAACTTTTGGTGCAGAGAACGCAATTCTAATGAATGAAGGGATCACCAATGAACAAAATGCAATGGCAATTTCATTGGATACCATAAGTGTTAATCTTGTAGCCTCAAAACTTGTAGGAGCTGGTATTGCTGGAAAAATCCAATTACCTATAGCTAAAAATAAAAAACAATTAAACTTCGCTTACAAAGGAAAAATTACTGACGATGAATATTTACTAAATGTTAAGTATCAAAATAAAATAAATTTAGACCTTTGGAAGGCAAAAGCTGTATTGGATCCTACTTCTTATTTTGAACTTAAAGTTGCAAACAAAGAATTTCTACCAAAAGCAGTTTTAAACGGAACCTTATCAATTGCTGACAAAAATACTAAATTAAAAGGAATCAATTTTGAAGAGCTTACCATTAAAACAAAAGGAAAATTAATTTCAGCAAAAGCTTTTGGGTTAGAAGGAGAACATCAGATTGCTAATTTCCCTATAAGTTTGAGTGATATTAATGTCGATTTTACCAATAATCATGCAAATTTAGGTTTTGGAATACGAGTTGGACTTCAGGATGATAGTTTTTCTGCATCTGGAAAAATTAAAATATTAGGAAGCATTAAATCAGAAGAACAAAAACAACTTTGGAAATTTAAAGGAATAGATATTGGAGATATTAAACTAGAAAAGGTTGATATTGGTATTGCTGTAGTTTCTGGAGGTCTAGATATAATGCGTAATGACCCTATTTATGGAGAAGGTTTCAAAGCCAATTTAAATGCTAAAATTAAAGGTATTTCAAATATTGAAGTTGGTGTTAGTGCTGTATTTGGAAAAAAATCTTACCGTTATTGGGGCTTTCAAGGATATGTTGATGGACTGCCTATTAGTACAGGAATGGTAAATATTACTGGTTTTACAGGAAGTGGATATTATCATATGATACCTACAGGTTTTAATAATGAATTACTTGAACTTAAACCTGACAAAAATATTAAATTGGGTTTAAGAGCTGGTGTTTATGGAAATATTGCCACAAAAGAAACGGCTTCATTTATGGCAGCATTCAATATTGATACCAATTCAAATGGTGGGCTTTCCAAAATTGGTTTTGAGGGGGAAGCATTAATTATGAAAAGCCTTGGAGATGCCTTAAATTCTCCTATGGAATCAGTACAAGATAATTTCGAACAATATATGAGCGATGATAATGTAATTGCTAATATAAATGGAAAAAGTAATCAGAGAGATTCTTACGCTATAGGAGACACTCAAACTGATGTGCAATCTAGTTATCCTTCTGATATTTCAAAGTTTAATAGTGTTCCTATTTATGCTAAATTAGGAATGTCTTATAATTTTAACAATGATGCTTTTCATGCTTCACTTGATGTTAAAGTAAATGTCGCTAATGGTATAATTAAAGGAACAGGCTCTAACAACACTGGTTGGGCTGTAATGCATATTGACCCAAAAGATTGGTATTTATACATAGGTACTCCTCAAAATATGATAGGATTATCTGTAGGAATTGGACAAATCAGAGTAGAATCTCAAAGTTATTTTATGGTAGGAACAAAAGTTTTAAAAAGTCCTTTACCTCCAATAGAAGTCAGAAATATACTAGGTTTAGATGCTAATGAAGTAGATTATATGTCCGACTTAAATAGCTTAAATGCTGGTAAAGGTTTTGCTTTTGGTTCGCATTTTAAATTTAATACAGGTGATATGACGATGCTCTTTTTGTACGCCCGTTTTGCTGCAGGATTCGGTTCGGATATTATGCTGAAAAATTACGGTGCTAGTGCCAAATGCGTCAATAGAGGGGGAAAACAAATAGGAATTAATGGTTGGTATGCTAACGGACAAGCTTATGCTTATCTACAAGGAGAATTAGGAATAAAAATAAAACTATTTTTTGTTCGAAAAAAAATACCTATTATAAAAGCTGGAGCTGCAACTTTATTACAGATGAGAGCTCCGAACCCTTTTTGGATGAAAGGATATTTAGCAGGTCAATATAATCTGTTAGGAGGTATGGTTTCTGGAAGTTTTAGGTTTAAATTAGAATTTGGAGAAAAATGTGTATTAGAGAAAGAGTCTGTTTTAGGTGGAATGAAAATTATTACAGATATAACTCCTACCAATAATAGTACTAAAATAGATGTTTTTACTTCTCCAAGAGCCACTTTTGCAATGAAAACAAATACTCCTGTTGTTATTTCAGAAGATGATGGAGACCATACTTACAAAATTTTAATTGATAAATTTGTAATACAAGATTTTAACGGCAATATTATTGATGGTGAACTAAAAGTTGTTGATGGTTCATCTGATGTTATGGAGTTTGTACCTAAAGATATACTACCCCCTAACAAAAAATTGAAAGCAATCGTTCAGGTTAGTTTTCAAGAAAAAACAAGAGGTGTTTACAGAACGGTAAAACAAAATGGCAAAAAAGCAATTGAGACAGAACAACGTATTTTTACAACTTCAGGTGCTCCTGACCATATTCCTTTTAAAAATGTTTTATATACTTATCCTGTTGTAGATCAAACAAATTATTATCAAGGCGAAAGTAATGTAGGGTATATTGCTCTAAAACAAGGACAAGATTACTTATTTGAAGGTAGTAAGTGGAAAACAACCATATTTTTTAAAGATAATAGTAATCAAAGAATCAAAACTCAATTGAGTTACAACAGGGCTTCGAATATTATAAAATTCAGAATGCCAAATATTAAACAAAAAGAAAAATACACCTTACAAATTGTTGGAGCATCAATAACTTCGGCAACCACTAACAATAGTGTTAATAAGAAGACAAAAACTAATAAAATAAAAAGTACTGGAGAAATTTCTCAAAAAAATACCTTAACAGGAGATAATCTTGAAGAGGCTTCAGCAGTAATTAATAAAAAAAGTAGTTCTTCTGGTATTAAAAAAGGGGAAATAGAACGCTTGTCTTACAAATTTAGTACAAGTAAATACCGAACTTTAAGCGACAAAATAAACGCGTTTAACACACAACACCTTTGGTATAAAGGTCCTGATGGGAACTCGGCTGTTGTAACCCTACAAAATAACATGAATAGTGATGAATATTTTGATAAAACAGAGCTCGTAGGAACAAAATATACTAACAACAAACCTCTAATTGAAATAGAAGCCCTGTTAGACGACCCTATTGCAAATTATTTTAAAAATCTATTTTATGATGATTATAATATTTTAGGGGTAAAATTAGACAACCACAATGAACGAATAAAATCTGTTGGAATACCTCCTGTAAAAGGGATTCATTTATCTACCAATTATACAAATATTTATCTAAAGGATAAAACTTTTAATCCTAGGGTATTAACATTATTCCCTTACAAATATCACGTATTTAAATATTATTTTAAGGATTGGTACGATATTCAAACAAAATTCTTAAACAATTTTGTAAACGGAACATACAACAAAGAAAAAATACAAAATATCATTGAGTCAAATTTCCCTGTTATAGAAGAAAATGTTGACTATAATGCCCGTGTAAAATATATTTTACCTGGAAATATAAAAGGAAAAACATCTAAAAAAATTAACTATCGTTTCTAAAAAAATGAACATTTCAAGAGTCATCTATATTATCATTTTACTATCTTTAAAGGTGGTTTACGCACAGCAATATCCTGTGCGTTTAAACGTCAATGTAATACCACCTTATGAGATGAGTTTAAATAGATATAACCAACTTACACAAGAAAAATTCCAACTCCAAATGGTACTAAACGACCTTTTGGCTGGTAGTAGAGAGGTTTATATCAAAATGAGTATTTACAAAGGTTTTGATAATCAGCCGTTAGCAACAAGTAATTCCAATGTGATGTCACAAACCATAAACTTACTTTCTGGAAATATTACAACAAAATCAAACCTTGACCTACGTTATCTTTTTGATTTTAATAATCTTACAGGAATAAGTACTAATCAATATTATTCCGTATTACCCGACGGAGCTTATCGCTATTGTTTTACTATTTATGATGTCATTACCAATAAACAGATTTCTAATACAGCCTGTTCTTTGGTTAATATACGGAAATTTGCACCTCCGTTTCTAAATTTGCCTACTAATCACAACATTATTACCGAAAAAGGTGGAATGCAAAACATACTTTTTCAATGGGTGAAAAGTGGTGGAATTATTCCTCAATTACGATATAAATTTACGCTAAAACAACTCTTTGACAGCTCTCAAGATGTGAATAGTGCCTTCCTTATGGGAATTCCGATTTATGAAACAACAGTCAATAACCCAACATTACTCTACGACATTAGTAAACCTGTACTTGAAAAAGGGAAACGTTATGCCTGGCAAGTACAAGCAACGAGCAGTTTGGGAGATGTTTTTTACAATCAAGGAAAATCCGAAGTTTTTGAGTTTTCATATGTCGGAGAATGTAAAAAACCTTATTTCTTAACAGCTCAAATAGACCAATTTAATAATACAACATTGCGTTGGCAAGCACCTATAAATAGCGATATTGACCAAGTTTATACCATACAATATCGTGAAAAAGATACTGAAAATTGGGAAGAAATAAATGCTTATCAAACCAATATATTACTCGCTGACTTAAAACCAAACACTCATTATCAATATCGTGTTGGTCAAACTTGTAAAGGAATGCTTAATTTAGGGTTTTCTGATGCTAAAAGTCTTGCTTTTAGCGCAATACAAGAATTTAAAACCTCTGAATTAAACAAAGGAGATAACACAACTACCTTTCAATGTGGTGTTGCTCCTCAAATTGATTTAAGCAACAGAAAGCCTTATAAATTTCTATTGACAAAAAACCAAGTGTTTATGGCAGGAGATTTTCCTGTTACTGTAATTCAAGCAACTGAACAAAACGGAAAATTTTCAGGAACTGGGTACACTAAAGTTCCTTATTTAGGAAACATCAAAATAAAAGTAAAATTCGAAAATATTACGCTTAATACAGACAAACGAATGATAGACGGCTTTTTGGAAACTACCTATGATATGGAACGTACAAAAGTAGCTGTAACACTTGATGATGGGAATATGAATGATATGGCAATGTGTGACACTACGACTACCGTTTCACAAAATCAAGAGGAAGAAGAAGTTGTACAAAATGAAACTATTAAGGAAAATACAAACACAAATCCAACACCTAAGAAAAACCAAGAAACAACAAAAACAGAAAAACCAACAAATAACGACACCTCTCCTACTCCAACAACAAACCAAGCTAATGATGGAGTAATTGTTCAAAACCAAAATAAAGACCAGAAAAATAATAACTCAGATCCTAAAAATAACGAAAATAATAATACTAATACCAATGACACTAACTCTGGTAAAAGTGAAATTTATGTTCAGTATTTGGGGAGAAAGTATTATAATGGAGATGTTTTAGAATTAAAATATCAATTAGATTTTCCAACTAATATTATGGAAATAGTTGGTATTCCTGAAAATAAAAAAATAGATTGGTCTAATTACATCAATAAAGAAACATTACAAAGAGCTTGGACACTTGGTAAAACGGTATATTTTAACCAAACAATATTGGACAATCTCAATAATGACAGTTACATAAAGGTAGAATATTGGGATAAAGATAAACCATATAAAGAAGCTAAAAAAGAAGCTTTATGGATACGTGTAAAACTAGAAAGACCTCATTTCAGAATACAAGAATTATATGCAGGTGATGCCAAACAACCCAAACGATTGGCTAAATCTGGAGAGACCTTATATTTAGTGCAAAATTATGGAACAACCGCTATTAGAAAAAAAGGAAGAAAACGAACTGTTAATTTAAGTGTTGTAAGCTCTGAAAAAAACATAAAAACAACGGATATTAAGTGGTATTACTATTCAAACTCAAGAAATAAATTCTATGAATACAAAAACAAAAGAGGCAAAATAAATACATATGCTAAAGTTGATCAAATGTCTTTTGATGAAAATCAATATCGCAAGCATCAATTTAAAGTATCTGGAGGATATCCTAATAGTATAGATAAAAGTGTTAATGTTGTATATGTATCTGGAAAACCAACTAATACAAAAATAGGAATTTCTGGGGTTTCGCACGTTGTTAAAGAAACTTTAAGTAAAGTAAATAAAGGCTTTAGACTTTTAAATAAGATTAATAAAAAATTGGGATTGAATAAAAAAAATAAGTTTGAAGTACAAGCATTAAGTGTTATAAAAAGAGAACAAAATAAAGAAGATGAAAAGTCTAGATTATACAAACACATAGAAGAAACAAAATTATCTTGGAGTGTAGAAGCTGAATTAAGAGAATGTACATTCACACATCCTGTATTAAAAACTTTTGAAAAAGCAGGTATTTTTAGGGCTGGATTATATGCTAAATTAAAAGCAGGAGCTTCTTTAGAAGGTACCCAAGAACGCTTTAAATATGTAGAAAGTAATTTTTATAAAGACAAGACTAATAAAATAATTATTTCGCCTTATGGGTGTATTGAGGCTGGTTTACAAGCTAAATTATTAGTAATACCTCAACAAGTAAAATTTGAAGCTCAAGGTTTCGTAGAAGGTTGTCTTAAAGGTGAAATAAATTATGACTTTAAAGACGAAAAATTTAAAGGAAAAATTTATATTCCACCAGTAATTATAGGAGCAAAAATACTAGCCGAAACAAGAGGTACTTTAAAATTTGAATTAATAGATTGGGAAGGGAATATAGAAATAACCAAAGAATTCCCTATATGGCCACCCAAAGAAAAAAAATAAATATGAGTTTAAAACAAACATTAATAGTTATATTAAAATTTGCATTATTTTCTAATATCATTTTATCAATTGCTTGGTTTCGTGACCACTCCATAGATATTAAAAGAATAAAATACCAAGATGAGTTTGTAAAGCAAAAAGTTGCAATAGATTCTTTATATTATTATACAATTGGAGATACAAGTTCAAGTACTGATTATATAGTTATCTGTTATAATAATTTTAAAGATGAAATAGAATTAATCAAAGGCGATAGTAGATATATTACCTACAATGATTCTATATACGTATGGCATCATCCTATTTATAAGGATTTAATAGGGCAAAAAGAACAAGCCTCTATTAAAGAAAGTTTTTTTATATATAAAATATTTTCAGGAACTTTCCTTTGGTATTTAGGATTAGGATATTTAGTTTATCTCCTTATGACAGACTTATTTATACCAAAATTAAAAAAAGATAAACGAGTGTTGTTTGTAGTCATTCCCCTTTGTATAGGCGTATTGTATTATTTAATAAAAGATATTAGTGTGTTAATTTCTTTGTATATTTAAAAATTAGTTTTTATGAAATTACAAAATTCAATAGTTTTAATATTAGTAAGTTTTATTTGTTTTTCCCAAAATCAATCAAACATACGTTTGGGTGTTTCAGAGCAAAACAATTTAAGTTTTTATGAATATGTTCCAAGGTTAAAGATAAAAGCAACGATGAACTCAATGGCTGATACTAAAAATCAATATCCTGAAGAGTTAATGACCTCTATTTTGTCTGCTACCAACCAAAAGTGGGTAAATTATAATAATATCAAAGAGGGAAAACCTAAACCACCCTCACACTTTGAGAAAATAAGAACAATGAATAAAGAAGAAAATTATTTTGAGTTGCATCATAAATTATCTTTAAAATTAGGAGGCATACCAACAACTTTAATCAAATTTTATTTTCATCAAGAAAATCAACAACCTGTATCAGGGTGTTACGTAATGCAAAAATCAGAAGGAAGATGGAAACGTACTGCTAATGTAAATTTGTCTTTACTTTCTATAATCATAATGCGTTTAAAATCTAATGTTTTGGAAGGTATTATCCTTGAAAATTCAAAAGATGAGTACATTATGGATTTAAGAGATAAGGTAACTGATAATAATGGAATGTTAGATATTAAATCCCTTGAAACAGAATTTTTAAGTTGGTACGACCCTCAACGTAATGAAATCCTAATTAATTTATTCATTGATAAAAATGCTTGGTAATATGAAAAATTTAGCTTTAATAACCATTTTGTTTATGGTTAATAATCTTTCTTGTCAAGAAATTGATTATAAAAAGTTTTTAGGAAAATCTTCAAAAGTTTCTATTTTTAAAGAATATGACTATGCTAATCTGTACGATTATTCAGCTAATAGTAAAAATTTAGATTCGATTATAACAAAAACAACTAGAGGAAATACTCCTGAAGATTTATTAAATTTTAAATTTAATAAACAATTTGAAAAAAATAAAGATTCTATTGTTTTTAAATTACATTTATTAACTCGATTAAAAATAAATATTGATAACACTGATTTATCTATAATTAGCTACAAAACATCTCAAAATCCGAAAATTAGTATTGCTAATTTCAAATATGTAGATAAAAATTGGGAAGAATTAAATACAATCAATGAACAAATAAATTATTTAGATAATATTTTAAAATATGCTAATGTAACTATGATTTTTGAATTTTATAATGATGAAGACAACCCAAATTATCCTGAAATAAACAAATTAAAACCATTAGTAAAAAACAGTGAAAGTATTTTAGATATTCGTAAATTAGCCGAAGTAATTGAAAAAAATAAAAATTCTTTGGCTAAATATTTAGAGTGAGTTTAATGAAAAATGAACATTTCAAGAGTCATCTATTTTTAAGATGGAAGTGAATGTTCTTATGAAATTCCTATGCACTCAAAATGTAAGAATTTTAAAATAAATCTTAAAAATAAATTTAAAGACAACACAATATAAATAAGTTTTTGTATATTCGTAGCACAACTATAAAAACTAAAAAATCATGATTTTACTTGACGGAAAAAAAACCGCTAATGATATTAAAAATGAAATAGCTTTATCAGTTAAAAAATTAAAATACAAAGGATTAAGACCACCACATTTAGCTGCAATTATTGTAGGAAATAATGGAGCAAGTGTCACTTATGTAAATGCAAAAGTTAAAGCTTGTGAAAAGGTCGGTTTCGAATCTTCTTTAATTAAATTAGAAGAAACTATTAGTGAAGATGAGTTACTTTCGGAGATTGATAAACTAAATAATGATACTACTATTGATGGATTTATCGTTCAACTACCATTACCAAAACATATTGATGAGCAAAAAATAATCATGGCTGTTAATCCTGATAAAGATGTAGATGGATTTCATCCTACTAATGTAGGAAAATTAGCGTTAAATTTACCTACATTTATTTCTGCTACACCTTATGGAATATTAGAATTATTAGATCGATATAATATTGAAACTTCAGGGAAAAATGTAGTGGTTTTGGGACGTAGTCATATTGTAGGAAGCCCTATCAGTATTTTAATGTCTCAAAAAAGAAATAAAGGAAATGCTACGGTTACACTAACACATAGTCGCACTAAAAATTTAAAAGAAATTACCAAAAAAGCAGATATTATTATAGCAGCCATTGGTATTCCTGAATTTTTAAAAGGAGACATGGTTAAAGAAGGGGTCACAGTAATTGATGTTGGAATTACTCGTATTGAGGATAACACAAAAAAGAATGGATTTAAACTTTTAGGAGATGTTAATTTTGAAGAAGTGAGTAAAAAAGCCGATTTTATTACTCCTGTACCAGGTGGTGTTGGACCTATGACAATCGCAATGTTGATGAAAAACACACTATTAGCAAGAGAAAATAAACATTAAAAATATAAATTATGATTATAAAAGTATTAGGAACGGGTTGCACAAAATGTAAAACAACTGTTGATTTAGTTAAAGAGGTTGTACAAGAGCATAATATTGATGCTGAAATTATCAAAGTAGAGGATATTATGGAAATTATGCAGTATAATGTCATGGCAACACCAGCAGTAATCGTAAATGATGAAATTAAAATAAAAGGACGTGTTCCAAAGAAAAAAGAATTGGAAGATTTATTGAAGTAATGCTCAACATCACAAATACCACTCAATGAGTGGTATTTTGGTTATTAGTTCGAAAATTACATTAAAAATTTAGGCACATTCACAAAACACATAAATTATTGTAATTCAATAAAATAGTTTGTATATTTACCATAAATAAACCCCGAAAATTGGCGAAATAGCCAAA
>PDWI01005187.1_pt1 | contig 16957 bp, 12 predicted proteins | sample 1430891 | NCBI WGS metagenome assembly PDWI01 (sample SAMN01162508, study PRJNA174530) | Oral metagenome, whole genome shotgun sequencing project. | biome: Marine environment; feature: Marine mammal; material: Swab sample of the gingival sulcus; isolation source: swab sample of gingival sulcus...
GCGAACAAAAGGCAAAGTTGATAATAGATTGGGACAGTGCTGAGCTAGTTGAAAAATACGAAGCAGAACAGGAAGAACTTAAACAAGAGCAAGATAAGGAAGAAGGCGAACAAGATAAGGAAGAAGACGAAAAACAAGACGAAAAAAATGAGGACGTCCAAGATGAAAAACCTAGCGATGAGGATGAACTTATGTCTAGTTCGGTTGAAAGTGCTTCATTTTCGCAATTTGGAGGATATTTTGCTTTGATTATCTTTAAAGCAGTGTTTTATTTAATACTTATGTAATTAGAATATATTGCTAGAAAATTTTTTTATGATTTATTTTCCTTTACATTTATTAATACTTTAGGCTCTTATGAGCCTCTTTTTTTTATAAAATCGCTAAAAGAGTTTACAATTAGCTTATTATAGGGTAAAATAAATGGGTTAAAGTACATTGCATAGTATAATGTTTTCAAATGGAGGAAAAAATGGCAAAATTACTTAGTAAAGATGGGAATATGGCTACTTTAGAGTTTGTTATATCTAAAGAGGATTTTAAAAAGGGAATAGATGAGGCATATAAAAAGACAAAAAATAGATATTCTGTTCCGGGGTTTAGAAAGGGTAAAGCACCTAGAAAGGTTATAGAGAATAATTATGGCAAGGGAATTTTTTATGAGGATGCGATAAATGAAATTCTGCCAGAAGCTTATGAAAACGCTATTTTAGAGCTTGATTTAGACGTTGTTTCTAAGCCTGACATAGATATAAAGGAATTTGATGAGGATAAGGACATTTTGATTGAGGCAAAGGTCGAGTTAATTCCAGAAATAGAATTACCTGATTATGAGGGATTGGATTGCAAGGTTGAATTTGAGGACTTTGACGAGGCTTCAATAGATGAGATTATCGAGTCAGAAAGAAGAAAAAATTCAAGACTTGTACCTGTAGATGACAAGGCTGCAGAAGAAGGCGACACAGTAATAATTGATTTTGTGGGTTCTGTAGATGGCGAGGAATTTGAGGGAGGAAACTCTAAAAATCACAGTTTAGAACTTGGTTCTAAGTCATTCATCCCTGGTTTTGAGGACCAAATAGTTGGAAAAAAAGCTGGCGAAGAGTTTGATGTGAATGTTACCTTCCCAGAGGAATACCACAGTGAGGACTTAGCTGGCAAGGATGCTGTTTTTGCAGTTAAATTGCACGAGGTAAAGGTTAGCGAACTTCCAGAGCTAGACGATGAATTTATAGAGGAAATAAGTGAGTTTGAGACTGTTGATGAATATAGAAAAGACCTAGAAAAGAAAGTCAAGGAGGATTGGGATAGACAGTTAGAAGCTGCTAAGAAAAATTCTGCTTTAGAGTCTATTTCAGATATAGTTGTTATAGATGTTCCAGAGGCTATGGTGGAAAATGAAATAGACGAAGCTATTAGGGATATGGACTATAGATTTAGAAGTCAAGGATTTTCTTTAGAACAGTATATTCAAATGACAGGTTTAAATCCAGATGACTTTAGAGAACAGTTTAGAGAAAATGCAGCTACTTTCGCTAAACACAAGATTGTTTTAAAAGCTTTGATGGAAAAAATGGACTTAGAAATTACAGATGCTGAAATCGAAGAAGAACTTAAGTTAGCTGCTGAAGAAATGGGCGAAACTTTGGAATACTTGCAGGATATTTACTCTGAAGATGGAGCTAAAAAGTCGCTTGTAACCCACCTTAAGACTAAAAAAGTCTTTGATGAATTGTTAGAAAAAATGAATTTTGAAATAGTTGAACCTGTAAAAGAGGAAGATGTTGTAAATGCTGAAAAGGTTATCGATGCAGTTATGGAACAGGTTGACGATGAAGATGAAGAAGGAGAAAAATAATGGCTTTAGTACCTTACGTCATAGAACAAACTAATAGAGGGGAACGCTCTTACGACATATATTCAAGACTCTTAAAAGATAGGGTAATATTCTTATCTGATGAAGTTAATGATGTTACTTCTAGCTTGATAGTCGCTCAAATGTTGTTTTTAGAGGCTGATGACCCAGAAAAAGACATACACTTTTATATAAATAGCCCAGGTGGTTCAATAACTGCTGGTATGGCTATATACGACACTATGAATTACATTAAACCCGATGTATCTACAATTTGTGTAGGTATGGCAGCTAGCATGGGTGCTTTTTTACTGGCAGCTGGAGAAAAGGGAAAGAGGTATGCACTCCCTAATTCTGAAGTTATGATACACCAACCGCTTGGTGGAGCGAGAGGACAGGCTAGCGACATTAAAATCCACGCTGATTGGATATTGAGAACAAAGGCTAAGATGAATAGATTACTTAGTGAAATGACTGGAAAACCGCTTGAAATAATCGAGCAGGACACGGATAGAGATAATTTCTTATCTGCTGAAGAAGCAAAAGAATACGGACTTATCGATAAGGTAATGGAAAAAAGATAGGTATACTATCTTGTAGTTAAAGAAAGAGATTTTTAATATATGGAATATAACGAAAATATTATGATTTGTTCTTTTTGTGGCAAACCTCAAAACAGGGTTAAAAAACTTATTGCAGGACCTGAGGTCTATATTTGTAATGAGTGTGTTGACCTTTGTAATGATATGATACTCAACGAACCTGATGAAAACGCAGGTAGCGAGTTTAAAGAGTTGCCAAAACCAAGTCAAATAAAAGAAAAATTAGATGAGTATATAATTGGACAGGAACAGGCAAAAAAATTACTCTCTGTTGCTGTTTACAACCACTACAAGAGGATTTTTTCCGACATAGATATGGAGGGTGTTGAACTACAAAAGAGCAATGTTCTTTTGATTGGACCTACCGGTACTGGTAAGACTTATCTTGCTCAGACCTTGTCTAAAATACTCAATGTTCCCTTTGCTATTGCTGATGCAACAAGTTTGACAGAGGCGGGCTATGTTGGAGAGGATATAGAGAATATTCTTTTAAAACTTGTACAGGCTGCTGACTACGATATAGAGCTTGCTGAGCGTGGCATAGTTTATATTGACGAGATAGACAAGATTAGTAGAAAGGGCGAGAACGTATCTATTACTCGAGATGTTTCGGGCGAGGGAGTTCAGCAGGCATTGCTTAAAACTTTAGAAGGTGCTATTGTGAACGTTCCACCACAGGGTGGGAGAAAACACCCACAACAAGAATTTATTCAGGTGGATACAACAAATATTTTATTTATCTTGGGTGGTGCCTTTGATGGCTTGGATAAAATAATAGCAAAAAGAACTACTGGCGGAGGTATGGGATTTGGTGCAGAACTCAAGTCAAAAAATGACCATACCTTAGGCAAACTTTTCTCTATGGTAGAAACAGAGGATTTGATTAAGTTTGGTTTAATACCCGAATTTGTTGGCAGAATGCCAGTTATAGCTAGTTTGGCTGAACTTAGCGAGGAAGATTTAGTTCACATCCTAAAAACACCAAAAAATGCCCTTACAAAACAGTATAAAAAGTTGTTTGAAATAGACGAGGTTGAGCTTGATTTTGACGAGGCATCACTGCTTGCAATAGCTAAACAGGCAGTAGAAAAAAATACTGGAGCCAGAGGTCTTAGAACCATTATGGAAAACATTATGCTAGACGTTATGTATGATATTCCAGATATGGATGATGTTGAGAAATGTATAGTTACAGAGGACAGTATTTTAAAAAGTATGAAACCTACTCTTGAAATGAGAGAAGGAGGAGCAAAAAAAGTTGCTCAAGTTAAAGAGGAGAATGTGTCTTAGTTATGACAGACGAAAATATTTATTATCATGAATTGCCATTGATACCTATTAGAGGGCTTGTAGTATATCCGGGTATGCTTACTCATTTTGATGTGCAGAGAGAAAAGTCTATAAAGGCATTGGAAGATGCTATGCAAAAAGACCAGATAGTCGTTTTGTCTACTCAGATAAATGAGGATATTGACCTGCCAGTTGAGGGCGATTTCCACGAAATAGCTTGTGTTTGCAAGGTCAAACAGATGCTTAAGATGCCCGGTGAGAGAATTAGGATTTTGCTAGAGGGTCTTGATAGAGCTAGAATTATAGATGTAAGTACAGAAAATCCATTTTTTCTGGTAAAAGTAGTTACGATAGATAGTACATATAAAAATAATTCTAAAGTTAAAATTGAAGCGCTTAGAAGAGCTGTTTTAAAGGCTTTTGAGGAGTATTCATCTTTCAATAATACTATGGAAACAGACGAATTTACCTCAATTGTTTCGCTTGATAGTAATTCATCTTTTGCAGATGCTATTGCATCACAATTAAGCATTTCTACAGAGGCAAGACAGGAAATTTTAGAGATTTTTGATGTTGAAAAAAGGCTTAAAAAAATCTTGACCATACTTGAAGAAGAAATAAAGGTATTTAAACAATTAAAAGAAATAAATAGAAAATTTGAAGATAGATTGAACCAAAATCAAAAAGAATATCTTTTAAAAGAACGTTTGCGAGTTATAAAGAGCGAACTTGGAGAAGATGAAGATGGTGACAAAGAAGTAGAGGAGTTTAGAGAAAAACTTGATGCTTTGGAACTAGATGAAAAAATAGTAAAAAAAATTACTGACGAAATAGATAGATACAGCAGGACTCATTCGTCATCTCCTGAGAGTTACGGAATTAGAACCTACTTACAGACGTTTTTTGACCTGCCATGGAATAAGTATTCTGAAGATACAGAGAATATTGCAGAAACAAGAAAAATCCTTGAAGAAGATCATTATGGGCTAGAAGATGTCAAAGATAGAATAGTTGAGCATTTAGCTATTAGGAAGATGACTGATGATTACAAGGGCTCGATAATCTGTTTAGTAGGGCCTCCTGGGGTTGGTAAGACCTCTGTTGCAAAGTCAATTGCTCGCTCTATGAACAGAGAGTTTACGAGAATGTCGCTTGGCGGAGTTAGAGATGAGGCTGAAATAAGAGGGCATAGGAGAACATATATAGGCTCTATCCCTGGTAGAATAGTTAGTGCTATGAAAGAAGCTGGCACTATGAACCCTGTGTTCTTGTTTGATGAAATTGACAAGTTGGCTAGGGATTTCAACGGAGACCCAGCTAGTGCCTTGTTGGAGGTTTTTGACAAAAACCAAAATTCAAGCTTTATGGATAGGTATTTGGAAGTGCCGTTTGACTTATCAAAGGTTATTTTTATAACTACTGCAAATACTTTATCAACTGTTCCTGCTCCTTTGAGAGATAGAATGGAAATAATCGAAATTTCAAGCTACACGAGTTTTGAAAAGTTTGAAATTGCTAAAAGATATTTAGTTAAAAACCAGATGAAAGAGCATGGTTTGAAGTCATCTATGATTAAATTCAGTGATAAGGCGCTAGAAACCATTATCAATAAGTACACTAGGGAGTCGGGAGTTAGGAAATTAGAACAAGAAATTGGTAAGGTTTGTCGTAAGGTCGTTTGTGAGATAGTTGAGGGCAAGGAAACAAAGGTATCTATATCTAATAGAAATCTTGAAAAGTATCTTGGTGCCGAAAGAAGGCAAGATGATTATTTACCAGACAAAAACCAAGCTGGTCTAGTAAATGGACTTGCGTGGACGCAGGTTGGCGGTGAGACCTTACTCATAGAAACAATAGTTCTAAGGGGGAACGGCTCTGTCCAATTGACTGGTAAGATGGGCGAAGTAATGAAAGAGTCGGCTGCGGCTGCTATTTCTTATGTTCGTAATCGTGCTATAGATTTTGGAATTGACCCATATTTTCACAGGAAAAAAGACCTCCATATTCATATTCCAGAGGGAGCTGTGCCAAAAGATGGACCATCGGCTGGTATTACTATGACTACCGCTATAGCAAGTGCATTGACTGGTATTCCTGTAAAAAGGACTGTTGCAATGACAGGCGAGGTCACTTTGACAGGTAGGGTTCTAAAAATAGGTGGATTAAAAGAAAAGGTCTTAGCAGCACTTAGATTAGGTATTAAGACCATAATTTTGCCAGAAAGCAATATGAAAGACTTGGAGAAAATCCCAGAAGAACTATTGGCAGAACTCGAATTTAAACCTGTAAAACACATGGACGAGGTAATAGATATTGCCTTTACTAAAAAACCAAAGAAATTAACGCAAAAACAAATAGAAGCTTTTGAACCAAAGGGAAGAGGACAAGGTGAAAATAAAAAACAGCCGCTTTGTAAAAAGTGCAGTATCTAAACAGGGGTACCCCGAGGCTGATATGCCTGAAATTGCCTTTGTTGGCAGGTCAAATGTTGGGAAGTCATCTCTTTTAAATATGTTGCTTGGTAGGAGAGCCTTGGCTAAGACTGCATCTACACCTGGCAAGACTAGGCTGATAAATTTTTTCGATATAGATGGCTTATTTAGGATAGTCGACCTGCCTGGCTATGGTTATGCCAAAGTTTCTAAGTCTATGCAAAATGAGTGGGCTGGATATATAGACGAGTATCTCAATGAGAGAGATTGTTTGCTAGAAGTGTTCTTATTAGTTGATGCTAGGCGAGTTCCCAACGAGATGGATAAGATGATGTATGATTACATCAAAAAAAATGGCTTTACTGGCTATGTTTTTTGTACCAAAATGGACAAATTAAAACAAAACGAAAAAAAGAAAAACTTAGATAAGATAGTAAAGACATTGAATGTGGGTACTAAGGACTTGTTAATTCCAGTATCAAGCACTAAGAGAACTGGGAAATATGAGGCTTGGGATATGATAAATCATATTTTTGCCATAAATAGACTTGATATTCATATTGAGAGGCAAAATTCAAAAGAATAATTTTAAATAGAGAGAATTTTATGATAGTAAGTACGTTGATATATATTAGAAAAGATGGTAAGACCTTAATGTTACTAAGAGATAAGCGTGATGCAGAACTTCACGGCTATAGGTATAATGGCGTTGGGGGAAAACTCGAGCGAGGAGAGTCACCAGAGGATTGTGCTATTAGAGAAATTAAGGAAGAAACTGGACTTACTGCTAATTCTTTAGTTTATAGAGGACATCTTACCTTTCCTTATTTTGATGATGAGGTTGACTGGCTCGTCTTTGTCTATGAGTGTTTTGATTTTGAGGGCGAAATCATCGAATCCGACGAGGGAAGCCTGCATTGGATAATAGATGAGGATATCCCTAACATCAACATTTATGAAGGCGACAAGGTCTTTTTAGATGTTCTATACAATAGCCGAGATAATTTTTATGGCACATTTTACTACAAGCATGGCGAATTTGTGGACGCAATAATGCAAATACTATGAAAGATTTTAAAAATAAGTTGAAGAAAGTGCCACTCGACGCTGGCGTTTACCTAATGAAAAACTCTAATGCCGACATAATCTATGTCGGCAAGGCTAAAAATCTAAAAAATAGGCTAAAATCATACTTCACAGGGATAGAAACACACAACAGAAAAACAGGGCTTTTAGTCACTCAAATTGATGATTTTGATTATATAATATGTGATAGTGAGCGTGAAGCTCTTATTTTAGAGGGCAATCTTATCAAAAAGTATCAGCCCAAGTTCAATATTCTGTTAAAAGATGACAAGACCTATCCTTATGTAAAGATAACAAGAGAAAAATATCCACAACTTATTAAAACCAGAAATGTTTTAAAAGATGGAGCTAAATATTTTGGTCCCTATACGAATGTAAAGGCTCTAAATCAAACCCTCGATATAATAAGAGAGCGTTACCCAATTAGAAAGTGTGGGAGAGACCCAGAAAAAACATACAAAAAACCTTGTTTTTACTACCATTTAGATGGTGGTATTTGTCCTTGTACAAAAAAGCGAGATAATCCAGAATATGATGATGCGATTAGAGAGATTTTATATTATTTTGAGAATGGATTTGATGATTTAATAGAAAAAATAGAAAATGAAATGAATAAGGCATCAAAAGAAATGGATTTTGAAAAGGCTGCCAGTTTAAGAGACCAATCAGAAAGTTTAAAATCACTCAGTACAAAACAAAAAGTTGAAAGATTGAGTAATGAGGATATGGACGTTATATCCATTGCAAAAACTGAGGATTGCTCATCTTATCTCATTTTTGTCTTTTTTATTAGAAATGGTAAAATTTTGGCTAGTGAAAAGACCCTTGTTTTATCAAATTATGATGATAAAGAGGGGGATTTAATAAGGCAATACATCTTGCAGTATTATGCTGGAACGCCCTATATTCCGAAAAAAATTGAAGTTCAGACTGACTTTGAAGATATGGATTTATTTCAAGATTGGCTCAGTAAAAAGAAGGGTGAAAAAGTTACCATTCATATACCAAGGCGTGGAGTAAAAAAAGAATTGCTTGATTTGGCAAAAAAGAATGCAAAAGAAATATTAGATAGGGAATTAAAAGAAGAAATAAAAAAAGAAAAAGAAAAGAAATTTTTGCTAAAATCATTGCAAGAGCTTTTATCGTTAAATAAAATTCCCAATAGGATAGAATTATATGACATATCCAATATTATGGGCGTATATTCAGTAGGTGCTATGGTAGTCTATGAAAATGCTGAAAAAAAGCCAAATGATTATAGAAAATTCAAGGTGAAAACAGAGGGAAATATAGACGACTATGCCTCTATGATGGAAGTTTTGTATAGACGTCATCGTAGGGCTCTTGAAAATGGCGATGAAGCTTCTGGTTTTGAAAAAATGGCAGATTTATTGCTAATAGATGGTGGCAAGGGTCATGTTCACACTGTAAAAGACGTGATAAAAGCTTTGAATTTAAATATTCCAGTAGCTGGTTTAGTAAAAGACGACAAACACAGGACAAATGCGATATATTATGAGGGCAAAGAATATTTATTAGATAGGCATGGCAACTTGTATAAGTTTTTAGCAAGTATGCAGGAGGAAGTTCATAGGTTTGCTATTTCTTATCACAAAAAACTAAGGGCAAAGGGTATGTTTGCTTCTATTTTGGATGAGATAGAGGGTGTGGGAGAAAAACGAAAATTGGCTTTATTAAAACATTTTGGTGATATTAAAAATATAGAAAAAGCTAGCATAGAGGAACTTACCGCCATCCCAGAAATTAGTGAAAAAGTAGCAAAGAATATCTATGATTTTTGTAAAAATAGGTAAAATATGGTAAAATAAAATTTGTGTGACTTAGTTAAAAACGAAGAAACTACTTTAAAAAAGTGTTTAAAAATAGATGAGTGAGGCTTTGATGGCAAAGAAAAAAGTTGAGACAAAAAGTAAGAAAAATACCAAAAAGAATACGAAAAATACAAGTAAGAAAAATACTACGAAAAAACCTGTAAATACCAAGACTAAAAGTAAGGCAAAAAAAGAAATTAAAAAAGAGAGTAAAAATGATAGTGGTAAAAATATAGCCTTTGAATTAAGGCTAATTATATTTACCTTAATTGCAGTAGTTCTTATATTGTCAGTACATGGCGTTCCAATGGGAATAGTCGGCATTGCTACAAGGGATGTTCTCTCTGGTTTGTTTTCTGTTTCCATGTATTTTATACCATATTTTATTTTGGCATTAGCAATAATAAACAATGTGAAAAAATTAAAAGATGATAGAAAAAGATATAACTTTTCACTGCTTTCGCTATTTTTTGCTCAAACATTATTCATTGGAAATATGTCAAAACTCAATGCAGTTCCAATAAAGTTATCATTTGATGAGATAGCAAAAGTATACTTAAATGGAACGGAATTTAAAGGGGCAGGATTGATTGGTAATCTGATTTATGTTCCACTAAGGTCAATTCTAGGCGATGTTGGGATTATTATACTTATTGTATGCTTTGTCTTAGTATTTTTAATATTGGGTTCTAGGTTTACTTTTTCTGGAATTTTTAAGCTTTTTAAAAGAAAAGAGAAAAAAGATGACACGGACTGTCACCCTGAGCGTAGTGAGCAAAGCGAACGAACAGCAAGGTCTCTCGACTCCGTCGAAATGATAGAAACTGTCACCCTGAGCGAAACGAACGATAGTGAGAGTAGTCGAACGGGTCTTACTTACAATGATTATGACGATTATGATGATGATTCAGCATTAAAAATGCTTATCACAGATAAAAAGAGAAAGAAAAATAGCGAGCAGGAGCTAAGGTCTCTCGACTCGGCTGAAAGCCTCGCTCGAGATGATACGGAGTGTCACCCTGAGCGAAGTGAGCAAAGCGAACGAAGTCGAATGGGTCTTACTGCAGAAGAAGAACACGACGATTTTAAATTTATTGATATACCTGTTAAGGAAAATAAGGTCTCTCCGCTCGCTACGTTACAAGGAGACGACACGGAGTGTCGTCCTGAGCGCAGTGAGCAAAGTGAGGTCTCTCCACTCGCTACGCTACAAGGCGATGACACGGAGTGTCACCCTGAGCGAAGTGAGCAAAGCGAACGAAGTCGAACGGGTCTTACTGATATACCGCACTACGTCTTGCCTCCTATTAGCATACTTATGAAAGGCAGTAGTAATTCAAACCTTGAAAGTGAGCTTGATATAACGAACAAGGCTGCTATTTTAGAGGAAACATTTAAGAGTTTCAAAGTTGATGCAAGGGTCACAAATGTTGTAAAAGGACCAGTTATAACTAGGTTTGAGGTTATGCCAGAGGCTGGGGTGAAAATTAGTAAAATTGCAACATTGAGCGATGATATTGCCCTTAGGCTTGCTGCCACAAATGTTAGAATACTAGCTCCAATTCCTGGAAAATCTGCTGTTGGTATAGAAGTTCCCAATGATGATGTTTCTGTTGTAAGATTGCGTGATGTTTTGGAGTCCAAAGAATACGAAAAAAGTAATTCAAAAATAAAATTTGCCTTGGGTAAGGATATTTCGGGCGCTCAAATAGTTCCAGACCTTGCGAAAATGCCCCATCTTTTAATAGCAGGAGCAACTGGTTCAGGTAAAAGTGTATGCGTAAATACGATAATAGCTAGCATATTGTTTAATGCTACGCCAGATGAGGTTAAGTTCTTGATGATAGACCCTAAGGTTGTTGAGTTAAGCGTGTATAATGGAATACCACATCTTTTGCTTCCAGTAGTTACTGATGCAAACAAGGCATCTATAGCCTTAAGTTGGGCAGTAAATGAAATGAATAAACGCTACCAAAAATTTGCTGAATACAGGGTAAGGGATATAAACTCGTATAATGAAAAATACAAAATGTGGAAAGAGGAGAGAGAGCAAGAAATAACAGAAACTATCACCCTGAGCGAAACGAACGATAGTGAGAGTAGTCGAATGGGTCTTGAACAAGTCACTCAAGAAAATACTAGCACACAGCAAGAAGAAATGGAGTTTATGCCTCGTATTGTAATTATCATAGATGAGTTAGCTGACCTTATGGTTGTGGCTCAAAAACAGGTTGAGGAATCAATTGCTAGGATTGCCCAGATGGCAAGGGCTGCTGGTATGCACCTTATCGTTGCTACCCAAAGACCATCTGTTGATGTAATTACAGGTCTTATAAAGGCAAACATTCCTTCTAGGATAGCCTTTGCAGTTTCTTCCAGTATAGATTCTAGGACGATTTTGGACGAACAGGGTGCTGATAAGTTGCTTGGAAAGGGCGATATGTTATTCCTTAATGCAGGAAAGTCAAAACCTACTAGGGTGCAGGGGTGTTTTGTTACAGATAATGAGGTAGAGGCTCTTGTTCAATATGTTAAAAATCAATTTGAAGGCGAGCTAGAATATGATGAAAATGTTGTTGATGCAAGTAATGTCAAGGCTTTAGATTTTGGGAATGACAATGACAATGATAGTGACGAACTTTTAGATGCAGCTATACAATTTGTTTTGCAGTCTGACAAGGCGTCGACTTCTATGATACAGAGAAAGTTTAGGATAGGTTATAACAGAGCAGCGAGAATAGTTGAAGAAATGGAAGAAAAGGGAATAGTTGGCCCAAGTAGGGGGGCAAAACCAAGAGAGGTTTTAATTAATTCGGCAGTATGGGAGGCTGAAAATGAAGGCGCAGAACAAACTTAAAGGGTTGAAAGTCGCCATTGAAAGTTTGGGGTGTGCAAAGAATACAGTTGATAGTGAGGTGATGGCTGGGATTATTTTAAAATCTGGCTGTGAAATTACCGATTATCCTGTAGAGGCTGACTTTATAATAATAAATACCTGTTCTTTTATTTTGGACGCTAAATTAGAATCTATTGAGCTAGCTTGTGAGATGGCTGCTATAAAAAATGATTATCCAGACAAAAAACTTATAATTGCTGGCTGTTTAGCAGAGCGCTATCCCAAAGAACTTAGGACAGAAATCCCAGAAATTGATGCCTTGGTGGGAACTGCAAACTATGACAGAATATCAGAAACTATGGCAAATATAGTTTTGGGGCTTGGATTTCAAGACTTTACAGGTAATCTAAATAGAATATACTTGCCTAAGGCAGATCGTTTTTTAACGACACCAGAACATTACTCGTTTTTAAAGATTTCGGAAGGCTGCAATAATGCCTGTGCGTTTTGCATAATACCTAGTTTAAAAGGTTCTTATAAGTCTATGCAAATTGACTATTTGATTAAAGAAAGTAAGTTTTTGGCTAATTCTGGCACAAAAGAGCTTATATTAATAGCCCAAGATACTTCACGATATGGCATAGATGTTTATGGAAAGCCTAATTTGATTGCCTTGCTAAAGGAACTTGAAAAAATAGACGGAATTGAGTGGATAAGACTTCACTATATGTATCCAGACATTGTGAAAGATGATTTGATAGAGTATATTGCTAATTCAAAAAAGGTCTTGCCGTATTTTGACATTCCTTTACAACACATATCGGATAATGTTTTAAAGAGAATGAGGCGAAACACAAGTAAAAGAGATATAATTGCTCTGATAAAAAAAATTAGAACAGCCATGCCAAATGCAAGTATTAGAAGCACTTTGATAGCTGGTTTTCCTGGCGAAACAGATGATGATTTTGAGCAGTTGATGAACTTTTTAGAGGAGTATAGACTTGATAAAGTAGGGGTATTTACGTATTCTGACGAGGAGGGGGCTTTTTCGTCTAAACTAGATGGCAAGTTAAGCGAAGATGTCAAAGAATACAGAAAAGCAGAACTTATGTATCTCCAAGAGAAAATTTCATTAGAAAAACAGGCTAGTAGACTTGGAAATATAGAGCGAGTCTTGATAGATGGATTTGATGGGGGATTTTATGTCGGCAGAACATATAGAGACTCTCCCGAAGTAGATGGTATTAACTATATTTATGCCAATCCTAATATAGAAATTGAAGCGGGAAAATTTTTTGATGTAAAAGTTGTAGAATATGATAATTATGACGTGATTTGTGATATAATAAGTTGTTAATGGAGGAGAATTAATGACTACTGCAAATAAATTGACTATACTTAGGTTTATATTAGCTGTGGCTTTTGTGGTCTTGTTTTATATGGAGGGACAGGCTTATTTTACTGTAGCTTTTGTGGTCTTTGTCATAGCTTGTATAAGTGACTTTTTAGATGGTTACATTGCCAGAAAATATAAACAAGAAACAAAGTTAGGTAAATTAATTGACCCTTTGGCTGACAAGGTCTTGGTCTTTGCTGCTCTTATCTTATTTGTAGAAAAAGGCATTATATGGGGTTGGGCTGTTGTAATTATCTTATCGAGAGACCTTATGATGGGGATATTCAGAGCTGTTGCGGCTAGCCAAAATGTAGTTATAGCAGCTGACAATTTAGGTAAGATTAAGACTGCTACTCAAATGTTTTCAATAGTTTCAATTTTATTTGGACTGGCTTTTCAAATTATCTTTTTTGTAGCAGTTGGGGAGTTCTTGTTCTATTTTTCAGTTATCTTGACAGTTGTATCTGGAATTAAATATGTTTATCAAAATAGAGAAGTTTTAAAAGAATAATGGGGGCTTGATATGCAAAATTCAAAGAATAAGGTCGGAATACTTAATATAGGTTCTGAACTTTTAGTTGGGCATACTGAAAATACTCACGCAGGATACTTATCTCGTGAGTTAAATGCCATGGGATATTCTGTATATAATCACGTTTCTGTGGGCGATAATGCCGATAGAATTTATGAGTCGCTAGAGTTTTTGGCTAGGGAAAATGATATTATAATTTGCACAGGCGGATTGGGTCCAACGCTTGATGATATTAGCAGAAATGTCGTTGCAGATTTTTTAAATTTAAAATTAATCGAAAATAAGAAAATTGTTGAGGAAATGAATGAGTTTTTTGCAAACCACGATGTAAAATTCACGAAAAACAATTTATCTCAAGCTTATTTTCCAGAGGGGGCAAAGATTTTGCCTAATAAGCGTGGCACTGCGGCTGGTTTTATGGTGGAAAAGGGGGATTTAACTGTAATATGCCTACCCGGGCCACCTAGGGAACTCAAGGTTGTAATGGAGCATTTGAAACCTATACTTGACGATGGCGAGTCAAAACTTTATAGCAAGTTTATCCATATTTTCGGAATAGGAGAGTCGCATTGTGCAGAAAAAATAGATGATATATTTAATTCCCAAACAGACCCAAGCATTGGCATATATGCTTCTCCAGGACTTATTAAACTTAGGCTTTCTACTATGAAAAAGTCTGAGGAAGAGGCTGAAAAAGTGTTTAAACCTGTTGTAGATGCTTTAAAAGATAGGATAGGGGAGTATATTTTTTCTTATGATGGCGAGGGTTTGAGCGAGAAAATGTTTAGACTTTTGAGAGAAAAACACTTGAAAATTGCCTTTGCTGAAAGTTGTACTGGTGGATTAGCTGCTAAATCTTTGACCGATTTTGCTGGAGCATCAGAAGTTTTTAATCTTGGGATAGTTACTTACTCTAATCAGCAAAAGATGGATAGACTGGGAGTGCCTAAGTCTATCTTAGATGAGTTTGGGGCTGTTTCTGAAGAGTGTGTAATTGCAATGAACAAGGGATTGTATGAACTTTCAAAGGCGGATATATGTGTTTCTATAAGTGGTGTAGCTGGACCAGATGGTGGTACGGAAAAGACGCCTGTAGGAACTGTTAAAATAGGGATAAAATATAAGGGCGAGAACATTGTTAAGTCGTATAGTTTGATAGGCGATAGGGCGGTTGTGCGTGAAAACAGTGTTCGCAGAGCATTTTTTGCTGTAATTAAGTTGTTGTCTTGATGAAAAAAATGCAATCAGAGTAACAATAAGAAAATAGGAGAACAATAATGCTCCGACATAAAGCATCTGTCATAGTCTCGAGACATTCGCTCACGGTCGCATTATAGGAGGATAAAAATTAAAATGAAAAAATATTTGTTAATACTGTTTTCACTCACTTTGTTGATTGGAATTTCAGCTTGTGGGGAAGATAAGCCACAGGAAAATGAGAAAAAAGAAGTCAAGATAGAAAATGAGAGCGAAACATCAGAAAAAGTAGACAAAGAGACTAAAGAAAATAAAAAAGAGGAACCAAATTTAACCCTTTCTGATGACTTGTCAAATGATGATTTAATTAAAGAATTAATTAATGAGACATATTTCATAATAGATGATGAGAGATTTAAACAATTTATTGCTCTTGCAACAGGTGAAACTTTTAAGCAGGAATATTTAAAAGATGGTAAAAATGATGTGGAAGCTTGGGACAGTATGAATGATTATGAAAAAACTGTATATACATTAGTTCATACTAAACCAGAAGGGAATTTATTATCGGGTGCAAAAAATGTATATTCAAAAAATAGGGAAAGTTTTATTGAACATTGTTGGAATAAAAAACTATTTACAGACTGTGACGAGGAAGACGGCGAAATAGTTTACAATGCCTTTCTAAAAATATGGAATTTGCAGTGGGATAAATGGGAAAAAGAGAAGGTATATTTTAATATTTTTGATAATAATGTATTTTTAGTAAAAAATTATATAGATGATGAGGAATTAGCATTATTAGAACTTGGCAAAAAATGGCGAAAAGTCAAAGAAGAGCAAGAAAACGCTGAAGAAGAAAAAGAAACTGATGGTAGTGAAGAACAAAGTTCGTCAAAAGAAGACGACAAAATAGTTGATGAAGAAGATAGTACAGAAAAAGGAGAAAAAGAGATGTCAAAAAATCCAGTAGTAATTATTAGCACGAAAATTGGGGATAAAGAATTAAGTGATATGAAACTAGAGCTTTATCCAGAAAAAGCACCTAACACAGTAGCAAATTTTGTTACCTTAGCAAATGATGGCTACTATGATGGTTTAACGTTCCATAGAATTATAAAGGGATTTATGATACAGGGTGGAGACCCAGATGGAATTGGAACAGGTGGGCCAGGGTATTCAATAGCTGGCGAGTTTTCTGGAAATGGTTTTGAAAATGATGTGCAACATGACAGAGGTGTTATTTCGATGGCTAGAAGTCAGCATCCAGATAGTGCTGGTTCACAATTCTTTATTTGCCATCTTCCAGCTCCGCATTTAGATGGTCAATATGCTGCCTTTGGTAAGCTTATCGAGGGAGAGGATGCCTTGGACGAATTGGCAGAAACTCCTACTGGTTTTCAAGATGTTCCAGAGTCTAAGTGCGTTATGACAAAGATTGTCGTTGAAATGAATGGATATGAACTTCCAGAAGTAGTTAAAAAATGACAGTAAGATCTTTCGACTTCGTAATGCTAACGCATTACTCCGCTCAAGATGACATATACTGTCATCTCGACTGAAGTGAGAGAAACGAACGGAATGGAGAGATCTTACTAAGTATGAACCACCTAAAATTAATTTATACACCAAGTCATCTCGATATGTTCGAGCTTGACTATATAAAGTCCTTAAATCCAATAGAGAGCAATGTAATCCTCGTTGTTCCAGAGCAATTTTCTTTTGATGCAGAAAAGTATCTTGTAGAAAAAATTGGATTGAAAGGGCTTTTTAATGTGCGTATTTACGGGTTAAAAAAACTAATATACGAATTTAGCTATCTTGTTAATGTTTCGAGAAATGATATTATCTCTGATTTTGCAAAGACACTTCTTATGACTGAAATTTTAAAGAAAATTG
>PDWI01005271.1_pt1 | contig 16955 bp, 12 predicted proteins | sample 1430891 | NCBI WGS metagenome assembly PDWI01 (sample SAMN01162508, study PRJNA174530) | Oral metagenome, whole genome shotgun sequencing project. | biome: Marine environment; feature: Marine mammal; material: Swab sample of the gingival sulcus; isolation source: swab sample of gingival sulcus...
CTGCTTTTCGATTTGGGCGGGGTTATCCTGGATCTTGATCTGCAGGCCACCAGAAAAATCTTTTACGAATTAGGGCTGCCTGCAGTGTTGATGCAATACCCCGAGAACATGCAAACCGATTTGTTCCAGCGCTACGAAATCGGAAAAATTACGACAAAGGAATTTCGGGACGAGATCAGGCAAAAGAGTGGCTTAAATCTAAAAGATACAGACATTGATCGTGCCTGGACAGCGATGCTGGTGGGGATTCCGGAAGAGCGAACCAGAAAACTGGAGGAATTAAGGAAGCACTACAGGCTCTACATGCTCAGCAATACCTGTGCGATGCACGTTCCGGTATTTGAGGCTATGTACAAACAAAAGGCCGGGAAAAGCATGCATGAGGTCTTCGACAAAATTTATTACTCCCACGAAATCGGCGCGCACAAACCAGACCATGAGTCCTGGGAGTTCGTGCTGAAGGATGCTGGCATCAGGGCAGAAGAAACCCTCTTCCTCGACGACAATGTGCACAACGTAAAAGCAGCCCTGGAACTGGGATTCCAGGCCATCCGGATTCACGAAAAAATGGGCATGATGGATCTGGGATTCGACCTCTGAATCTCTTCCCGAAAACCATTAGAGCTCGAAAACCACCCGATCCTTCAGCGCTGTCAGCTTAGCACCCAGAAAGAGCTCAAGGGCCTCTCCCCCGAGTAGTTCTACTTCCACCCGCTTCGGCCAAATGCTTACCTTTACGCTGCGTCCACGGAACAAAACAGTAAAAGACAGTCCCTTCCACTGCGTGGGAAGGTGGGGGTCAAAACTCAGCCTGCCTTCCCTGATTCGCATTCCTCCAAATCCCTGGATCACCGACATCCAGGTGCCTCCCATGCTTGTGATGTGCAGGCCCTCGGCCACCTCATTGTTGTAGTCGTCGATATCCAGTCGGGAAGTACGCAGATACATCTCATAGGCCTTGTCGTTCATCCCCAAACGGGAAGCAAGAATGGAATGCACACAGGGCGAAAGCGAGGATTCGTGCACTGTTCGGGGTTCATAGAAATCGAAATTCCGCTGAATAGTCGCGGTATCGAAATCCTCCTCGAAAAGATAAATCCCCTGCAGGACGTCGGCCTGCTTGATAAAACAGGAACGAAGAATACGATCCCATGACCAATGCTGGTTAATAGGGCGTTCGGCCGGATCCAGGTCGGCTGCCATCCGCTGTTCCTTGTCCATAAAGCCATCCTGCTGCATAAACACCTCCAGTTTCTCATCATAGGGAAAATAGAGTTTCGCGATAATTTCCTGCCAGGCGGCTTTCTCCTCGCCCGGATCAAAAGAGCAGCTGCGCAGAATCCGGCTATAGGCATCCGGATCGTCATCCTCAACAAACTCCAGGGCCTGAATCGTATATACCAGCGTCCAACGGGCCATGGTATTGGTGTACCAGTTGTTGTTCACATTGTTCTCGTACTCATTTGGCCCCGTAACCCCGAGCATCACAAAGGCCTGCCTGGCCTCTGACCAGTTCACTCGTTGACGCCAGAAACGGGAAATCCCGATCAGAACTTCCAGGCCGTACTCCGCGAGGTAGCTGTTGTCGCCGGTATAGCGTATGTAATTATAGATCGCAAAGGCAATGGCTCCATTGCGGTGAATCTCCTCAAAAGTAATCTCCCACTCATTGTGGCATTCCTCCCCGTTCATGGTTACCATCGGGTAGAGCGCGGCCCCCTGGCCGAAGCCCAGTTTGCCTGCATTCTCAATGGCCTTCTTTAGATGCCTGTAACGGTATACAAGCAGCTTGCGCGACACCTCCTCAGGAGCAGTGCTCAAATAAAAGGGAAGCATGTAAGCCTCTGTATCCCAGTAGGTACTTCCGCCATATTTCTCGCCGGTAAAACCTTTGGGACCGATATTTAATCGCTCGTCGCGTCCGGTATAGGTCTGATTCAACTGGAAAATATTGAAACGAATGGCCTGCTGAGCAGCGACATCGCCCTCAATCACAATATCTGAGTGCTTCCATTTTTCTTCCCAAAGCGAACGATGTGCCTCAAACAATGCATCGAAACCCTCCTCCATGGCCTTCCCAAGCAGCGCTTCGCCATCCTCCGGCATCCGGGTCTCCTCATAGTTCAGGGAGCTAAGAACCGAAACATACTTGTAGAACACCAGCTCAGTACCTGGCTCAATCGCTGTCCTAAGCACGTTTGCCACATAGTCGTCCCGCTCAATAGTTTCGACCTCGGGCGACAATAACCCGGCTGCTTTCTCCAGGGCATAGGCCATGGTCATACAGCACACAAAGTTGCTTTTCCGGGTGCGGGCCATCAAGCGTCCCTTCCCTTTGGCCGCCGCGGTGGAAATCATCTCCCAGAAACGCTCATCATAGTTGGTATCGCGGTTCATCACATTGCCGTCGATGTAAGGCCTTAAGACCACCTGCGCGCTGCAATCCACAGCGCGGATCGCATAACGAATGGCTCCGATCTCTTCCCGGTCTATGCTCAGAAAACGTTTTGCCTTAAGCTCGAAAAGACCACCTGCAATTTTTACGCCGAAACTCCGCTCGAGAAAGCCTTCCCGCATGTTTAACACCCGCTTAAAGTCGAAAACCTCACAGCGATGTAAATCCAGGGTTTCACCCCCAATCTCCACATCAATGCCCACCCAGTTGGGCGCATTCAGGACCTTGGCAAAGTATTCCGGATACCCATTCTTCCACCAGCCTACCCTGGTCTTGTCGGGATAGTATACCCCCGCCAGATAATTTCCCTGAAGGCTTTCTCCGCTATAGGCCTCTTCAAAATTGGCCCGTTGTCCCATCCGGCCGTTACCCAGGCTAAAAATGCTTTCCGAGGCCTCCTGCATGGAAGGATCAAAACCCTTCTCAACGATGCACCAGGGGTCGAGTTCATAGTAAGGCTTCATGTCGATACGCTTAATTTTCGCTATCCTTTACAAAAAGAATCAATACTGCTGCCACACACATGGAAATGCCCCCGGTAAGCAGGGCATAGATGCTATTGCCTCCAAAGAACGATTTAACCATAAAACCGAGGATGGTCGCTGCCAGGATCTGGGGAATAACAATAAGATCTTCGTAATCGCCAGACTGCTTTTCACAAGGCTTTCCGGACCAAAGATAGTTAAAAAAACAGCTATTGTCCGTCCCGTGTACCTGGCCCCAAAATACCTGAAGCTTCAGACAGCAATCGGGATCGTCCTGCGGCTCCAAAGCCGTACGAAACCGCCTTCCGAAAAAGCCCCGGTCGAAAACGGAATATACCTTGCCGGCCCTGCCTCACCCACTGAAAACCTCGGTCTCTGAAGCCCGGATGCGAATGGCTAAAAAGGCCTCAACAGGTGAACCCGGAAAGGGACTTCTCGAAGTCTTCGCCTGGATCGACTACGCTAAAAAAGGCTTTCGGTTTGTAAAAGGGAAAGGGGAACGAAAGCCCTGAATATGGACCTGGGGAAGGCTTTGCCGTCATGACTGAGTTAATCACCCATTCCCGGGAGGGTTTTCAGTTGATCCCTTGCATATTAGCTCCGTCAAATCTATCTTTGTGCACATTTTATTAACCTGCACAAATAGCGGATTTAATGACCAAAAAATTCCCTGAGTATAAGAACTTTGACCTCTCTGAGATCAGCAAAGAGATCAATGCCTTCTGGAAAGAGAATAAAGTATTTGAGCAATCGGTGAGCAGCCGCGAGGGCAAGCCTGCCTTTGTTTTCAACGAAGGCCCCCCCTCAGCCAATGGAAAGCCCGGGATCCACCATGTCATGGCCCGTACCATCAAGGACATCTTCTGCCGCTATAAAACCCAGCAGGGATTTCAGGTAAAACGCAAAGCCGGATGGGACACCCACGGGCTCCCTGTTGAGCTGGCCGTGGAAAACGCCATGCAGATCACTAAGGAGGACATCGGAAGTAAAATCACCGTTGAAGCGTTCAATGCTGCTTGCCGCAAGGATGTGATGAAATTCACAGGGATGTGGGAAGAGCTCACCGAAAAGATGGGATACTGGATCAATATGGATGATCCCTACATCACCTACGACAACAAGTACATTGAATCGGTCTGGTATCTGCTGAAAGAGCTTCACAAGAAAGACCTGCTCTATAAGGGCTATTCCATTCAGCCTTTCTCACCTGCGGCCGGCACCGGTCTGAGTACACATGAGCTTAACCAGCCCGGCTGTTACCGCGATGTTAAGGATACCACCGTCGTCGCCCAGTTCAAACTGTGTCGTGACGAGCATTCCGAAGCCCTTTTTGCCGCAACTGATACCGGGGTTTATATGCTCGCCTGGACCACTACGCCCTGGACCCTGTCCTCGAACACAGCACTTTCCGTGGGTGCCAAAATCGAATACAGTCTGATCAGGACCTTCAATCCCTACAGCGGTGAAGCCATTACCGTGGTGCTGGCTTCCGAATTGATGCACCAGTATTTTTCAGCAAAAGATGCGGAATTGTCCCTGGAGGAATACACCCCGGGACAAAAAGGCCTGCCTTACAAGAAACTGGCCACCTTTACAGGCAAAGAGCTGGAGGGCATTCGCTATGAACAACTGCTCGACTGGATAAAGCCCGGGGGAGATGCCTTCAGGGTTGTCTGCGGCAATTTTGTCACCACCGAAGACGGTACCGGGATTGTACATACAGCACCCACTTTCGGGGCAGATGACTACCGCGTTGCCCAGGCCAATGGAATCGCTTCCCTCACCGTATTGGATGCTGAAGGCCAGACCCAGCCACTTGTCGACCGCAAGGGCCGCTTCTTTCCTCTTGCCAAACTGGATGCCGATTTCGTATCGAAGCAGGTCAATGCAAGTTACGAAGCCTTTGCCGGCCGGTACGTCAAGAACGAATATGACGAAGCAAAAAAGGAGGGAGATCCCACCATTGATGTGGACATCGCGGTTGAACTGAAACAAAGCAACAAGGCCTTTCGCATAGAGAAACACCTGCACAACTATCCGCACTGCTGGCGCACCGATAAGCCCGTACTCTATTACCCACTCGATTCGTGGTTCATTCGCACCACAGCCATGAAGGAACGCATGATGGAACTGAACAACACCATCAAATGGAAGCCGGCCTCAACCGGTACCGGGCGCTTTGGAAAATGGCTCGAGAACCTGGCAGACTGGAACCTGTCACGCTCACGCTTCTGGGGCACACCACTTCCCATTTGGGTTTCTGAGGACAAACAGGAACAAATCTGTATTGGTTCGCTTGCCGAGTTGAAGACCGAGCTGGAAAAAGCTGTCGCAGCGGGCTTCATGGACGAAAACCCCCTGGCCGATTTCGATCCGGCCGATATGTCCAAAGAGAACTACGAGCTTTTCGACCTCCACAGGCCCTTTGTCGATCAGCTTGTGCTGGTGAGCCCGACTGGTCAGAAATTATTCCGGGAACCCACCCTGATCGACGTCTGGTTCGATTCCGGTTCCATGCCCTATGCCCAATACCATTATCCCTTCGAAAACAAAGAAAACTTCGATCAGCTCTTCCCGGCCGACTTCATCGCAGAGGGTGTCGACCAAACCCGTGGGTGGTTCTTCACCCTCCATGCCATTGGCACAATGCTGTTCGACTCGGTGGCTTTTAAGAACATCATCTCGAACGGACTGGTACTTGATCGTGTCGGTGCCAAGATGTCGAAGCGACTGGGCAATGCTGTCGATCCCTTTACCACACTTGAGAAATATGGCGCCGACCCGGTGCGCTGGTACATGATTACCAATGCCCAGCCCTGGGACAACCTGAAATTCAATCTGGATGGTGTGGATGAAGTGAAACGCAAGTTTTTTGGCACCCTCTACAACAGCTATTCTTTTTTCGCCCTCTATGCCAACATCGATGGCTTCAGCTACGATGCCGGGGAAGTGCCCTTCGAGGATCGTCCCGAGATTGATCGCTGGATCCTCTCCCTGCTCAACTCGCTGGTCAGGGAGGTGGAAACCAACTACGAGAATTACGAACCCACCCGCGCCGGAAGGCTCATTCAGGATTTTGTGACCGAAAACCTGAGCAACTGGTATGTGCGCCTGAATCGCAAGCGCTATTGGGGTGGCGAATTCGATGCCGACAAGCGTTCGGCCTACCAGACCCTCTACACCTGCCTTGAAACAGTCGCAAGGCTGGCTGCACCCATCGCGCCTTTCTACATGGACAAGCTGTTCAACGACCTCAACAGCGTAAGTGGAAGGTTCGAAGAAGCCTCTGTCCATCTGGCCAGTTTCCCAAAGGCTGATGAATCACTCATCGATCCGCTACTTGAACAGCGGATGGATGTGGCCCAGAAGATCTCATCCATGGTCCTGGGTCTGCGACGCAAGGTAAACATCAAGGTAAGGCAACCGCTGAACCGGATGATGATCCCCATCCTCGACCCCGCACTGGAGGAACAGATCGAAGCTGTGAAAGCGCTGATTCTGAACGAAGTCAACGTCAAGGAAATCGAGTACATCACCGATACCGCCGGCGTATTGGTTAAGCGCATCAAGCCCAATTTCAAGGCCCTGGGCCCCCGCTACGGCAGGCTCATGAAACAGGTCGGCGCCGCCATTGCTGCCATGAGCCAGGAAGACATTGTCCACTTCGAGAAAGAAGAGTGCTTTAAACTCGATCTTGGTGATACACAAATCGAACTCCTGCTCAGCGATGTCGAAATCCTGTCGGAAGACATCCCCGGATGGCTCGTTGCCAATGAGGGGACGCTTACCGTCGCCCTCGACATCACACTCACCGACGAATTGAAGCAGGAAGGTATGGCCAGGGAACTGATTAACCGCATACAAAATCTGCGAAAAGAAAGGGGCTTCGATGTAACCGATAAAATCAAGATTGAACTGGAGTCTCATGACCGGATTAAAGAAGCTGTCGAACAGCATGGCAGCTACATTGAGTCCCAAACCCTTGCCAACAGCATTTTACTATCTGATTCAGTTGAAGGTCAGGGTATTAAAAGGATCGATATTGACGAAGAGCTTTCAACAAATATCCGTGTTTCCCGCGTCTGAGCGAAGAGATAGTCACGATAATTTATTGTATATTTAACAAAACAATATCTTAAGTAATCATGGCTGACAAAAACAGATATACCGACGAAGAGCTGCAAGAGTTCAAGGAACTCATCGTGCAGAAGCTGGACAAGGCTAAAGAGGACTACGAACTGCTGAAATCGGCCATCACCCAGAGTGAAAGCAACGATACACAGGATACCTCTCCCACATTCAAAGTACTCGAAGAAGGTGCCGCCACCCTCTCCAAGGAGGAAGCAGGACGCCTCGCACAGCGGCAACTGAAATTCATCCAGCACCTTCAGGCCGCGCTGGTGCGCATCGAGAACAAAACCTATGGCGTTTGCAGGGAAACCGGTAAGCTTATTTCAAAAGAACGCCTGCGGGCCGTACCACACGCAACCCTGTGCATCGAAGCAAAGAAGAACAAATAGCAGCCCGCAGATCCATACTGATTGTTCTGCTGATTTTGCTGGCCGACCAGACCCTCAAGATTCTGGTCAAAACCAATATGCCCCTCTACCAGCAGATTCCCCTCCTGGGACAATGGGCCAGTCTTCACTTTGTGGAAAACAATGGCATGGCCTTCGGCCTGAGCTTCCCTGGTGGATTTGGTAAGATTCTGCTTAGCACCATCCGGATTGGAGCCGTTGTAGGCATTGGCCTCTACCTGCGCCATCTGATCCGGCTCAGAGCACCCAAAGGCCTCCTCATTACCCTTTCGATGGTACTCGCCGGTGCCCTGGGCAATATCATAGATTCCGTTTTCTATGGTCTCATCTTTTCCGAAAGTACACCCTACACGGCCGCTGTTCTTTTTCCGGAGGGTGGAGGCTACGCGAGCCTGCTGCATGGCAAGGTGGTGGACATGTTCTACTTCCCCATCATCAAAGGCAACTACCCGGAATGGCTCCGCAACGGAGCTCCCTTCATCTTTTTTCGGCCCGTTTTCAACCTCGCCGATGCCAGTATTTCATCGGCCGTCATCCTCATCCTGATCAACCAGAAACGCTATTTCAAACACTTCGATAAAACCGGAAAAACGCAGCAGAAAGACCCTGGAAACATTGAATCAGCGGCGACAGAATCAGCGGAATAAATCCTTATGCATTTGCTTTTATACGCTTGTTAAAGATCTCCTCCGATCCTGCCCCACAGGAGATAATACTCTTCATTCCTGTATCGACACTGGCCTCTGTCTTCAATACCCGATCTTTGGGAAGGTGATAGATGTTTCCCGAAGTGGGATTCGGCCCGGTAGGCACAAAAACCGTAATGATCTCTCCCTGGTCATCGGTAATAAAACCCGTCATCAGCGCTCCCGAATTAAAAATATCCACCAGAACCACTTCTCTGAAAAATGAGCGGTTCTGACCGAAAAATTGTTGCACCGTTTCCTTAGCCAGCTTATAACCGGGAATCTTAAGCAGATACCTGTCCTCGAAACGATTCAGAAAAACCGACAACCTTGTCTGCACCACCAGGCCTATCAGAAAGAAAAAGAACAAAATGGCCGCAAAGGTAATTACATAAAGCAAAAACAGGAGGAAAGGACTCGGATCGGGACTCTGCACGAGCCTGTCAACCACGGGAGCAAGGTTGCGACCTATCAGATTAATCAGCCATCGGAAAAACAAAAAGATGAGTGTAAGTGGTGCCATAGCCACCACCCCTCCAATAAGTGTTGTCCTCAGAAAACTGCGAACACTCCGAAAGAATTTTATTTGCATAGCTTTATTATGTCTATTTCTTTAATAGCTGTAAATTTACATTTTCCCTTTGTAAAGCGATCGACATGAAAAAGTACTTTCTGTTACTTCCCTTTCTTCTCGGTCCGATTGGCCTTCTGGCACAGTCCGGACAGGAGATCTCTTTTGTGGGGCACAGAGGCGCCTCTTACCTGGCACCCGAAAACACCCAGGCATCCATTTCCCTGGCCTGGGAACTTGGGGCCGATGCTGCCGAATGCGACATCATGCTCAGCTCCGATCAGCAGGTGCTCCTGTTTCACGACAAAAACACCAAAAAACTAACAGGCTCTTCCTACGAGGTGGCCGAAACGCCCTGGTCTGTCCTGAAGGAGCTTCGCATCCTGCCGAAAGACAGCCATCGCAAAGGCTACGAAAAAGAAACCATCCCCCTCTTATCAACCATATTGTCCGATCTGCCCGACAAGCGTATGCTGGTCATTGAGATCAAAACCGGACCGGAAATCATTCCTCACCTTAAGCCCATTCTTGAGAAATATTGGAAAAGGGGGGAAATCAGCTTTATCTCCTTCAACCTGGAATCGGTTTTAGAGGCAAAAGCCAATTGGCCGAAGGTTCCCTGTTACTACCTTTCGATGTTCAAAAAGGACCTCAAAAAACAACTCCCTGTTTTGGTGGCACACCACATCGACGGGGTTGACCTTCGCCATAGCATGATCGATGTAGAAGTGATGAAGGAGTGTACAGAAGCGGGCATGGAGGTCTGGTGTTGGACGGTTAATGATCCGGCCGTAGCCCTTAAGATGAAAAACCTCGGCGTAACTGCGATTACCACAGATCGTCCCGCATGGCTCCGCGAGCATCTTTAAACGCTGTCGATGCATTATGCACATGATTTATTTCTGATCCTCAGGCATTTTCCTTTTCTTTGTACAACAATTAACACCTATACATCATGCATTTAATCAAGAATACGGCAATACTCATTGCATTGGCCATGCTCTGGGCCTGCACTCCAACAAGCACGGAACAACACGAAGAAGCCCCGGCTAAACCCACCAATATCATTTTTCTGATTGGTGACGGCATGGGACTTTCAGCGGTTACAACCGGATTCTATTATGGCGACCAACCTTCTAACTTCAAACGGTTCAAACACATTGGACTGATCAAGACCTCGTCAGCTACCCACAAGGTCACCGATTCGGCAGCCAGTGGCACCGCCATGTCATCGGGTTACAAAACATACAATGGAGCCATTGGAGTTGATATGGACACCGTTGCACAAACCAATATTGCCGAGATTCTGGCAGAGCGTGGATGGAACACAGCACTCGTAGCCACGTCAACCATTACCCATGCCACCCCGGCATCCTTTTACGGACACGCAAAACTGCGGAAAATGGAAGAAAAAATCGCTACCCAGCTGGTCGATTCCGAAATAGATTTCTTCGCAGGAGGAGGCCTGGATTTTTTCCATGCACGTGAAGATGGACAGGATCTTCTCCCCCAACTCAGTGAAAAGGGCTTCATTGTTGATACCACCGCCCTCGCAAAACCCGAGGATCTTGAGCCCGGAAAAAAATATGGCTTCCTCCTGGCCGGGACAGGTATGCCCAGAATGCTGGATGGACGTGGCGACTTTCTTCCTAAAGCCACCGAACTGGCCATTGATCACCTCACCAAAGATGAAGCCGGCTTTTTCCTGATGGTGGAAGGTTCGCAAATCGACTGGGCTGGTCACGGCAACGACAAGGACTACCTGATTACCGAAATGCTCGACTTTGAACAAGTCATCGGAAAGGTCATGGATTTCGCAGAAAAAGATGGCAATACCCTGGTAGTCATTACGGCCGATCATGAAACCGGTGGTTATACCCTGGCTGCCGAAGGTGGCGACTATAACCTGCTGGGGCCGGTATTCTCCACTACAGGTCACTCAGCCTCACTCATTCCGGTATTTGCTTACGGACCTGGTGCTGAAGAATTCATGGGCATCTACGAAAATACGGAGCTCTTCCATAAAATGGCTGCGCTCAGCGAATAAGATGCTGGCTTTTCTCAGCGCTTCAGGATACCAGAAAATAAGACCCTGATCACATCGTCGAGGACTAGCTCACGCTCTCCTTTATAATCGGCACTCAGGAACAGAGGTAGCTCCAAGCCTTTCATCATGGTGGAGATGGCCACAGCGCCAATCTCTGCACTCTTGATCTGAAATTGGCCCCGCTGCATACCTTCAGCGAGAATGCTGCGCAGTATTTTCCTCTCTTCCTCTTCGAATTTCTGCCGAATGTCAAGAATGAAATCCAAGTGGGAGAGGTCCTCCTCATTCAGAGCCGCATAGAAATTGGAAAGGGTGCGCACATGATGAAGGCGGAACAGCATATAGGCCTTTAATTTGGCATCTGGCCTCTCGTCTTTTCCGATGGAAAAGGCCAGATGCTGCCGCAATTCACTGACCTCGCGTTCGACTACGGCCCGGAAAATATCTTCCTTGCCGGGAAAATAGTAATAAATAGAACTCTTCCCCTTCCCGGTGGCAATGGCTATTTCCTCCATGGTGGTTTTACGGAACCCGTAGCGTGTAAAAATCTTCCGGGCTACATCGATGATCTGAGAACGCACCTCCGCTTTAACAACAACCATGTTCCAAAATTTCGGGTAAATTAGAGCATCGCATCGACTTCCACAAGTCTATAATCGAGCTGACGACGCGAAAGATTCGCGTTCAGCACCTCAACCTGCAACTCATCACCTATTTCAAAACGTTTTCCCGAATGACGTCCGATGATGCTGTACTCCTCCTCATCGAACTCATAAAAATCGTCCGCGAGGCTTTTGATCGAGACCATGCCCTCGCACTTATTTTCAATAATCTCCACATAAATACCCCATTCGGTCAGGCCCGAAACCACCCCGGAAAAAACCTGCCCCAACTTGTCCTGCATGAATTCCACCTGCTTGTATTTAGTAGAAGCCCGTTCGGCTTCAATAGCCCGCCGTTCCATCTCTGAACTATGCTGACAGCGTTTTTCGTATTTCTCGGCGTTCTTCGATTCACCACCCTTCAGGTAATGGGCCAACAGCCGGTGAACCATTAGATCGGGATAGCGGCGTATAGGAGAAGTAAAATGAGCATAGTCTTTGAAAGACAGGCCATAGTGGCCAATGTTATGGGTCGAATAACGGGCCTTGGCCATGGATCGCAGGGCCATCATCTCTATCACATCCTTTTCCTTGCTGCCCTGGACCTTTTCAATCAGGGCATTCAATGAAGCCGAGAGGCGCTTCGGCGATTGAGCAGCTTCCAGACTGTGTCCAAACTTTGTAATAAAACGGGTGAAGCTTTCCATTTTCTCCGGATCAGGCACATCATGAACCCGGTAAACAAAGGTCTTTCCCTTCCGTTTTTTCTCGCCCGGGGCAAGGGGTTTCAGATCCTTTTCATACATGCCTCCCCTTGAAGCAAAGGCTGCCACTCGCTTATTGGCAAGCAACATGAACTCCTCAATCAGCCAGTTGGCTTCCCTTTGTACCTTGAAATAGACCCCCGTTGGCACCCCATCCTCATCGAGATGAAACTTTACTTCTTCTCTGTCAAAATTGACAGAGCCGTTTTCAAAACGCTCCTCCTTCAGGATCTTCGAAAACGCATATAGCTGCAAAATCTCCTCCTTCATATCTCCATCCCCTCCTTCAATAATGGCCTGGGCTTCGTCATAATTAAACCGCCTGTCGGAGTGGATCACCGTCCGCCCAAACCATTCATCCAAAATCTCAGCTTTATCGTTCATCGTAAAGACTGCCGAGAAGGTCAGTTTATCCTCGTGTGGGCGCAGGGAACACACTCCGTTCGACAGCTTCTCGGGAAGCATGGGAACCACCCGGTCGACCAGGTACACAGAGGTGGCCCGATCGTAGGCATCCTGATCGAGAATGGTCTTTGTTTTTACATAGTGAGAAACATCGGCTATATGCACACCCACCTCCCAGTGGCCGTTCTTCAGCTTCTTCAAAGACAGGGCATCATCAAAATCCTTGGCATCGGCCGGGTCTATGGTAAACGTAGGAGTTCCCCGAAAATCGCGCCGGGCCCTTATCTCGGACTCACTTATGGTATCGGGAATCTTTTCTGCATAGGCTTCCACTTCACTGGGAAAACGAATGGGCAGGTCGAATTCGGCGAGGATGGAATGCATTTCTGTATCATTCTCCCCGGGAAATCCCAGCACGTCGATAATCTCGCCAAAGGGATTTTTTACCTTCTCGGGCCATTCTGTAATCTTTGCAATGGCCTTCTGTCCATGCTCCACTCCTTTCAGTTTTTCAAGTGGAATGAAAATATCAAAAGGCATCTTTTGGCTGTCGGGCAAAAGAAAGGCATAGTTCCGGGAAATCTCGACGGTTCCTACAAAATGCTCACGTGCCCTTTCCAGAATCTCTGTAACCTCTCCTTCAATGCGTGTGCTGTTTCGGCGACGGGGATAAACAAATACCTTTACCAGGTCCCCGTCCAGTGCGGTCTTCAGATTGTTCCGTGCAATAAACACATCCCCGTCTGTATCTTCAGACACAAGAAATGCATATCCGTGTTGCGTCATATCCAGTACACCAGTGCGGTAACCCGCCCTGCTTACCAGCCGATATCGACCAGGACCCACCTGCTCCAGCTCTTTGCGGCTTACCAGCTTGTCGAGGCTGCGAGCAATCAGGGCTCGTCTGGCCTTGTCATTGATGTAGAGCTGCGCTGCAAGCTGTTTTGGATTCAACACCTTTTTCGGATTGCGTCCAAAGACACCCATAATTAAGGTTTCTGCCTCCTGGATGCTCATCCTGTCCTTCCTGCGATGCTTGTCTTTTCCCATAATGAAGTCTTTTCCGCTAAACGCTAAAATTACTAATTTTGTGAGCTCTACAGTGTTTATCCCGGATTAGTTATGACCAGCCAGCTTTATATATACAATACCCTCAGCCGCAAAAAGGAAGCCTTCGAAGCACTCAACCCTCCCTTCGTAGGCCTCTACGCCTGCGGGCCAACCGTTTATGGCGATGCCCACCTGGGTCATGCACGACAGGCGATTACCTTCGATGTGCTCTACCGCTATTTAAGCCTGCTTGGCTACAAAGTACGCTATGTCCGGAACATTACCGATGTTGGTCATCTCGAAAACGACGCCGACGAAGGAGAAGACAAGATTCAGCTGAAGGCGCGCCTGGAGCAGCTGGAACCCATGGAAGTGGTTCAGTATTACACGAACCGCTACCACGAGAATATGCGCGATCTGGGTGTTCTTCCTCCCGGAATCGAACCCAGAGCAAGTGGACATATCATTGAACAACAGGAGCTTATCCGTAAAATTATGGATGCCGGTTTTGCCTACGAGGTAAATGGCTCGGTGTATTTCGATGTCAGCCACTACAACGAAAAGCACCCCTACGGCCAGCTTTCAGGCCGCAAAATCGAGGACCTCATCTCCAATACCCGCACCCTGGATGGCCAGTCGGAGAAACGAAACCCCCTGGATTTTGCCCTCTGGAAAAAAGCCGACCCCGGCCACATTATGCGCTGGCCCTCCGAATGGAGTGATGGCTATCCGGGATGGCACCTCGAGTGCTCGGCAATGAGCACCAGATACCTGGGCATGCAATTCGACATACACGGCGGCGGCATGGATCTGCTCTTCCCCCACCACGAATGTGAGATTGCCCAGAACGTAGCCGGCTATGGTAAACCCGCTGTTCGCTACTGGATGCACAACAATATGATTACGATTAACGGGCAAAAAATGGGCCGTTCATTGGGCAACTTCATTACCCTCGATGAACTGTTTTCGGGCAAGCACAAACTGCTCGAAAGTGCCTATAGCCCCATGACCATTCGATTTTTCATCCTGCAGGCCCACTACCGCAGCACCCTCGATTTTTCGAATGAGGCCCTGAAAGCCTCTGAAAAGGGCCTCAATCGCCTGCTCGATGCGCTGTCCCTGCTGAATAAGGTTTCGCCCTCAAAGGCCTCATCGCTAAAAGTGGAAGAACTAAGAAATCAATGTGAGAAGGCAATGAGCGACGATCTCAACACCCCCATTCTCATCAGCCATCTTTTCGAGGGCGTAAAATGGATTAACCGCCTGGCCGAGGGCAGGGAACAACTGAATACAGAAGACCTGTCGTCGCTAAAAAGCCTGTTCAAGACCTACATCTTTTCTGTACTTGGCCTGCAGCAGAAACAAGGTGGACAGAACGAAGATGACCTCAGTGAAGAACTGATGGGACTCATTCTGAAATTCCGACAGGAAGCCAAAGCCAGAAAAGACTACGCTGCCTCCGATCAGATCAGAGACGACCTGGCCGCTTTGGGCATCACCATTCGTGACAGAAAAGACGGAACCGACTGGGAACGCCACTAAGATGAAGACCACCTACCGCTCACAGGAAATTAGTATTGCAGGCCTTCGCCTGGGCGGGGAGCGGCTTCCGCGTATCCAGTCGATGTGCAATACCAATACCAACGACATTGATGCCTCTCTGGCTCAGTGCGAACGAATGATCGCTGCCGGTGCCGAACTGGTCAGGCTCACCACCCAGGGAAAACGAGAGGTTCGCAGCCTGGCCATCATAGCCGAAAAGCTGCATACATCCGGAAAAACAGTCCCGCTGGTTGCCGACATCCATTTCAGGCCGGCACTGGCACTGGAGGCGGCAAAGGTTTGCGAAAAGATCCGAATCAACCCGGGCAACTATCTGCGCAATGGATCACTCGACGAGCTTCTACCCGAACTACTGGAGGTCTGTGAGAAACATGGCACGGCTATCCGCATAGGGGTCAACCATGGATCACTCAGCCCCGACATTCTGGAAGAATTTGGAGATACAGTGGAAGGCATGGTCGAATCGGCCATGCGTTTCCTCAGGCTTTGTCATCACCGATCGTTCAGGCGGGTGGTGGTCTCAATGAAATCGAGCAATCCGCGTGTCATGATTCAGGCCGTTAGGCTCCTGACCCTTAGCATGCAAAAAGAAGGCATGGCCTTCCCCCTTCACCTTGGTGTTACAGAGGCCGGAGACGGCCCCGAAGGCCGGATTAAATCGGCTACAGGAATGGCCCCCCTTCTGCTCGAAGGGATGGGCGACACCATTCGCGTCTCTCTTACCGAAGCCCCGGAAGTGGAATTGCCGGTAGCGGAAACCATTGTAAACGCATTTCCGAAGCCCCCGGAATTGCCTTATGACCCCTTTGCGGATCTTCCCTGGGATCCCTTTCATTACAAAAGAAGAGTCGCTAAAAGGGTGGGCAAAATGGGCGCCGGACAGGCTGTCAGAATCGTCTCCGAAAACAGGCCCGATCCGGCGATTGACCTGCTTCCAGGCAAACTGGCCTCCGATGAAGTCTTCCTGCTTGAAACCGGCCCCGGACGCGCAAGCGAAAGCAAAGAAACACTGATCAACTTCTGCTCCCGCAATCAAGAACTGCCCATTGTGCTCAAATATACCAGTACTGAAAAGGACCCGGACCTCTTCCGGATTCAACTTGCGGGAACCCTGGGCAGCTTACTGGTCGATGGACAGATTGATGCCGTCTGGGCAGAAAATCCTCACTTCGATAGCAACACAATCAACGACCTCCTGCTGATCGTCCTCCAGGCCGCCGGGGCAAGGATCAGCCGGACCGAATACATTGCCTGTCCTTCCTGTGGCCGCACCCACTTCGACATCCAGAAACGTTTACAGGAAATCAAAGCCGCCACCTCCCACCTTCGGACACTTAAAATCGGGGTTATGGGCTGCATTGTGAACGGTCCCGGGGAAATGGCCGATGCCGACTATGGTTATGTGGGTGCAGGACCCGGAAGGGTCAGCTTATACAAGGCCCGGACACCTGTTTTTCTGAACCTTCCCGAAGAAGAGGCACTCGCAAAACTGCTCGAACTCATCAAGCAGGAAGGAGATTGGCAGGATCAGTAAAATCGGAGCATACCGGGCAAAAACACAGCACACATCCCCTGTCTGTCACTAATACTCGCTAAGCGAATCGGAAAGGAATCACATTGCTCCTTGAGCTCTTCGGATTGCAACGGTCCTGGCTGTTCTCTTTTGCAAATTTCTACGATCCGCTTTGGACCCCATTTATACTTGTCAGGGCATGCGGGCCGGCACAATTTCATAGAGTGCATAAGCCTTACCACCTTCGGAAGGGTGTTTCAATGTGAAAAAAGAAAC
>PDWI01005189.1_pt1 | contig 16950 bp, 3 predicted proteins | sample 1430891 | NCBI WGS metagenome assembly PDWI01 (sample SAMN01162508, study PRJNA174530) | Oral metagenome, whole genome shotgun sequencing project. | biome: Marine environment; feature: Marine mammal; material: Swab sample of the gingival sulcus; isolation source: swab sample of gingival sulcus...
TTCGCTGATCCTCAGCTCTCGCTTGGCGCTTCGGATATTTTTTGTCCTAAAAAATATCCTCCAGATGCCCGCTTCGAAGACAAAACACGACGCCTTTTTAAGAATTGTTAAAAAAAGGAAATTTGAGGATATAATATTATTTATTTATATGTACTCTTATATTATCTCCCAAATCACTTCTAAAAATCTGTTTTGGATTAATGACAATATCATCTTTCCAATTGACAGGAATATTCTTAAAGATAAAGTTTCCTTTTTCATCGCTAACTGTCTCTTTCTCAACAGCTTTAAGATAAACATTAGAAACTTTTTCTTCCCCCTCGTCATATTTTTGGTTTCCGTCACTGTCTTTATATACAAAACCATTTACATCTTCGCACTTAATCAGAGGAAAGCTTATTAAACCTTGATTATTTCTATTCACATATTTAGTCGGCAATTCTTTAAATTGATAATGACCTTTTAATGAACTAATATCCAATTGAATAGCCCTAAATTCTTCACCACATGAAATTTCAAATCTACCGCCGGCAGAAGAATGATAAACATTACCAAAACTATCTTTAAATCTTAATCCACTTATCCCCTCTTCCCCTTTTTCCTTAATTCCGTTTAGATTTCTATCATTAAATACAAGAGCGGGAATATTCTTAAAATTAACAATCTTCAATCCCTTATTTACTGCCCTATCTTGGCAATCATGATTAGAGCTTATAAACTCATCATAATCCTTGCTTGAGGCAGCTACAATCTCTGAACTAAAACTATTTAAAGATTGATTGATAGGTATCTTAACTCTATAGTTATATATCAATTTATCCCCATGCATTAGAGGAGAGTCATATGCCCAAGTAAAATTACCTAGATATTTAAGATTATCTTTCTCTTCTCCACCTAAATAAATTAAACCTTTACCATAAAGTCCTTTAAGAAATAGCTTGTTTAAAATCATGGGATTGGCAAAAGCATTATTGCAATTATTATCAACTCTGACTCTAAAATCAACTATATCACCGGGTTCTATACTCCTTTTCTTTCCACTTCTAATTAAAACATAATTACTGCTGGGAAAAATCAATTCTCCATTATTGTCTTCTAAAATCCATTCATTTTCAAGTAAATAAGTAAACACGTCCAAAACTCTTGAGAAGTAGAAACTATTATCTTTATTATCCATTGTTGATAATAAATACAATACTAGATTTATAGGTTTATATCTAAAAATTTGTCCTTCACTATCAATTTGAATTTGATTATTTAAAGGGAACTGCATTGAATCATTCCAATTATTAATCTTATCATCTTTGATTTTCTTGCCCAAAATACTTAAGCTTAATCTGTAAGCCGTTTCTTTTAACCAATCTCCTTTTGAATTTTGGAATTTATCTTTAATAATATCTTTAAAGTATTTCTTATATTTAGGTGCATAAGCTAAGAAAATCAAATCTTTTCTGTCTAAATCTTTTAAAGAGGACTTTTTAAATTGTTCTTTTAAAAATTCCTTTTGCTCTTTATCCCATTCGTAAGCTTCAATAAGCTTGGCTATCACAATGGCAGAGGCTCTTTCTTTAGAAGATTTAAAGGATAATTGACCTTGATAATCTTTGAAGACATAAAAAGCTTTAGGTATAGAATTATTTGTTTGAAAGTGTGAAATCAACTCTATTTTTTTCCGGTTTACCCCTAAGAGTTTATCTTTCATCTTCCCTTTTCCTCTCTTTAAATATAATCTCTCAGCTAATAATTTATCCGCAAAAGTTTCTGTATTATAAACTTCTTTGGAATTAAAAGAGATATAGTCTCTCAAAGAGTTTTTATTACCTTTTAAAGCCACTTTGGGCAAGGGGAAAACATTAACTCCATTATCACAATATCCTGCCTTGCTGTGCAAAATAGTTTCTAAATACTTTTCTCCTTTTCTTATCAAAGTAAATGACTCTTCTTGATAAATATGGTTTGAGTCTTTAGATAAAATATCACCTAAAAATTCTAAGGCAAAAGACAAATAACTCATTTCACTTGACTTCTCTTCATAAGATTCAGATAAGATATCACAATAATCTTTAGTCTCAAAAGGAATAATATACTCTCTATCTATAAGATTTGAATATAGTTTAACCTTATCTATAAAAACAGGAACAGAATTATTATCGGATTTTATAAAAGATATTATCGGCTTTATAAAATTATCATCTCTGCTATTATTTTTAAGTAAACCATAAAAAGGATTTGCTTGAGCCATATTCCTTTTCTTTAAGAACAATCCTGCCTCATCAAACATTCTATACAATATAGTCGCTGTTCTTTCTTGGTCTTTAGCTTTATTATTTAATGCCATTAATATACAGGCAGAATCTTCCAATGTTAAATTATAAGAAAAATCTTCTTGTAAAGAAGCAAGAATACCTAAATCATTGACATAAAACTCTTTAAACAACTTATTCTTTATTTCTTTATAAATATCTTCTTTATAATCTTTTAATACAGACATAAATAAAGCGTAATGCTTTAATTCAAAATCAATACTATCATCTTTAAATATCTTATAAAGAGAGTTTACTTTATCATTTAATAATGAGCTGTCGCCCTGTTTCTTTAATGACAACATAAGATAAAGTTCAGCTTCCAAATTATCTTTATCTATATTTTTATTATTCAAAGCAATAAGATCATCTTTTATTTTTTTCACCATATCAGCCGACTCACCTATCTCTGTTAGGGAATAATATAAAATAGCTTTATCTTTTAGAGTCAATTCTTTCTTTGTAGGACTACAAGAGTTATCTTTTTGATTTAAACTCCAACTGTGTTTAAGATTATCTATATTGTTTTTAATGAAATCCAATCTATATTTAAAGAGTTTTTCATACTTCTCTTTGTAATCTTTTCTATCTTCATTTTCCTTTAATTTGTTAATAGCGAGTAATTCAAAAGATATTTGAGTTAAAGTCATTTTATTATCATCACCGGATTTTATCCAACTGTTCCCTCTTTTGTCCATATTAGGATAACTTCCCGCATAGGAAAGCTTAAATAAAGATTTCTTGAAATCTACTCCCATACGTGATTTAAAATAAAACTCTTCTGCCGTGGATTTAGCATATCTTCTTAATTTGTTTCTAATAAGATATGAGTAGCTGTCGTATAGAGGAATATTTTTATCCCATAAATTTAAAATAGCATATATAGCCTGCATTGACATTTTGGTATTAAAGTAAGGCTGAATAAATGCTTTAGGTGAATCTGTAAACTTTCTGCTACCTAAGAAGTCTTGTTCTATATTCAAGCAACAATCCATATCTTGCTTTCCTAAAACTACTGTGCAACATTTTGCCCTTTCTGAGCTTAAAATATTAGTATCAGCCTTAGAGATTCCCTCAATATAGCCTTCCACACAATATCTTGCAGGGTCAACATCTATGGCAGGAACGGCACTAAAAGTCAATTTTTGAGAGCTGCCTTTTTCTATCTCTCCTATATTCCAAATTAAATATTCTCCAATCACAGGATCCGAAATAACCTTGCTTTCTAACATTGAACTGTTTGGCACATAGCTAAAACCTTTAGGCAATAAACACTTTGCCTTAATATTTTGTGCCGCAAGGTCTCCAGAATTATTTATGACAAAAGTAAAAGTAAAAAGACCTCCTTGGCTACGAGATTCAGGGCATAAGAAATTAGCTGTCAAAACAGGTTTGCCCTTATAAATCTTTTCACAAAAGACAATAATACTCTTGGCATTGTTATCTTGACTTTTTTCACAAACATTATTTTCTTCGTCTAAGACAAATCTATAATTGAGTTCTTTCCCAAATAATCCATTTAACTTCACAACAATATTTTTCTTTTCATATCCTTGCAATGATAGATTTTCTGTATAAACGAGATTATTTTCATTATCATAAACTTTCAAAGTTGTAATTGCCGGATTTTCTCCTTTATTCGCTACATAAACATTAAAAGAAATTTCATCGTCTAAGCACTCTTTATTAATATTCTCAATAGATAAATCAGGGAATTTATTTTTAAATTCATAAACTATACTATTATTACTTTCATCTAATTCATAAAGAGTATTATTTCCGTCAATAATTAAAGTAAAGATAGTATCTTCATTTGAAATCCAATCCTTAAAAGTTATAGCTCTACTTGAAAAAGCTCCTATATTGTCAATTACAATTGTTTCTTCATGCCCCTTATTATCTTTTAAAGTAACACTAAAACTGCCACTATCAGCACAAGCATGATTATTTAACTTAATATCTATATTAACCTTGCCATCATCAGCACAAGTAATACCAGTAAATTCACCGCTTAAATCTATCAACTTAGCATTATAATTAATAATTAATGTATCATTATCCTTAGTACACTGACACAAATCACTATTTATATCTAAAGAAGCGGTAATATTAAAATCACATATAGGGGGATTACTCTTAAAGTCTCTGTCCCAATCTATTTTTAATGTTTGAGTATCACCTTTAGAAAAGGGAAGCACTCCTCCTAATTCCGAAAACTTTTTCTGTATTGTCCAGCCTTGTACGTCATCTATGGAAATAAGAAAATCATCAGGAATATCATTCCCTCCAATATTTGAAATTTTCATAGTAATCTCACTCTTTATGGAAGAATCGCTATTTACACTTACCTTGGCTTCAAGAGAATCTAAAGATAATTCAACAACATTTGAACTTATATCATCGGCACAAAAACGATTGTTGTTTCTATCCCAATCACAAATTGTTTTATTCTTATCCAATTCAATTAAAATAGAATTATAGTGGTCTGTAGAGCTTTTACAAAAATCTATACTCAAAGGTTTAGGAGTAATAATAAATTGTTTGCTACCATTAGGACTTATATTGCCGGTAAAAGTTTCACTCCATTGTTTTATAATTTCTCCCTTACATCCAGTTTCGGAATACATGGTAAAGAAGAGAGGAATAGTGCCTTGACTTGTAACACATCCACTATTATAAATATCAACCGTACCGTCTACACTTACTTCACCAGCAGAAATACACTCTACCCTTAAGTTTGATGCATTGATAGATAAATCACTTATATTTAAAGTCAAAGAGTTAGAGGATACAGAATTATCGTCTCCTGTTATCTCGCAAATCTCATCATCGGGGTCTATTTTTGCCGTGAAAGTACAATTACAAGCCGTATAATCATTCTCAAAGTTAAAAATAAAATCTTCACTATCTCCTTTTTTCAAATCTATTGTCTTGTCTGTAAAAGTAAATCCGCAATTAGAACTTAATCTTAAAACTGCTCCGCTGACATCAGCACAGCCGTCATTGGATACTGTAACCTTTATACCCGAATAAGTACCGTCAGATTGACAAACTATATTGGTATCTATACTTTCTATCTTTAAATTTGGAAGAGTATTTGTATAAGTGAATTTAGCAGCATCATTGCTTATATCTACCTGACAAAGCTCTCCATCGCTGTCAACTTTCGCACTTAAATTATAAGAACAAATACGAGGCAAAACAGAAAAATCTCTGTTCCAATTAATAGTTAATTCTTGTTCGCTATTAGCATTAATAGGCAAACTACCGCCTAAATCGCTAAATGATTTATTAATTTGCCAGCCTTGACCGTCTTCGACTTTGATATAAAAATCATCTTTAATCGGTTTACCTCCGGCGTTGGCAACAACAAGCTTTATTTCTCCAGTTAAATTATCATTATTACAACTTATTGTAGCGGTTATTGATTTGGCATCCACATCTATGCAATCAGAACTTAGATTAACGCACCTTGTATTGTTGTCTCCGTCTTTTTCACAGATAGAATGATCATAATCTGCTTCTATTTTAACAGATGTATTACAATCTTGAGAAAGCTCATAATAATTGCCTGTTATTTCTTTTGAAGTAATAGTAAATTTATGAGTGACTCCGGGCTTAATATTTACTCCGGTCAGAGTTTGAGTCCATGTTTCTATAGGAGTACCCGAACAATCAGATTGAGGATAAAGTGTGAATTGTACAGGAATATTACTATTTAATGGATTTCCGCAACCGGTATTGGATATTGTTATTTTGCCGAATATTTTAAAAACACCATTTTTAACACATTTTATATCTAATGTATCTCCGCTTACTTCTATATCGGGGATAGTAGGAGTATAATCCTGACGCCCTGTATTATCACTTTCATTACATTCGCATATATCATTTTTTGTATCTACATTTGCAGTTAAAGTATAAGCTTGGCATGTAGGAGTCCATGAACTTGTATCAATATTTATATCTGCGGAACTGCCTGCCGATATTGTAGTACCGTTAAAACTGCCGGTGCCTATTAGATTATCATTATTGTCTTTAACAGAAACAATAAATTTTCCTGTTGAATATCCATCACCGACATTTTCCACTCTTACACGAATAGTACCGCTTAAAACCCCGTCACTTGTGCAAGTAACATTCGGAGTAATGGAAGAAACTTGTAAATTTGGCATTTTTAAAGTAGCCACAGGTGCAGAAACAGAAGAATTGTCGGCACAATCATAATCATTCGTAGTAGGATCACAGTCAATTGAATCAGCACAAGCCCATGAAACCAAAACATTGTTCTGCCTGAAGGCAAGATCACAATCCGAGGGATTAGCTACCGGATTAAAAGTTCCTACAAATTTAAAATCCTCAAACGCTCCGGTTTCTAGTTTCTTTATCTCCCAGCCCCATTGACCACCGCTCATATCTGTTAATCCCGGAGTGGAAGAGTCTACATCAGGTTTTATCCATTGACCGGGTGTATCTATAACTCTCACGACTTGAGCAAGACCGTCACCATTATTTGTAACCCTAATTATCCAAGTGGCTTTATCACCGCAAGTAACCTGCTGTGATTCAGGAGTCTTTGTTACACTCAATTGGGGATATTTAGAAACTAATTCATATTGATGGTTTTTAGAATATTTCTTACCCCCACAACAATCATAATAATGCAATTTAAACTTTAAATTCTTCGTAACATAACAAGAAGATTTTACAGAAAATTTCAATACCAAAGTATCATTACCATTTTGTGCCTCAAGGGAATTGGCTATATTATTGTTTAAGTCTGAAATATCACCAAATGTTAAAACTTGACCATTAATTGAAGGAGTAACGTTATCTGAAGTTGATATGTCCGGAGCTGTACCCACACCTACTTTGGCACTATTTGCTTTATAAGAAAGCCCTTGAGGAAGAGTAACTTCCAAATCAATATTATTTGCATCTGTATCCCCTTTATTTTCAATAACAATCGTTAATTCCGTATTGTCTTTGCAAGCATCTATAGAATCAGGGAAAATATTAACACTTAAATAAGATAAAGCAGGCTCTCTTGTTTCCTCTCTTACTGTTGTAATAGCCTGTGAAACCAAGCAAGCACCGGGCTCACTTTGAGGATCCGTACTTGCATCTCCGTCAACATCTCCACACCCCCACCAAGCATTCAAAGTGTTGGTAAGGTCAGAATTACAGGGGTAGGAATCGGATGTGGCGGTTAAGTCAAACTCCACAGTTCCGCCTACAGACAAATTCTTAATTTCCCAATAAAGCTTGTTATTCTCTTGCTTAGGAATATTACTGCAACTTCCACTGCCACTTATTATATTTGCGGAAGTAGATGATTTATATTTATAGGCAGCTCCGAGTATATCTTCAAGCCGGATAACAGGAACAGCATAATTACTTTGATTTGTAACTCTTATATTCCATGTAACATTTTCACTACAGCCTATAGGTTTATCTGCTCTTGTTTTTTCCAGTAATATCTTAGGTTCATTAAAGGTAAGAGCAAAAATACTCGGTGTTGAAGTATATTCCTGACCGCAAGGGTTTTCATGTACTGTTTCAACTTTAACATCTCCTGCTTCAAAATTACACTGAGCTTTGACATCAAATCTTATTTCAATAGAAGAGCCTTTGTCAATTTTTTCGAGTGCGGTAATTTCATTTTTTGTCCAAGTTAATATATTACCCGAAATAGAAGGGTTTGTTGACAAACTTGTCCAAGATGTCCAGCTTCCGTTCTTTTTTTTCGTTCTATACTCACTTGAATCGCTCATATAGGTCAAACCTTGAGGTAAGGTCTCTTTGACTTCAAGATTATAACAAGTTACCGCCCCTGCATTTTTCAAAGTTATTGTACCCTTATTTTCCATACAGGCACTTATTGAGGTTACAGAGCCAAAAGAACTAGTATTAATTAATTTGGGAGCGGGAATTTTAACAATTGAAGAATCACTGACTTTATTTTGGCAAAGCTCATCTCCACAGCCCCAAGATGTATTGACTGTATTGGTCAAATTTTCACAATTTTCTACCTTTGCCTTAAATTCTATGGCAATTCTCTTTCCTGCCTTTATAGGGTCGCTAATCTTAATGGTACAGCCTTTAATATCATTATTTTCATGATCTTTATTTTTGCTGACGGTATGATTCAAATCACCTCCGGTTTCGTCTTTTACCGTTATAGTTTGACCGTCAAAATAAGATAAACCACTTCCCAAAATATCCTCTACCCACACATTATAGGCAGTACCTGCACCTCTGTTAGTAACATAAATAGTCCATTCAACACTATTATCCGAAGCAGAATATACTTCAGGATTTTTCTCGATTAAAAGGTCTCCTTCCAATAATAAAGTAGGGGTTTGAGTATCAATCACAGAGCATAATTTGTTTGCAGTATCATCATCAGTGCAAAAATCATCATAATAAGCAGTAGCAACTAAGTCTCCCTCACCCAAACATCTCTTTTGTACGGTCAAGGTAATTGTTGCCTTATCCCCAATATCGTCAAACTTATCTGCAAAATCCCACTCATAATCACCGTCAGAATTTATTGTCGGTGTACATGGAGTCGGCGTAACTCCGTTTGAAGCACAATCTACATCATTAATATTAACAATACTATAGTTAAGCCCGGACAAAACAAGTTTAACGTCTTTGGGGTTAAATTTTGAAGTTTGAGATAATTCTATTTTTATTTTCTGTTCTTGACATTTGTGGAAAGTTTGCGGTAAACTCTTTATTTCTACTTTCATAGATGGGGTTCCTACATTGACCTCAACAGCTTCATGAATTTTACCATTTTTCAAGCATTCACTGCCCAAGTCTTCACCTATATGAAGAGTTGACCAAGAATAAAAACTCTTATTGCTACATTTGTCTACAGTATTCTCTGTAACTTTTAAATTATAAGTAATTGTAAGGGTTTGTTCTGCCAAATCAGTGTTCGCAGCATTACTAAAATCAAGTTTGAGATTTTTGAGCTTTCCTGTAGTGCCGTCTGTAGTATCAGTTACATTAATCTTATTTGTAATATCTGTACTACCAAGTGTTACCAGTAAAGAGCTGTCATCGTAATCCTGAGCATTATCAGCCTTTTCCGTGAAAGTAAGGCTACTTAATGTTAAATGAGAATTACCAGAGAAAGCATAAGTATTCGTATATGTTAAATAAGTACATCTTTCTCCCGTCCCACTAACTTCTTTATGTGCCTCAATCCCCTCTTGGCATTCAATGGCAGTTTGAAAAGAATCGCTTGCTATTCGGGTACAATTGCAACAATCTTCCACTTTAGCAGTAACATTATTGGTAAAAACAGTATTACAATATTTTTCACAATGAGCTCTATCGGATAATTTAACACTAATAGTTTTATTAAAAGAATCTCCCGGAGCATAAGTCCAAACTATTGTTCCTCCTGTACCGTCACTACCCGGTGTCCAATCTCCTTCAGCAGCATTAGTAACAATCATTCCTTCATGCAGAGTATCGGTAACGGTTATTTGCCCTGTAGATCCTGAATTTCCACAATTTGTTGCTCCTGTATAAGAAGAGCTAATAGTGTATCTAACCTCAGAGCCTATCTCGGCTTCCGCCGGCCCCGACTTACTTACGGTAATCTTAGGATAATTTTTAGGTGGAAGAATATTAGTCATCTCAACAGGAGGATGAAATTCATTACCGCAAACATCTTCATATAATTTTTCCCATATAATTGGTTTGACAGGGAAATCCTTATTGCACCAATTATCGTAATAAAGCTTAAAAGAGATTGTATAAGACTTACTGGGTTCAATAGGATTGGTCAATTTAAATTTTTTCTCATTTTCATAATAAGTTACTCCATCGTTGTTGACAAGCTCTACTCTAAATTCACTCAAATCTACCAAGGTTTGCACCTTATAAGCTGTGCCGTCTCCTATATTTGAAATTTCTAAATTAACCTTTATATACTCCTGACAATAATTAAATTGTATCTCCTTTAATTTATATTCAACAAGAGGAGTTTTAACTATTCTCTCAACAGAGGCAGAGGCTGTACCGCCCTCAACGGCAGTATCGTAACAAATATCCGTATCCGAACAACCAAACTTTGCATTGGCTTTATTTTCTAAGCCCTCACATTCTTTAACCATTGCCTTTAGAGTCAACTCAACAGAATCTCCCGGATCAATAGAAGAAAGTGCCGGTTTATCATTTGATGTCCATGTTATAATTTGTCCGTTTGCTTGAACTTGACCATTATCACTTGATGTTAGCTCAAAACCGGCACCCAATTCATCTTTTACAACTACATTGTGAACAGGTCCAAAACCGGTATTTTCTACTTTAATTGTCCATGTAACTTCTTTTCCTACTTCAAGGGATTGAACCGAAGGTGTTTTAGTTATAGTTATAAATCCTTTATTTACCTTAATATTATGTACAGCATTTTCAGTCATAGAGTTGCCACCGGAGCTATACGATATATTTGCCTTTAAATTGCCCGAAGCTGCTTCACAAGAGGTTACCAAAGAAAACTTTACAACTACAGTTTCGCCTGAATTTATAACATGAGGACCGCCCGAACAAAGTGAATTAATATTCCAAACAAGACTTGTCCCTGATATTGTCGGTTCTGCCGTGCAAGTACTTCCTGCAATATCGATACTGCTTGTTCCGGCAACATAAGAAAACCCCGTTAATTCAGAGATATCAGCTTTAATTTTAAGATCTCTAATATTATTCCCTGAAGTGTTCTGCACTATAATTGTATATTCTTTTGTTTCACAAACATTTATTGAAGAAGGTCCATTAATAGTTTGAGACTTAAGGTGAAAAGAAAAAACAGTAAATAAAATAAATAGAAATAAAACTTTTTTATATAATGCACTCATTATTTATTCTCTCCCGATACATAAACTCTTACCCCAAAATATTTCAAGGGGATATCTATTGATGTGTTTTGATTATTGGTTACTACCGATTTATAAACTACTCTTTTGCCATAGCTGATTTTTAATTTATGAATTCCTTTTTTCAAATTAGTAAAGATAAAGCGACCATTTCGACCAAGAGTTTTGAATTTGTCATCTATTGAAACGACAAAATTATCTGCCAAAATATCCATATAACTAAACTTAGCGTTCCTATCTTTATCAAAGAACACTCTCCCTTCCAGCACACAATACCTATCGTAATCTTTATTGGCAAATTGTATAGCTATATCTTCTTGCTCGGATATTCCTTCAGATAAAGTTACAATTTTAGTAAAATCGGCAGGCTTGAATTTTTTATTTAAACTATTTTTATTGATACCCAAAGCATAGGAGCCGGGATATAAATCCGAAAATTTATATTTACCTTGCTCATCACTCCTTGCCCTATTACCATTGGAAAGAATTACCTCAACTCCTCCTACAGGAATATCACCAATATCATAATTACCATTATCATTCTCATCTAAAAAAACTATCCCTTCTAAATCACAATTAAAAGAGAATGTATCCCCAGACAAAGCAATTAAACATTCATCATACAACTTTATCTTTTCATTACTATTACTTAAACCTGTCAAAGTTGCCCTGCTTATATTTTTTCCTCTTTTTGAATCAGCACCGCTTATTAATCTATATGTCATATATACAGATGATTTACCTCTTATATAAGGTAAATTCCAAGATATTTCTCTTTTACCATTAGGATTTTTATATAAAACATTATCTTTTAAAGTAGAATTGGGAACATAAGAAAATCCTTGAGGAAGAATAATTCTTACCATAGGATTTAAAATAGTATAATTACTGCTATTTTCTATTTCCACTTTAAAAACAGATACACGACCCACTTCGGTTTGGGGAATTTGCACCCTGTGTCTGAAATTTAATTTAATCTTTCCCTCTTGCGATGAGTTCAACTTCACAATAGTTTCTACTTTATTCGATTTAAGATTAAGACCATAAGAAGAGCTTAAAGTAGCCATATTGCTAATTATAGTTGAAAGAAATAATGTTTCATCTACTTTACATTTTATATTAAATTCCTTAGTCTGCCCTGCTTTTAAATCACCTTGCCAAACTAAGCTACCATTATTAAAGCTTAATTCTTTGCTAACTTTTACAAAGTTCAATCCGGCAGGTAATTTATCCTCTAATTTTAATTTTTCTGCCTTGATTTTCCCTAAATTTTTAAGAATTAAAGAGTAATTTAATTCCCCGCCGGGTACAACACTTTTCTTATCAACAGACTTAATAAGTTTTAGATTGAGTTCTTCTATCTTCAATTTAGCGGTATTTGATTCTATTTCATATTGCAAGTCCTTATGGTGCAACCTTGCCGTATTATAAATAATACTATCCTTGCAATCTTTTGATACCCTGACTTTTACTTTTATCTTTAATCTGTCCTTTGATTTTAAGAAAGGGAACTTCCAAACAAGAGTTTTACCCTGTATATTAGATTTATAGAAACAATCATCTTCAAGATAAGTTAAATTTTCGGATAATTTATCTTTAATTACCAAATCTTTAATATCATAAGGAGAATTATTTACAAGATTAATAAAGAAAGAAACTTCCTTTCCTTTATAAGCAGATTTAACTTCAAAGTTCTTTGTAAATTTATAGTTGGGATTTTTTACCATAATTACTTTCTCGGCGTAAAAATTATTACCCTTGGAATCGCTGACCGTAAGCTTAACATTATGATTGCCGGATGTTTTAAAAGTATAAGAGGGAAATTTTTCTTTGGAGCTTTCCCCATTGCCAAAATCCCAAGTATATTTTAATGAATTCTCGGTAAAATTTGTCAATAAAGGAGAAAGACTAACCTTTAAGGGTGCATAGCCGAAATCTTTGTCTGCCTTTATCTTTACACTTCTGTTCTCGGCAAGAATTTTTAATATAAAATCTTTAGAATGAATTTTATCCCCTGCACTTCCGATTATTTTAATAGGATAAACACCGGCAACAACATTCCCCAAACACTTCAAGTGAAATTTAAGCGATGAAGTAGGATTTGGAGTTATATTGTTATTTTCAAAAGAAATATCAATCCCTTGAGGTAAATTTTCGGCTTTCAAATTTACGGGAGAGTCAAAGTTATTTAAAGCAATTATAGTAATTTGAGATTCAAATGCCTCGCCTTTTTTTATCTCCCCTTTGTCGGGATTTAAACTTATTACAAAATCTTTTTGAGAATCATCACAATAAAAGCGTAACTCCGAAGATCTGATAGTAATATTCCAGTCATTTGAAGGATTGTTTTGGGTATTGATATCTACTTGAAAATTGTTAATCCCCTGCTTTAAGATTGATTTAGGTATAATTTTTTCAACAATTATCCCCCCCTCGTTCACACCTTCTAACGAGCCTATATCATGCCCATTGACATAAACTCTATATCCTTCGTCGCGTTTGGGATAATCTATATCATAAGCCTCTATATATAAAGCAACCCTTTTAGCAGAATCCAATATACCCGAAGGTATGGTATGAGTCCATTTAAATGAAGGTGCATTAGTAACTTTCTCTTTAAAACAGATAACTTCTTGTGCATTAATATTATACGAAAAAAGTAATATGACAATAAAAAATATTTTATATAAATTAATTTTCAGCTTATCCATATTTCCTCTTACCCCCTAAAAGACCGCAATAAACTTTAAATATCCTACATTTGAATTATAATTGTTATTCTGATTATTTTTATCGCTAAAATCTATATATTCATAACCTATACCAAGCCTAAAATGTTTAAACATAAGGTAGCCTAATTCTGCCGCAAGAGAATACTTCCTGTTCTCTATAGGCCCCCAAACTTTAATCAATTTATAATTGCTTAAAAATTCAAAACGTTTACTTAATCTAAGCTTTATACCATTAACACAAGCAAGAGAATTACTTTCCAATTCGTCTAAAGGAGGAGAATAATCCATATTGGAATCAAATCTCCATTGAGAATAAATATTTAAGAAATCCCAAGGTCTCCATAAGAAACGAAAATTTAATTGTTCTTCAGAATCTTTATGAATTGTTAAAAAGCTGGTATTTCTGCCAAATCTCTTATAGTAACGCAAATTAACACTCATATTTTTGAGAGGAGAACCAAATAAAAATATTGAAAACAAACGTCGCTTTCCCTCACCTGTATCACTATCATTTAATTGAATTTCATATCTAGTTAAAGCTCTGAATCTTGTACTTTCAAAACCCACACCCAATGAAAGGATTGAATTTTCTGCACTTTGACCTTCTGCCTCATTGTTTTCCTTTCTATACCTGCTGTCCACAAAAAATCCTTTATAAACATGATACTTAAAACCAAACTCATAAATATCATTGGATACAAGTTCCCTATCATTAGTTTTATCTTCTAAAGTCTCCTTTCTATAAACGGCAAAGAGACCTTCATCATCCTCTAAATATTCTGTGGAAATAGAAAAACTTTTATGTACTTTTTTATCTTCTTTTAGACTTAAAAATTGCTCATCTTCCGCTATCTCAAAATCGCCCTGAACAAAAATTGCTCCCTTATAAACATTAAACAATTTTTGCCTTGCTCCAAGCAATAAATCTTTAACTTCATCACTCTTTAAGTCTTCCTCTCCCCTATAGTCTTTTTCCAAACCGGCTTTTGCCCAAAGTTTAGTATTCTTAGCATTGTGAAAAGAAGAAAGATAAATATTGTTTATTTTATTCTCGGAAGAAAGTTCTTTACGGCTACCATAACCCAAACTGAATTTATTTAAGTTATCACTCCACTCTAATATGCCGTGATACTCTCTCTCATCAACAGATAATCCACTCATTGAAAAAGGATATAATTGAGCCGACAGATTTCTGGTAAACTGAAATGGAGACAAAAAGATACTTTTCTCTAAAGAGTCGGGGAATATTTGAAAAAGAGTATATCCGTATTGTAATTGTTTATTGGCAAATGAACTAAATTCTTTATCTAAAGACCATGAATTGAAATAAAATTTAAGTTTCTGACTTAAATTAACTTTTCCGCCTCCAAAAAAAGCATATTGCTTCTCTACCCCCGGCTCCTTACTCACAGAAAACTCTCCATAAATATCACTAAAATCACTTTGTACTTCAAGAGAGAAAGATAATATTGTTCTAGGGTCTTTAAATAAATCAGAGAAAGACAAATTCTTGTCATTATCAGCTATATAAGATACTCCAAATTTCAAAAACTCAAAAGGTCTGAAATAAGAATTAACTCCCCAAACAGCACGTGAAAAACTACCTACAAGAGATTCATATTGATAATTAACTTGAACGTAAACAGGATTTCCGCTTTCATCATAGGGATAAATTGCATAATTAAATACAAGCGAACCTCTGTCATAATCTATATAATAATCTTTATTCTTTACTAATCTCTTTTTTTGCGTTTCACTACCTCTGTTCTTAGAAACAAGAAAGACAACTTCGCTCCCTCTTAAAACAGGAGAATCCTTTATATAATAAGGTCCGGAACCGGAATCTGCAAGAAACTCATCAAATCCTGATTCTCCTCTAGCAACTCCTCCCAATACCTCAAGACCGAAATGTTCCCCACTATAACCAAGCACTGCACCCCTTGTAGGTTGATTATAAATAGTAAAAATACCACCCCGCCTAAAGCCGTTTCTGTTATCACCAATAGTTAGATAATATTTATCCCTTGTAATATTAATTAGAAAATCCAAAGGAGGTTCCATAATTCTATTCTCTGGATCATAATTAAAATGACCGTCAACTTTGTACTTTCTACCACCAAATGTTCCGTCAAAGACAAATGCGGCTCTCTCTCTTGTTGAGAAATCAGCAGGGAGTCCCATATCACTATATTTAAAACGAAATCCGTCTCCTTTAACCTTAGTCCAATTACTCCTTATCATACCCATTCCCATTATAAAGAAGTTATCTTTTGGCGACTCTTTCTTTTTCTCTTTAACTTTTTTAACTTCTGACTTGAAGTTATCAAGGTCTTCCTTAAGAATGTATCCCTTATGTCCATCAATCATAATTAAATACCATTTATTATCTAAAGATTTAACTAATATTTTTTCTCCTTTATTAATGACTTTTAAAACAGAACTTTTTTTATCATTAAGGACAAAGACATTTACCTTGGATTTACTAACTTTTTCAAGGAAACCTTTCTGGTTTAATTGATTTAAACCGGCATTGATATTTAGATATAAAAATAACAGGATAAAAATGTGAGTAAGTAATCGATTGATTTTCATAAATTTCCACCATAATAAAAAATACTGTAAATTATATCCAAATCTTAACACAAAAACTAAAAAAAACAATATCGCCTTTTTTTTTATTTAAGTCTTGTAAAAAGCATAGAGCTAAAGCCTACTCTTAATAATTTATAACATATTCAATTTATGATAAAATTTAATTTAATTTCCCATATATATAAGACCTATACAGAATTTGAAATTAACTAATCTTTATTATAGAATTAAGCAATGTCAAAAGAAGAGAAGTATATAGGGGGGCAAAAAGACCTTCTAAAAAATAAAGAATCAACAATTAAAAAATATCAAACTTTTGTCCTCGGTGCAGATTCATCATTATTTTCTCTTATAAAATACGAACTAATTTCTCTTCTTTTTAATTCAATACCGGGAGCAGTCGGTCTTTTTTTAAGAAAAATATTCTTT
>PDWI01013535.1_pt1 | contig 16950 bp, 17 predicted proteins | sample 1430891 | NCBI WGS metagenome assembly PDWI01 (sample SAMN01162508, study PRJNA174530) | Oral metagenome, whole genome shotgun sequencing project. | biome: Marine environment; feature: Marine mammal; material: Swab sample of the gingival sulcus; isolation source: swab sample of gingival sulcus...
CACGGCTGGGTCACGCGCGAAGAGGGCCGCGACCGCATCATGCTGGGCATGCAGACCCTGTGGAACGGCCAGCAGGGCCCCGGGACCTACGGCAACAACGGCTACAAGGGCCTGTTCTACCATTTCCTGGATATCAACTCGGGCGTGCGCGTGTGGAACTGCGAGCTGAGCACCATCGACACCGCCCTGCTGATGGCCGGCGTGCTGGACGCCAAGATGTACTTCCAGACCGCCGACGAGGGCGACCTGGAACTGCGCGCCCTGGCCGACAGCTTGTACCAGCGGGTGGACTGGGATTTCATGCGCAACGGCGGCAACGGCATCCGTATGGGCTGGAAACCCGAGGGGGGCTTCAGTTCCTTCGGCAACTGGGTGGGCTACAACGAGGCCATGATCCTGTACCTGTTGGCCATCGGTTCGCCCACCCATCCGGTGCCCGCCTGGACCTGGGGCTACTGGACCAGCGGCTACAACTGGAGCACCCAGTACGGCCAGACCTATCTGATCTTCCCGCCCCTGTTCGGCCACCAGTACTCCCACTGCTGGGTGGATTTCCGGGGCATCCAGGATGAGTACATGCGGCTGCGCGGGATCGATTATTTCGAGAACTCGCGGCGCGCCACCCTGGCCGCGCGCGCCTACTGCATCGCCAACCCCTACGGTTGGCCCGGCTACGGCGAGAACATGTGGGGCCTGACCGCCTCGGACGATCCCAACGGCTACGTGGCCCACGGCGCGCCGCCCGCCCAGAACGACAACGGCACCATCACGCCCACGGCGGCGGCCAGCAGCATCGCCTTCGCGCCGGAGGTGGTGATCCCCGCCCTGCACCACATGGACGAGCAGTACGGGCCTCAGCTCTGGGGCGAGTACGGCTTCAAGGACGCCATCAACCCGGGCCTGTTCTGGGTGGCGCAGCACTACCTGGGCATCGACCAGGGGCCCATCGTGATCATGATCGAGAACTACCGGAACGAGAGCATCTGGCAGCGCTTCATGGCCAACGAGGACGTGCGGCGCGGCCTGGAACTGGCCGGCTTCGACCAACTGACGCCCGCCCCCGAACCGGGCGCGCCGGGGCTTTCGGTCATCGAACTGGGGCAGAACAACCCCAACCCCTTCACGGGCACCACACTCATCCGCTACCGCGTGGCCCGGGGCGGACCCGTGACCCTGCGCGTCTTCGACCTGCGCGGCCGTTGCGTGCGGAAGATCACCGACCAGGCCGAGGCCGGGGAGCCGCGCAGCCATGGAAAAACCGTCAAACGACGCTGTGTCGTCATCAAGTAAACCACGGTTCAGGAAGAACAGTCAAAGGAGGTGCTGGAGATAAAGAAGGATCATTCACAACCGGAACAAGAACAGTCGCAACAAGAACCACAACCCTAGCTTGTAACCTAAGGAGTTGCACTCATGAAAAAGCAGATCACCATTTTGAGCCTGGCCCTTCTGGCTGTGGCCGTCTTCACCGGCGCCGCCCTGGCCACCGTCGTGCCCAGCGACGCCGTGGTCGTGGAGCGGATCTACAACGATTCCTTCGCCTCCCTCCTGACCGTCGACAAGAACTACCCCAGCAGCATCGAGATCAACGATGAAGCCGCCGGCCCCCTGGGCTGGGCCAACCTGCACGCCTGGCGCTTCAGCGAGAACGGCACCGATCCCATCGAATTCGACAACCTGGACGGCTTCGCCTTCTACGCCGACCTGACCATCAGCGGCACCGGTGACGGTGAGGCCGGCCTGCAGATCCGCCCTTGGTGGAGCGAGGCCAGCGGCCGTTTCAACGTGCGCACCCCCGACGGCGAAGTGGCCTGCTTCGGCGGCCGCCTGCCCTTCTACAGCTTCACCGCCAACAACGGCGTGAGCTACGTCAAGGGCACCACCGTGCGCCTGGGCATCATCTACCGCACCAACCCCGACATGAACGAGGACAACCCCGCCACCATCGAGTACATCTACGACGGCATCTCCAGCGGCGAACTGCCCTTCGACATGGGCAACCCCGACGAGGATCCGCCGCACGGTCTGTGGGGCATCCTGTCCCCCGCCCAGGCCGGCGGCCACATGCAGTTCAACAACATGAGCGGCGCGGGTGAAGGCGCGAACCTGAACATCCGCTGGGAGAACATCGAGTTCCAGGACCTGGGCACCGTGGTGAGCACCGACAAGATCAGCATGGGTGCCATCAAGGCCCTGTATCGGTAACGGCTGATCCTTCCCGCTTTCCATCACTGTTGACGGAAGAGGCCCCGCTTCGGCGGGGCCTTTTTCTATTGGCGCTGTTTTGACGGGGGCGCTGTTTTGACAAAGGGTGCTTCAAGGCGCAGCGGGAACCAGATCGTAAATGATGACCGACGGTTCCTCGTCGTGATCCGCGGCCGATTCCCCAAGAGGGATCTGGGAGGTGTGCATGGCCAGGCGATCCTCGCCCAAGATGAAGAGACGCCCCTGGAATCTGTCTTCTTCACAAAGCAGTTGCACCGTCCCCAAGCTGTTCCCGTCCAGATCGTAGGCGTCCAGGACGCACAGCGCGTTCGGCGGGAGCGTATCCGGTTCTCTATTCACTTCGACCCAGACCTCACGATTCCCAAAGGAATGGATCTCCCGGATGGGCCGTGCTCGCTCTTCCAGACTCCATTGAAAATTCGGGTTTCGGCGCTTGATCTTCTCCATATGGGACGTCAAACGCGCGATATCCTCCGCCGTCCGTTTCCGGCCCTCGACATCACGGATGATCGTCCCTACGGACCGGCCTTCGAGATCGAAAACCTCGATGTGGTAATCGTTCCGCTCGGGGGCGAGAAAGACCCGATCCGCGATCGTTTCCCAGCCGAACTGGAAGACCCGGTAATCATCGGTCTCACGGAAGAAGTTGACCGAGACGGTGGTGAATTTTTCCCAGATCAGCTTTTCCCGGGTCCCGTCCAGACGAGAGACCACAAGCTTCAACTGGAAATCCTCGACACCCGGCTCTTTGCTGAGGATCTGGTTCAGAGTCACGAGGCGCTCACCGTTGATCTGGGCCGCCAGAACGGCATAGAGCGCCCCGTCAGCCCGCAGATCCTCCAGAGGTCTGATCCGCCGGCCCCAGGGTTCACCGGTTCGATCGAGGAAGTCGATCCTGCCCGGAAAACCCAGACAGATGCCGATCTGACCTTCAGGTCCGACCACCAGATCCGTTGCTTCACGGAATTCACCAGGCCCGTCCCCTTCATCGGACCAGGCGCCCAGATAGGTGCCGTCGCCGGCAAAAACGAGGAGATGCTTGACTTGGTCATCCAGGAGGAAAATGCGCCCTTCGGCATCGGCAACGACCTTGCGGATATTGCCGAGCACATGTTCGCTGCTGGTGTCATCGACGCGGAAACGTTCCACAAGACGAAACGCGCGGGTTGTCGGCTTATCCGCGCCGACCACCGAACCGGCCCCCAGGACCAGAAACGCCAGAACAGATGTAAGAACAAGAGCGGCCCTTGCCGGACATGGGTTCGGGGGGCGCGACGGGAATCGGAATAGTGAAGTCGGCATGGTTCCTCCTCGCGCAATAGAGGCTAACGTACCGGAAACGTTCTTCCAACACGAATCCGCGGGTTGCCAAAAGGCGGGCCGATCGATATGGCACTACGGCAATGCGAGCGAAGTCATTCGCGCAGCTATGCGTCTCCTTGAAGAGCACGAGCAGAAGATCGAAGCTCTTCGCCTGGCTCTCGACGAAGGAGAAGCCAGCGGTGACGCCGGCAAGCTCAATTTCGATGAAATCAAACGCAAAGCCCGCAAAAAGGCAGGATTTGCTGACAAACAATGACGAAAAATCTTATTAAGAGTCAAGCCGCCGAGGTCGACCCAACGACAGGTAAACAACGCAACACTCTACGGAAGAACTACTGGTCCGTGAACATCGGGCGCCATGTGGTTTTCTACACATTCACCGACACCGAAATCCGCATCCAGCGCGTACTTCATGGATCGATGAACGTGGCGGGCCTTCAGTGACGGTGATTGAGTCGTGGGGTCGTGAAAATCGAAGGGGCGGAATGGAGTGGACGCGGCTGAGAATTTGTGATTTACTGAATCTTATGAAAGACGGCTTCCTTTGACGGAGATTCCGGTGTCTCAGGGAAATCATAACCCCATGTCTAAAAACGTCTTTCAATGTTTTGCCATAACTCGAACCTTGATTTTTTTGCAATCATTGGGTCAAGTCGAAATGGTGAGGTTTTCCGGTGGGATTCATTGCCGAGTTAAAAGATGTCAGGAAATCATTCGGGAACATCGTCGCCCTGGATGGGGTCAACCTCCGGATCCAGCAGGGAAATGTGTTTGGACTAATAGGTCCAAACGGAGCGGGAAAAACAACTTCAGTAAGAATTTTTCTGGGCCTTCTGAAGCCGGATTCGGGAACGGTCCGGGTGTTTGGAGATAGTGTTTCTGATCCGTTGTCCCACAGGAAGAGAAGAATTGGTGTGGTGTTGGAATCTCCAGGCCTGTATCTCGACTTGAGTGTTGAACAAAACATTGCCTTTTATGCAAAACTCTATGGGATAAACGACTGGCGCAAACCCATGCAGTCAGCGTTGCAGTTCATGGGGCTTTGGGAACGTCGCGCCGATCCCACCCGCAAATTATCAAAGGGAATGAAACAGAAGGCAGCTCTTGCTCGAGCACTGGTTTTGGATCCTGAATTATTGATTTTAGACGAGCCGACATCGGGAATTGATCCTCTTTTTCAATCAGATCTTCGTCAAAAAATCCTGGATTTGGCCTATTCGGGGAAGACCGTATTTCTTTGTTCCCACAACATGGCGGAAGTGGAAGAACTATGCCAATCGGTGGCCATCATCAACCGTGGCCATATAGTGCATTTGAAAACCGATGTTTCCGAATACGCATAGGCTCAAAATTGGAAGAATTCAAAAATGACAAAATTGATTTTCCGAGTATTGACGTTTTGAAGAGAACTTCCGTACAAAACGAATTCAGAGTAATGATAAATCCGGAATATGGCATCAATGATTTGCTTGAAGACTTGGCCAAGCGGAATTTCGTCGATGTGGTTGCCCGGCCCCACGGAGTGGGTGTAGCCGACATTGTGGAGGCACTTCTCGCGAAAGATGGTGTTGGATGAATAGGCAAGCAAAGGCTGTGCTGTGGAAAGACTGGCAGGAGGCTCGCCGTCAAACAAGCTTGAAGTTCGGGTTGTGTTTAACTGTTGTTTTGTGGCTTTTTAACATTGCCCTAGCAAGCAAGGGCATTGTTGGTTTTTTGGGGCGAGACGCATTGGTTATGCTTATTGATAGTGTTGCCTCCCACCAAATGATAACGTTATATTCAATTGTTATATTTATGATGATTCAAACGGTCTATTCAAAAGAAATTCACGCGGGCTCCCTGGAAGCACTTTTGGCGACACCTGTTACAGTTTGGGATGTGTGGCTGGGGAAATCCCTTTGCATGTTCTTGGGGGGATCGATAACTTCGGTTCTTGTGGCTTCGGGAATTTTTGTTGAGCTGAATGTCATGTATGCCTCAAAGTATGGTATTGTCCTTCCCAGCGGGCCTTCCGTGTTGTTCTTTTTTTCAGTCGGGCCGCTGATTTCTTTCGCATTGTGTGGGACCATTGGCTTGCTTCATTTAAACTCGAAATATTATGCTGTGGGATCTATGGTTTATATGTTTCTGGGTATGGGGTATTTATTTATTGTCTCTCGCAACATCAACAAAGTGGGAATAACGTTCAAAGCCCTTTCCATTTATGGCATTGTCGCCATAGCCTTAATTGCGATCATGCTTTTTATTGCCAAGGGCCTGACCAAAGAAAAGGTGTTGTTATGCAGGAAATAGCACCTGGTTGCTTGTATTATTGTGGCTGCCGTTCTTCAGCACCCTGACGATTGGTGAGGGGAAAGGAATTCATGAACAAGAATGGCATGAAAGAGAAAGAAGCCACGAGCCATGACGAAAAAGACAGAGCATTTCCAATGGAATGCCTCCGATTACGCGAGAAATTCCAGCGCCCAACAAGTCTGGGCAAGAGAATTGATCGCCAAACTCGGTCTGAAGGGTAAGGAATCTCTTCTGGATATCGGATGCGGCGATGGAAAAATCACAGCCGAGATCGCCCGAATGTTGACAGAGGGCCGCGTTGTCGGCGTAGACAGCTCGCAAGACATGATCCAGCTGGCCAAACAAGGCTTCCCGCCGGCATCTTATCCCAATCTATCATTTGACCAACAGGACGCCCGACATCTCGATTTCAAGGAACAATTTGACGTCGTGTTCTCCAATGCCACGTTGCATTGGGTCCTTGACCATCAGCCCGTTCTGGTTGGGATTCATCGGGCGCTGAAGCCCCAAGGCAAGGTTTTCGTGCAGATGGGCGGCAAGGGCAATGCCCAGCAATTGCTGGATTTTGTGGACAACGTTCTGCAGGAATCCGAGTGGCAAAAATATTTCACCGACTTCCTGTTCCCTTACGGCTTCTACTCGCCTGAAGAATATGCTCCATGGATAGAGAACTGTGGCCTGGAACTCCTGCGCATCGCGTTGATACCCAAGGAAATGGTTCATGAAAGCCCGGAAGCCTTCAAAGGCTGGTTCCGCACGACCTGGCTTCCCTATATCGCAAGGATCCCCGTTGAGAAGCAACACCAGTTCATCGACTATATCATCGAAACGTACCTGAAATCCCACCCGCCCAACGAAGCAGGTGAAGTGCGCCTCGAGATGCAACGGCTGGAGTTCATGGCCCGAAAAAACGCATAACCCGTCGTTTCATCGGCCCCATCTGGTCCGATCCGGCCCGATCCGGCCCGATTCCGCTCAGACAAGACAATCGATCCCGTCCAACTCTTCCGCCAGATCCCGCACCAGATCGGCGGCACGATCCTGCTGCTTCTCCCGCGTCGCCTGGACCAGATCCTGGACCATCGTCACGATATTCCCTGCGTCCACGTTCAAGGCTCCGCCCTCCAGGCTCTGGGCCTCCTGCGTGGCGAAGGCGAAATCGTAATTCTCAAGGGCGCCGGTGATGATCTTCAGCCTCTGCCGCGAATCGTTCATGAAGACCGTCAGGATTTCCGTGGCCAGTTCCACATCCCCGTCCATCTTCTGGATCAGCCGCGCCATGCTGAAGGGCGTGGAGTCCACGGGATCGGGTTCGTGGGTCAGGCCATCCAGCACCCGCCGGATAGTCTCGTGGATCAGTTCGCCCCGGATGGGTTTGACCATGTAGTCGTTCATGCCCGCGACCAGGCAATCCTTGCGCTCCTGACTCGTGGCGTGGGTCGCCATGGCGATGATGGGCACATCCCGGCCGGCCTCGCCCGCCTCGCCGGCGCGGATCTTCCGGGTGGTCTCCAGGCCATCCAGCCCCGGCATCTCGATGTCCATGAAGACCAGGTCAAAGGTTTCTTCCGCCAGCATCTCCAGGGCCTCCTGCCCCCCGCCGGCCGCCTGGACAGGGAAGCCCTGCTTGCTCAGGATACCCACCGCCACCTTCTGGTTGACGATGTTGTCCTCCACCAGCAGCACCCGCAACGCGTGCCGATCGGGCGTTGCCCATGGCGCGGTTTCTTCTTGGTCGTGTTCTTCCCGGGCGCTCAGCTCCTGGCCACCCGCTTCCGGCCCGACAATTTCCGACCCGGTAATTTCCGCCCCAGAGGATTTCCGCCCGGCGGATTCCCGCCAATCCGTTTCCTGCTCATCCCCTTCTTCCTGCTTCTGCGGAACCACCTGCTCCCCGCTGGCCAGATCCAGGACCACCGTGAAGCCGAACTCGGAGCCCTCGCCCTTCACGCTGCTGACCTGCATCTCGCCGCCCATCAGCGTCACCAGTTGCCGCGTGATGGCCAGGCCCAATCCCGTTCCGCCGAACTCACGGGTCTCCGCGGGGGCGGCCTGGGTGAAGCTGTCGAAGATGCCGCCCAGCCTTTTGGCGTCGATGCCGACGCCCGTGTCCCGCACCGCGAAGCGGACGGTGGCTTGCCGCCCCTCCTCCTCTTCCAGCTCCACACTCAGCGCAACGTGTCCCTTGCGCGTGAATTTCACGGCGTTGCTGATCAGGTTGACCAGCACTTGGCGCAGGCGCCCCGGGTCGCCCAGAACGAATTCCGGCAGGTTGTCCAGACTCGCCAGATTCAGATCCAGACCTTTCTGCCGGGCCTGGAAGCGGAAGGTGTCGGCCACCGTCTGGATCAGATCCGGCAACACGAAAACCGTCTTTTCCAGCTCCAGCTTGCCGGCCTCCAGCTTGGAGAAGTCCAGCAGATCGTTCACCACGCTCACCAGGGCGTTGGCCGAACGCTGGGCGATGAGGGCCGTCTCTTTCTGCTTCTCATCCAGATCCATCCCCACCAGCAGCTCCATCGTGCCGATGACGGCGTTCAGAGGCGTGCGGATTTCGTGGCTCATGTTGGCCACGAAACGGCCCTTGGCCTTGTTGACGGCGTGGGCTTCGCGGGCGTTGCGGTTGGCCTCGGCCTTGGATGAGATCTCCCGCACGAAGACCACCACCCGATCCTCGGTCTGATCCTCCAGGTGCACGGCCGAAACCAGGACGGGCACATCCCGGCCCCCCGCTCCGCGCATCCGACCCCGGAAATCCTCATAAGCGCCCGTCGCCTGAACCTGATGATAGGCCGCCAGGTAGGCTTCCCGGTCCTCCGCCACGAAGTAATCGGCCGGGCTCTGGCCCAAAACCTCCGCTTCATCCTGCCCCAACAGGGCGCAACCCGCCCGGTTCACGCGCCGGATCCGACCGGAGTGGGCCGCCAGGATGAAGAGGGCGTCCTGCGAACCATGGAAAATTCCCTGGTACAGGGTGTCCGTCTCCCGGGCTTGTTCCAGGTATTCCTGGAGATGGCCATACTCCTGGTTGGCCTGCCGCTGGGCTTCTTCCAGAGCATGCTTGAGGTTCTCCAGCGATGAAATCGGCGACCGGGAAGATTCTCCCATGGTTTCCTGCCTCGGTTGGGATACAGGGAACAGTCAGGCCGGACCAGGCGGCCCGCCGTTCCCGTTCAGGTGATATCTCTTTGATCGGCAGATGAGAGAAAGAACTGAAGACCTAATCAGAGAAAGAAGATACGGAGGATTCGCGTCCGGCGGAGGTGCCTCCGGATCCCGACAAAGGCGCCAGATCCTGGACCAGAGCCTGACCACGCCCCTCGGGGCCGCCGCCGCTGCCGCAACCACCCTCGGGACCGCAGCCGGAGCAGCCCCCGCCACTGCGGAAATGGCGCCAAGCGCCCCGCACGGCCCAGAGCAAGGCCAAGCCCACCATTACCGCCACCAGAAGATATTCCCACCAGGAAGTCATATCATCCTCCCATCCCCAGCAAAAGGCCCCCACGGTACACCATGAAGGTCACCAGCCAAGCCAGCAGGGTCAGCCCCACGGCCTGGGCCAGGGCCCAGCGGATACTGCCGGACTCGGCCCGCGTGACGGCGAAGGTGGCCACACAGGGCGTGGAAATGAGGGTGAAAATCATGATGCACAGCCCCACCAGCGGCGAATAACGGGCCTGCATCTGGTCGCGCAGGTCCTGGGAATTCTCGTCGGCCTCGCCCACGGCGAAGACCACGCCCATCTGGGCCACGAACACTTCCTTGGCCGCGGTGGCCCCCACCAGAGCCGTGCCGATGCGCCAGTCGAAGCCCAGGGGGCTGATGATCGGTTCCATCAGGCGCCCTATCCGGCCGGCCACGCTGTAGCTCAGCTCGACGGCCTGGATGTGGTCTGGGTGCTCCATCTCGGAGAAGGGCCGCGCCTCCACCGCCACCCCGTCCACCGTGTCGAAACCCTGGGGCGGAACGTAGTCCGCCGGCGGCTTGGGGTAGAAGGTCAACACCCACAGCAGAATGGACACGCCCAGAATGACGGTGCCCGCCTTCTTCACATACAGCCAGGCCCGGTTCCACATCTGCACCAGCAGGCTGCGCGCGGTGGGCACCCGGTACGGCGGCAGCTCCATGAGGAAAGCGGTGGTCTCGCCCTTGAACACGGTGGCCCGCAGCAAGAGCGCCGACAGCATGGCCAGCACGATGCCCGTCACGTAGATGATCCACATCATCGGCCCCCGCCACCCGGGCGCGAAGAAGGCCGGGATGAGCAGGGAATAGATAGGGAAGCGCGCGCCGCAGCTCATCAGGGGCAGCACCATCATGGTGATGATCCGATCGCGCCGCGTCTCCAGGGTGCGCGTGGCCATGATGGCCGGCACCGTGCACCCGAAACCGATGAGCAGGGGGATGAAGCTTTTGCCGTGCAGCCCCACCTTGCTCATGAAGCGGTCCATGACGAAGGCCGCCCGTGCCATGTAGCCCGTGCCCTCCAACACCGCGATGGCCAGAAACAGCAGCACGATGTTGGGCAGGAAGACCAGCACCCCGCCCACGCCGCCGATGATGCCGTCCACCAACAGGGAACGCAGCGGGCTGTCGCCGCCGCCGTCGCCCCAGAAACCGCCGATGGTTTCCGCAAGCCAGCCGAAGCCCGCTTCGATCAGATTCATGCCCGGGGTGCCCAATGTGAAGGTGGCCGTGAAGACCAGATACATCATGCCCAGGAAAATGGGGACTCCCCAGATGGGGTGCATGATCCAGCGGTCCACCCGGTCGCTGCCCGTCTCGCGAACCTGGGTCAGGCGCTCCACCACGTCGTCGCAGACGCGCTGGATGAAATCATAACGCCCCTGGGCCAGCACCGTGTCAGGCTGGCCGTCATGGGCTTCGCTGAAGGCCGCGGCCTGTTGCTGGACCGCCCGGCGGGCTTCCGGGGTGGGCAGCTCCTTGAGGGCTTGCTCATCGTTGTCCAACAGCTTGGTGGCCAGCCAGCGGCGGTAGCGGCCGGCCGGCACATATTCGCTGACGCGGCTGATGGCCGCCTCCACCGCCGGCGCGTAGGTCACCCGGTCCGCCGACAGAGAAGAAGGCTGTGACCCCGCCGCCTTGGCCACGGCCGCGATGATTTCCTCGGTCCCCTCGTTCCGGAATCCCACCGCCGGCACCACCGGCACGTTCAGGGTCTTCGACAGACGATCCAGGTCCAGGCGCAGCCCCTGGTTGCGGGCCACGTCCATCATGTTCAGGACCAGGACCACGGGCAGGCCCAGCTCCAGCAGCTCCGTTGTCAGGAAGAGATGGCGCTCCAGATTGGAGGCGTCCACCACGTCGATGACCACATCGGGCGCGTGGTGCAACAGGTAGTCCCGGGCCACCAGCTCCTCTTCGCTGAAGGCCGTCAGGCTGTAGGTGCCCGGCAGGTCCACGATCTTCAGATCCAGATCTCCCCGCTTGAGGCGCCCCTCCTTCCACTCCACCGTCACGCCGGGGTAGTTGCCCACGTGCTGGCGCGCGCCCGTCATGTTATTGAAAATGGTGGTCTTCCCGGAATTGGGATTGCCGGCTACCGCAACGGTCAATGACGAGGAAAATTTGGGGTTCACGGTTTGCTCCGGTCCTTGAGTCCGGCCTCGGGGGCCTGGTCGTTGGAGGGTGACTCCACATCCATCTGCCGGCCCATACCCCGGCCGATGACGATGCGGCTGCCTCGCACCGAGACCACGAAGGGTCCCTTGCCTGAATTCTGGATGACCTCGATTTTCGTCCCGGGCAGCAACCCCAGGGCCGCCAACCGGGTCCGCAGCTGCCGCCCTCCGTGGACGGCCTTGAGGACGGCCACCTTTCCTTCACCTATTCCTGTAAGGGGCCCGGTCATTCTTCTTCTCCCCGTTGCATGGATTCCTGCGGGTGCCCGTCCTTTGGGCCGCGGAAAACGCCGGCCTCATCGTCCCAGCGGATGTCGCTCATGGGGCAGGCCTGGAAGTATTCCATGAACTTCAGCAACCGCTCCAGGATGGGCTTGCTGATGGCGTGTTCCAGGCGGCAAGCGCCCTCGTCCGCCTCGTCCTTGGGCAACCCCAGCACCTGGGTCAGGAAGCGTTCCAGGGTCTGGTGGCGGCGCACCACGTCCCGCGCGATGACCTCGCCGGCCTCCGTCAGCGTGATGACCTCATAGGGCGCGTAGTTCACCAGTTTCTTTTCGGCCAGGGAACGGAGGGCCTGGGTCACTGAGGCATTCTTTACGTCCAGAGCCTGGGCAATGTCCTTGGCCCGCGCGGCGCCCTTGGCCGCGACGATGTGATAGATGGCTTCCAGGTAGTCCTCAAGACTTGCACTGACGGTAATGGGCCCCGCCTTCATACGCCTCCATCCTTTCATGCCCGGCAAAAGCGGACATTCGGTGATGTTAATATTTTTTGGCAAGTCTAAAGTACATCACGGCACCCACCATGTAAAGAGCCCCGGTCAGAGATGATGTCGCAGTCAGGACCACCAGGGTGGGCTTGGAGGCGGCTCAATATTCCAGTGGTTCAAAACTCTGAAAAAACCGGATGAAAGACGGGTCCGTCTCCAGCTCGCCATCCGCCTTCCAGGCCGCCAGCAGGTAAATCCTCTCGTCGTGGAGCAGGCCCCTGAGCCAGGCCTGGCCACCGGACGAGTCCACCGCCAGGACATCCACCCCTTCGATCAGGCCCCCGTCCTCCAAGAGCCGACGCACAGGCCTTTGCCGCACCATGGAGACGCCCATGTCCTTGAGCATACGCTCGACGCGCTCCACCACCTGGGCCGGGCCCGGAGGTCCGCCCTGGTCATCCGTCAGATTCCAGAAGGCGGCAATGCTGCACCCATCGCCCTTCTGCCCGTGGCGATCGCAATAAGAGAGGTAGGTCATCGCCGAAAGAGGGCCATCGTCATCCCAAGGCTCCCTGTCCAAATCGGGAACCTTGGAAACGATCTTGGCGCACCCCGGAGGGAAGAAGACACGGTAGCCCCCTTCCTCCGAGACACACTCCACCGGCTTCTCGCTCGGGGACAGCTCGTTGCCCACCACATCCGGCTTGCCGGAGATGACGGGCTGGCTCCAGGTCAGGGCGGGCCACAACAGCAAGCCCAGCAGCAGGATGGTCTTCATGTTGGTCTCTTTCCTCAGCTGTCCAGCAGGCTCTCCACCTGATCCAGAAGGGAGCTGAACAGTTCAACCACGTCCGTCACCGGGCCGCTGGTGGCCATGTCCACGCCGCCCAGGCGGATGGTTTCCACGGGATAGCGGCTGCAGCCGGAGCGCAGGATGGACAGGTACTCTTCGCGCTCTTTCTCGCCGCCGCCCAGCACCTTGCGGGACAACGCCACCGCCGCGCTGTACGCCGTGGCGTACTGGTAGACGTAGTAGTTGTAAAAGAAGTGCGGGATGCGCGCCCAGGTCAGACGGCTCAGGTCCGGATCGAACGCGACACCCGGGCCCCAGTATTTGACCAGTATCTCCTGATAAAGTTCCCCCAGGCTGTCTGCCGTCAGGGTGCCGCCTTTTTCGCCCACCTGGTGGATGCGGTACTCGAACTCCGCGAACATGGTCTGCCGGAAGACGGTGTTGTTGATCTGCGCCAGATAGTGATCCAGCAGGAAGAGCTTGCGCTCCCGATCATCCGCCTCGTTCAGCAGGTGATCCATGAGCAGCAGCTCGTTGAAGGTGCTGGCCACCTCGGCGGTGAAAATGGGGTAGCTGCCGTAGACGTAGGGCTGGTTCTTCACGGCCAGATAGCTGTGCATGCTGTGACCCAGCTCATGGGCGAAGGTGAAGGTGTCGTTCAGCTGGTCGGCCCAGTTCAGCAGGATGTACGGCTGCGTGTCGTAGACGCCGTTGCTGTAGGCGCCGCTGCGCTTGCCCACGGTTTCGTGCACGTCGATCCAGCCGCCGTCGATCCCCGCGCGCACCGTCTGCACGTAATCCGACCCCAGGGGCGCGCAGGCCGCCAGGACCACATCGCAGGCCTCGTCGTAGGTGTAGCGGAACTCGCCGTCGGGAAACAGGGGCACCATCAGGTCGTATTCCCGCAAAGGGTCCAGGCCCAGCACCCTCTTCTTCAGGGCGGTGTAGCGATGAATGACCGCGATGTTGTCGGACACGGTCTGGATCAGGCTGTGGAACACGGCCGGCGGCACGTTGTCGGGATGCAGGCTGCTTTCCAGGGTGCCGGCGTGCCCGCGCGCCTTGGCGAAGAAGACGTGGTTCTTGACGTTGGCGTCCATGTTGGCCGCCAGGGTGTTCTTCACCTGGCCGTAAGCGCCCAGAAAATTACCGAAGGCCTTCTGTCGCATGCGGCGGTCGGTCCCTTTCATGAACTTGTAGTAGCGGCCCTTGGTCAGGGTGACGGTCTTGCCGTTCTCGTCTTCCACCGAGCCGTACTTCAGGTCCGCGTTGTCCATGGCGTTGAAGACCTGGGACGGCCCCCGCGCCATCAGCCCGGCGGCGGCCAGCAGGGCCTCCTGTTCCGCGGGCAGGGTGTGCCGGCGGGAGCGCTGCACGTTGTCGATGAAATGTTCGTAAAGGGCCAGCCCCGGCTCTTCTTCGCGCAGCGCGGCCAGGCGCTCGGGTCCGATGGCCAGCAGCTCGGATTCGAACCAACTGACGGCCTCGTTGAAGCCCACCGCCAGACTGGCGATACGGCCCTTGCGCTCGGTATTCTCACCCACGCGCGTGTCCTCGTCGCTTTTCATGCCGGCAAAGACATAGGCCTTTTCCAGGTCCCGTTCGGCGGCGTGCATGGCCTCGATGGTCCCCAACAGATCCTGTCCCGAGCGGGCCAGGGTGCCCTGCCGCGCGGCCAATTGCGGCAGCACCGCCTCCAACGCCGTGAAACAATCCTCCCAGGCTTCCCAGTTCGGGAAGATCAGTTCCAGGTTCCATTTGAAGCGGGCATCCACCTGGGAACGCTCCAGAGGATCCCCTCCGCCGGGCTTGGCGTCCATTCGGTCCAGATTGCGGAGGTGTTCCAAGATGCCGGGACGATTCATGCGCGGGGCCGCCTTTCGCTGCGGGTCGGTTTCGGGTCTGAAGGAGAAAGATAGTAAGCCAAGAAAAGCCCCTTGCCAACCGATCGGCGACAAGGTCGATCGGCGGCAAGGGGGCCATGGGACTGGGTCCGGCGGTCAAAGCCATCGGCAAAACCGGGAAAAGACGGCGGGGCCATGCCGGCCCACCTTAGCGGCTCAACAGGTTCGTCACCTCTTCACGCACCATCTCCACCTTGAACGGTTTGGAGATGAACCGGTCCGCGCCGGCATCCAGCAGATCGGCAATCTCGCTCATGCCCACCACGCCGCTCATGATGATGATGGGCAGAGCATCGAAACGGGACTCCTGACGCACCAGACTGATGAATGTCCGGCCGTCCAAAATCGGCATGTTGATATCCGTGAGGATGAGATCGTAATCCGGATTGCAGCGTAACGCGTCCAGAGCGTAGAGGCCGTCACTGGCATAATGGACACTCACCTCAAGAGGCTCCAGTGCCCGTGCCAGAAGTCGGCGCATCACCGGATCATCTTCGACAATCAGTAGTTTCGTCATCGTGACATCTCCCTGTTTTTTCTCCCCGGCAAAACCCGCATGGTCATTTCCGGTAGACCGCGGGCATGACGTACCGATAAGGGGTCTCATCCCGACCCAGAGTTTCCGAATGCCCAATAAAGAGATACCCACCCGGCACGGTGTGCTGATGGTATTTGCCGACCAGGGTGTTCCGAGTCGGGCGATCGAAGTAGATCATCACATTGCGACAGAAGATGGCGTCGAACTGCCGCTTGAAAGGGAACCTGGCGTCCATCAGGTTGTGGCGACGGAAGAAGATCCGTTCCCGGACGGACCGGGTCACGGACATGAGGCCCTGGTCCGTTTTCTCGAAGTACTTGGTGCGCAGGCCCGCCGGAAGCTGGGAAACGCGGTCCGCCGGATACACGCCGGCCATGGCCGTTTTAAGGGCCTTGGCCGAGATGTCCGTGGCCAGCAAGATGGGTTTCCACTGGTTAAGCCGACTGCCCAGGAAGTCCATCATCAGCATCATCAGGGTGTAGGGCTCTTCGCCGCTGCTGCAGCCGGCGCACCAGATACGGATTTCCTGGTTACCGGACGCCTTATGGCGGTCGTGGATTTCCGGCAGGACGGTCTCCTGGAAGAACTCGAAGTGGGCCTTTTCCCGGTAGAAGAACGTGTGGTTGGTAGAGATCCGGGTGGCCAGTTCATCCAGGCCTTCGCCGGATCGGTCGTTGATCAACCATTGGAAATAGTCATTGAAGGAGGCGAAGCCGCGCTCGTGCAAAACCTTCTGCAGGCGCCCCACCACCAGGGTCTTCTTCTGATCCGTCAGGTTGATGCCGAACTTGTCATAGACCAGCTTACGGATGGACCTGAACTCCCGATCGGAAATGCGGGTTTCCACGGGAGCCTGAGGCATGACAATCGTGTTTTGGGCCATCTGTGGACACCTTCTATCTAGAGGGGAATCGAAAAATCGAAACCGACTTCGCTGAGAACCATCAGGAATTTCTTCTTTTCCACGGGCTTGACCAGATATCCATCCGCGAAGGATTTGAAGGCCGCGCGGATGTTCCTGTGGTCCTCCAGGCTGGTGATCATGATGATCTTGGCTCCCCTGCCGAGGGAGATGCCGTGGCTTTCTTCCACGCCACGGATGCTCTTGAGCGTTTCCTGCCCATCCATGCCGGGCATCATGATGTCCAGGCAGATGAGGTCGTAGTGCTCACCCGCCTCGATGGCGGTGCGGACGGCTTCCAGGGCCTCTTCTCCGTTGACGGCGATATCGCATTCGCCAAAGGGCTCCAGATAACGGCAAAGGAGACGGCGGCTGATGAACTCGTCTTCCACGACCAGAATACGCATGGGTCTTCTCCCGGTGGACCATGAACAGCGGAGCGTGAGCTCCTCTTCAGGCTCCCAATCCATCGACAAACGCAACCGGAACTTGAATAAATCTTTAGTTGTGCCCCTGAAACTGTTGGCCGCACTCTTCTTGCCCTGCTCCGGGCATGGAGATCTACGGTAAAAACTTCCAGCCACCGCGCTGCCCAAGGCGTAACTGCAAGGCCCACAAA